>ERZ835109.2119-NODE-2119-length-13681-cov-2.658594_pt1 | contig 13681 bp, 6 predicted proteins | sample MGYA00519946_ERZ835109 | MGnify/ENA primary metagenome ERZ835109 (study PRJEB31850, sample SAMEA3708771) | human gut metagenome | biome: human gut; feature: human-associated habitat; material: faeces | place: China | collected 2014 ...
GCACAGGTCCAGCCGCTCGTCGAAAATTTTCCAGAACTTGTCCATTTCCTTGCCGGAGGACAGCGCCACATCGACAAGGTTCAGCGTCACGACGCCCTGGTTGAAGCGGCCGTAATACTTCGGCTTGCCCGGCTCATAGTTCCCGGCGTTGGCCACGTTGTCCCAGCCGTTGCCGGAGGAATCCGGCGTCAGGAAGCTGCGGCAGCCCATGCAGGTGTAGACATCGCCGTTGCCCGGCGTCTCGCCCTTCGAGAGCTTGAGCTCGCGCATTTTCTTCTCGGAGATATAGTCCGGCACCATGCGGCGCGCCGTGCACTCCGCAGCCAGCCGCGTCAGGTAGAAATACTTCGAATCCTCGTGGATGTTGTCCTCCTCGAGCACATAGATGAGCTTCGGGAAGGCCGGGGTGATCCAGACGCCCTTTTCGTTCTTCACGCCCTGATAGCGCTGGCGGAGCGTCTCCTCGATGATGATGGCAAGATCATGCTTCTCCTGCGGATTGCGCGCCTCGCCAAGGTACATGAACACCGTGATGAACGGCGCCTGGCCGTTCGTCGTCATGAGCGTGACGACCTGATACTGGATGGTCTGCACGCCGCGCTTGATCTCCTCGCGCAGGCGCTCCTCGACGATCTTGGAAATACGCTCCTCCGCGGCCTCGGCCCCGAGCTCACGGATCTCGCGCACCACACTCTCGCGGATCTTCCGGCGGCTGACGTCCACGAACGGGGCCAGATGCGTCAGAGAGATGGACTGGCCGCCATACTGGTTCGAGGCGATCTGCGCGATGATCTGCGTGGCGATGTTGCAGGCCGTGGAGAAGGAATGCGGCTTTTCGATGAGCGTGCCGGAGATGACCGTGCCGTTCTGCAGCATGTCCTCGAGATTGACGAGGTCGCAGTTGTGCATATGCTGGGCATAGTAATCCGCATCGTGGAAGTGGATGATGCCGGCCTCGTGCGCCTCGACGATGTCGCGCGGCAGCAGGATACGGCGCGTGATGTCCTTCGAGACCTCGCCCGCCATATAGTCGCGCTGCACGGCGTTGATGGTCGGATTTTTGTTGGCGTTCTCCTGCTTGACCTCCTCGTTGTTGCATTCGATGAGGGACAGGATGCGGTCGTCCGTCGTGTTGGACTGGCGGACAAGGCTGCGGGTATAGCGATAGGTGATATAGCGCTTGGCGACCTCGAAGGCCCCGTGCGCCATGATCTGGTCCTCGACGAGGTCCTGGATCTCCTCGACGGACAGGCTGCGGTTCATTTCCTCGCAGCGGATCTCGACGGCCTGCGCGATGCGGTCGATCTGCAGCGGCGTCAGGCGCTCGGCCTCCTCGGCCGCATTGTTGGCCTTTGTGATGGCCACGATGATTTTTTCGATGCGGAACGTCTCTTCCGCTCCATTTCTCTTGATGATCTTCATGGTATTCTCTCCCTGGGCATTGCCCAATTCTCTGTGTTACTCCGAATTTTCGATCCTTTCAGAACGATCCCAGCCGTTTCCCGCTGCGCATTTTTTGAGGCAGTGCAGCATCCGGTCGTCGTTCACGCACCCCTATTATACTATATCTTGTGGTTATTTCAAGTCCTAACCACAATATTTTCCAAAAAACTTTTTAACGGGCCGGAATGCCTTTTTTCGCAGCAGGGCTTTCCTTTCCGGCAAAAGCGCGTTATAATGAATATGAACTTACGCTCTGGAGTCATGATTATGAAACGAATCGTCACCATGCAGGACCTGTCCTGCATCGGAAAATGCTCGCTGACCGTTGCGCTGCCGGTGCTCTCCGCCATGGGGCTGGAATGCGCCGTGCTGCCGACGGCCGTCCTCTCGGCGCACACCGCCTTCGAGGGCTTCCGCTATGAGCCGCTCTCGCTCACGCCGGTCGCGGACCACTGGCAGCAGCTTGGCCTGCAGTTCGACATGATCTACACCGGCTATCTCGGCGGCAGAGCTCAGGTGGATCAGGCGCTCGACTTCTTCACGCGCTTCCCCGCCATGCGGCTCGTGGACCCCGTCATGGCCGACCACGGCGCGCTGTATGCCGGGCTGGAGCCGAACTTCCCCGCCGTGCTCCGCACGCTCTGCGCGCAGGCTGACCTCATCACGCCGAACATCACGGAGGCCTGCCTGCTGACCGGGCTGGAATACCGAGAGACGCATGACGACAGCTACATCCGCACGCTCCTGGAGCGGCTGCTCGCGCTCGGGGCGCGCACGGCCATCCTGACCGGCGTCCGGACGGAGCCAGGCCGCGTCGGCGTGGCGTGCATGGATGCCGCGGGCGCGGTGTCGCAGTGCAGCGCACCGTATGTTCCCGCCGTGTTCTACGGCACGGGCGACCTGTTCGCCAGCACCTGCGCAGGCGCGCTGACGCTCGGCTGGAGCGTGCACGATGCCATGGAGCTGGCCTCCGCCTACGTTGCGGACACCATCGCCGAGACCCGGCGCGAACCGGACGCCCGCTGGTACGGCGTGAGCTTCGAGGCAACTATTCCCCAACTTCTCCGCCGCATGGCGCAAAGGAGGCCCTCCCATGCAGAAAATTGACCGCACGCGGCGGAAGCGCCGCTATCTCGTCCTGTCGTTCTTCGTGCCATTCGGCGTGATGCTGCTGTGCTTCATACTTGGCGGCCTTTGGCCGTTCGGCGACCGGCAGGTGCTGGCGCACGACATGTGGCATCAATATTATCCCTTCTTCGTCTCGTTCCGGGAAAAGCTCCGTTCCGGCGGTTCGCTGCAGTACCTGCGCGAGGCAGGCATGGGCATCGGCTACCTGCCGCTGTATGCCTACTATCTCTCCAGTCCCCTGTACCTGCTGTCCGTGCTGGTCCCGGCGTCGCTGCTGCGGGAATTCTTCGCGCTGCTCGTTCTGACGAAGATCGGACTGGCCGGGCTGTTCTTCGCCGTCTTTCTGCGGACGGCGTTCCGCCGGAACGAGCCTGCACTCGTGCCGTTTGCCATGATGTATGCCCTATGCTCCTTTGTGGCGGGCTACTACTGGAACATCATCTGGCTCGATGCGCTGGCCCTCCTGCCGCTGATGCTGGCCGGCATGGTCAGCCTGCTGCGTGAGGGCCGCTTCCGCCTGTATACGCTGGCTCTGGCACTCTCGCTGCTGTGCAACTACTATCTCTCGTTCTTCTGCTGCATTTTTGTCGGGCTGAGCTTCTTTGTCTGGTGCATCTGCCGCTGGGACGGCTGGAAGCGCTTTTTCCGCCGCTTCTGCCGCATCGCGCTGTGCACGCTGCTCGGCGTCGGCATGGCAGCCGTTCTGCTGCTGCCGACGCTCTACGGCCTGCAGAACACCCACTCCGCCGGGAACGAGGCGCCGGAGCTGCTGGCGCTGAACATCGCAGAGGACGCCAGTGGAAAGGCCGCAGAGAGCCAGAGCACGCTGGACCTGCTGAAGGAGCAGACGCTGCCCGGCCTCGCCTATGGCGCGCGGCGCGTGCTGGCCAACCTGCTCACCTCGACGGAGCCGACGAAGATGGAAGGCCTGCCGAACGTCTACTGCGGCTTTGCCGCCGTGGCGCTGGCCGTATTCTTCCTGTGCTGCAAAAAGGTCCGCCTGCGGGAAAAGCTCCTGAGCGTCGGCCTTCTCGCCTTCTTCCTGCTGAGCTTCCTGTTCCGCACGCTGGATTATTACTGGCACGGCGGGCATTTCCCCAATATGCTCCCCTATCGCTTCAGCTTCCTGTTCAGCTTTGTGCTCATCGTCATGGCCTACCGTGCGTGGACGCTGCTGGACTGCTTCCGCAAGCGATATCTGTTCGTCATCCTTCCCGTATGTCTCGGCATTATCCTGTGCGGGCTGGGGCTGGAGGGCAGCTTGCGCCGGATGCTCCTGAGCGCGCTGGCGCTGGCCATTGTATGCCTTGCGCTCGTGCTGTATCGCCCGGAGCGCAGGCGGCAGCTCCTCAGCATGGCGCTGCTGTTTGCCGTCATCGGGGCAGAAATGGTCTGCAGCATCGCCATGGGCGTGGCAAAGGTCTCGCTCACGTCCCGCTCATCCTATCCGCGCGAGTCTGAGGATGTGCAGGCCGTCCTGCAGGCCGTACCCGAGGGCAGCGGCCGCGTGGAGGTCACGTCCTACCAGACGCTCAACGACGCCGCGCTCAACGGCTACCGCGGCATTTCCGTTTTCACCTCGTCGGCAAACGTCCGCTTCAACCGCTTCAGCCGTTCGCTCGGTCTGGCCTCGTGGCCCGCGAGCAACCGCTACCTCTATTATGAGAGCAGCCCGTTCACGAATCTGATGTGCGGCCTCGAATACCTCATTGACCGCGACAGCCAGCAGCGCGACACGTCCTACACGACCGTCGCCGCGCAGTCCGGCAATGTCCTGCTGCTGCGCAGCCGCGCCTATCTCGGCCTCGGCTTTGTGGCGGACCCTGCGCTGGGCAGCTTTGTGGCGGAGCAGAACGTCTATAACCCCATCAAGGAGCAGGAGGAAATGTTCCGCATGGCCACGGGGCTGGATGACGCGCTCTATACCCACCTGAAATATGACACGCTCGAAGCGCCGGAGGCCTGCGACCTGCACGCAAGCGGCACAAGCGGCACGCAGTACAGCTATTCCACGCAGGACGCCGACGGGCAGAGCGAGCTGAGCATCTCCTACGTCGTGCCGCAGGACGGCCTGCTCGTCGCCACAACGAAGTCGTCCGGCAACTATGACCTGACCGTCTACCGCAACGGCGAGCGGCTGTTCACGCGCAATATCAAGGTCCGCTGCCTGTTCAGCCTCGGCTGCTTCAAGGCGGGCGACACCGTCACCCTGACCTACCCCGTTGCCGAGGGTAAGGAGGGCACGATCTCGCTGGACGTGGCCGAGCAGAACGACGCCGTGTTCGACGCGGGACTTTCCCGCCTGTCCCGGAGCGTCTGGAACGTGACGGAGGACACGGACACCAGCCTGTCCGGCACGGTGGACGCCGCAGAGGACGGCCTGTTCTACACGTCCATCCCCTACGAAAACGGCTGGCGCGCCTATGTGGACGGCGTTGAAATCCCGCTGGCGCAGACGGCCAGCGCCTCGTCCGAGAGCGTCCGGCTGACGGACGCCGTCATCGCCTTCCCGCTGACGGCCGGGCAGCACACCGTCGAGCTGCGCTATACCGCGCCCGGCCTGAAGACCGGCGCGATCATCTCCGGCGTGAGCCTCGGCCTGTTCGTGCTGCTGGCGCTGCTCCTGCGCCGCCGCCCGCTGTTCGGCGGCGAGGCGGACGTGCCGCCCGTGACGGAATTCGCCCTGCTGCCGGATAGCCTGCCGGAGGCCCCGGCAGAGGCCGAAACGCCCGAAAACGCAGAAGATACCACGCCGGAGCCGGACGATCTGGACGGCTGGCGGCAGTGGCTCGATACCCACCCCGAACCCAATGATCTGAAAGGAGATCTCCCTCATGCAGAATTATGACCCGCAGCAGGACGTCATCCCTGCCGCCCCCGAGCCGCAGCGCCCGGTTCCCGGAACCGCAAAGGCGTTTTCCATCGTCGCCTTCGTCTGCGGCATCTGTTCCCTCGTCACGCTTTTTGTCGGCATCCAGTTCGGCATCGCCGGACTCGTGTTCGCGTCCCTCTCGCGCCGCCGCGCCGGCTTTGACCTGCCGCGAAACCGCAAGGGCCGCATCATGTCCATCATCGGGCTGATCGTCTCGGTGCTGTGGCTGATTCTCTATATCATCCTCTTCGTCTACGCCGTGAACGGCATTGTGGACGGCACCATCCCCGCCCCGACGGAGGGCTTCTACTTCTTCAACACCTGATGCGCAAAAAAATGGCCTCCACCGCACAGCCGGTGGAGGTCCGCTTGGCGAAAAAAGCCCGAAGGGACTTTTTGACAAGCTGTGCCGGGAAAGCCCTAAGGGCTTTCCCGGCAGTTTTTATCTGTTCCAGCGCCGGTCGTCCCACTTCTTGCCGTAGTAGAAGAGAACGACCTCGCAGTCCGTGCAGATCTGAGCGAGCTTCGTCGCGCCGTCATCCGGGAAGGTCGGAAAGAGCTTCCCGCCCAGCAGCGGGATGTCCCCGCGGGACTTCAGCGGCCAGTTGATCCAGTACTTCTCCTCATCGGTGAAATACAGGACACCGCCGCTCTGAATCAGCCCGCGCCGCATGGTCCTGCCGCAGAGCGGGCAGGGCTTGGGGTCATATTCCGGGGCGGTATTTCTAAGTTCAGACTCTTCCATTCCGCCCTCCTAGCTTCCATACCGGAAGTGCGTCGTCCACGTTGCCTCTCCCATCTGCTCGAGCGCATATGCATCCTCCTCCGGATAATAGACCGAGCGCAGCACGATCACGTCATAGTCGATCTCGAGCGAAGCCTCGATGTCGTCCTGCGTTTTGTAGCTCACATTCAGATGCATCGGCCGGTCCATGCTGGAAACGACCTCCGTGACCTCGCTGCACTGATAGAGATACGGCTGCAGGGCCGTTCCGTCATAGACGGTCCCATGCTCGGTCTCCTCCTGCGCCGTGCAGAGCGACAGGATGGTCTCCGCAAGGGTCTTATCCCCGCGGACATCCTCCGGGAACAAAATGGTGTAGGCCTCGCAGGCCGTGCGTTCCCTGTCCGTCATGGCTCGGGTCCGGCTGATTCTGCAGCCCGCCATCCCGGCGGCAGCCAGCACCAGCGCCAGCACGACCGCCGCGATCCTTCTTCCACTCTGTTTCATTCTGTGCCGCCTCCTGTCCGGCCTGTAAAGTCCTTTCTTACGCTTCCAGTATATCAGTTTCCTCCCCCATTTTACAAGACGGCAAATGTACCAAAAATCGACCTGTGGCGTACCGCATTGAAACGGTTCCACAGGTCGATCTGCTGTATATTCCGGTCTCTACGGCCTTTTCCAGAGCTGCAGGCGGCTTCCGGTATCCGGCAGCTGCGCATAGCCCGCGGCGCGCAGCAGAGCCGTCAGGCCCTCCAGCCCGTCCCCGCCGTCCACAGCATAGGGCTTCAGGCTGCCGCTGTCCGTCGTCTCCACGACGACATAGTCCGTGCTGAGCAGGTGCTCCTGCGAGCAGTAGCGCAGGTCATAGAGCACGGCGCGCCGCGACAGCGGCACCACAAGGAACGTCGTGGCCGTGACGCTCGCATCGTCCGGGATGCGGTCCAGCACGGCGTCCGTCTCCTGCCAGACCGCGCGGTAGTCGAAATAGCGGTTGACATAATTCTCGGAGAGCGGCAGGATGTTCCCGCAGAAGCACACGCCCGCCAGCAGGGCCGCCGTGGCCGCCAGCGCCGGGCGGTTCCAGACGCGCGGCAGCTCCGCCAGATTCACGGCCGTCAGGTAGAACAGGCAGGCCGCAGAGCCGTAGGTGTACTGGAAGAAGATGCTGTGCTGATAGGTATAATCCGACATCAGGTTCAAGCAGGAACGGGATGAGCAGCACGAGCCGCTCATAGCGCCGCGTGCACAGCGGCAGGAACAGCAGCGGCCCCATCGTCAGGAAGAAGAACGCGATCTTCTCGCCCTCGAAGCACTCCCGGAGCGTCCGCACCGGCGAGAGCAGCACAGCCTTGATGACCGTGAACAGCGAATCCGAGCCGTCATAGAGGAAATTGCTGTAGCGATAGGACATAACGCCGTCGCCGTCGGCAGCGAGCCAGGCCGTCACGCCGAGGAAATAGCCCACTGCGCCGACGAGCATCGCACCGCCCGTGAGCAGGCCCCAGCGCCGCTCCGCCCCGGTGCGGGTCAGAGCCCGCAGGACCACCCACAGCGCAATGACCGCGACATAGACGGGCGCGTCCTCCTTGACCATGCAGGTCAGCACGGAGAACAGGGCGATGCCCCACACGCAGCGGCGGTCGAGAAAGTCGAACAGCCAAAGCAGCAGCGGCGTGAGGAATTTGTTTTCATGCACGTCATAGCTCGTGCCGCCCGCATAGGCAGGCCAGAGCAGCAGCAGGGCGCACAGCAGACCGGCCGTCACACCGGACAGGCCATGCCGCCGCGCAATGCGCCAGAGCGGGATGACCGCCGAGGCCAGCAGCAGGGCCTGCAGCACCTCGAGCGTCACGGGCGACGGGAACAGGGCGTAAAACGGCAGGAACAGATAGTAGATCGGCGAAACATGCACGGCAAAGTGCGACAGCACGCGGTCGCGCTCGCAGGTCGTCACGGGCACGCCCGTCGTGCGCATGCTGTGGAACATCTGGGAAAAGATGCCGAAGTCATAGGTCGGCGCGGCATAGCTCAGCACGCGGAACACCGTCAGCGCCAGCACGGCCGCCAGAAACACGGCTGCGGCGGCCGCGGCGATCACAAGTCCCGCGCGGCGGCCGGTGCACACCGGCGCAGCTGTCAGGCTCTCTCCGTCCATCCGCGCGCCATAGGCGGCGTAGACGAGCAGAAGGGCCAGCACGACAAGCCCGGCGCACAGCAGCGGCACGGACCACGAGGCGCACAGGCCCAGCACGAGCTGCCAGCCGAAGCACAGCGGCAGGGCCGCGCGCTCCCAGCGCGCCGTGCGCCAGAGCAGGCCCGCCAGCGTCAGCAGGACAAAGCAGACCGCCGTCCCCACGAGCAGCAGCGGGAACGACTGCCCCGTCAGGGCGGAAAAGCCGCTCAGCACCCGTTTGGATGCCGGCAGGCAGGTATATTGTATGGCTCCGGTCAGCAGCCACGCCAGAAGCAGGCGCCGGATCGCATCCCCTGCGGCCGGGCGGGAAATCACACGCATAATCTCACCTTCCGCCGGGATTGTACCATAAATGCAGCCGCCTGTCAAACGGTCAACGCCCCCCTCCCGCCGAAGCGAAAGGGGGGCGCCAAGGAAAGGAAAGCGTCGGTTTTGAAACGTCAGCTCTTCATACTGTTCTGAAAGCGAACCAGAACCGTCGCGGCCTGCGCGCGGGTCGCCGTACCGGCGGGCTCAAGCGTGGTGGCGGACGTGCCGTTGATCACGCCGTTGGCCACGGCCCACTGCATGGCAGCCTGGGCATAGGCGCTGACGGAAGAAGCATCCTCGTAGGCGCTGAGGTCGGCCTCTGCGCTCACGTCAAGCTCCCAATAGGCGGCGTAGCGATACAGGATCGCTGCCATCTGCTCACGGGTGATGGCGGCATCCGGATCGAAGGACGTCTCGGAGACGCCGTTGACGATGCCGTTCTTTGCGGCCCAATCCACGGCGGCGGCGTAGTAGCTGCCCTCTGCCACATCCGTGAAGCCTGCCTTCTGGTCGACTGCGGGCTGACCCTCCATACGGTAGAGCACTGTGACGAACATGGCGCGGGTGATGGCGCTGTCCGGATCGAACAGGTCGCTGCTCACGCCGTTGAACAGGCCGCGGTAGACAGCCTCAAGGATGGTCTCCTCGGCCCAGTGGCCGGAGATATCCTGGAACTTGCCCTTCAGATCCTCATAGCTCTTGTCCAGGACGTGGATCGTGACGGACTTTTTGAAGTCGCCGACGGAGGCGGTCACAGCCACGTCGCCGCGCTTCAGGCCCTTGATGGTCACGCTGCTGTCGTCACTGGAGACGATCTCGGCGATCTCGGGATCGGAGACCTCCCAGTTCAGGAGCATGGCATAGTCGTCGACATCGGTATTCTGGATGGTCACTTCCTCGCCAATGTAGATCGAGTCCGTTTCCGCAGAGAGGCTGATGTTGTCATCGAGCTGCGAACCGGTGATGGTATAGGCGGAGCAGTTGCCTGCGTAGTCATAGCCGAGGAAGATATCGGTACACGAGTCGGTGTACATCGAGCTGCCGGATTCGCTCACGCCGTGGACGCCCTCGCCGTTCGGCCGCGCAGTCGGGAAATAGGTGGAGGTAAAGGCGGAGGCAAAGTAGTCGCCGGTCTCTTCATCATATTCGATGGTGATGCTCATGTCGTAGTCCTGATACCAGGCCTCGTTCGATTCCACGGAGATCGTGTACATGGACTCCGGGCCCCAGCCAAAGTCTTCCGTCTTGCAGCTGAACGTCGGCTTCTTGCTGTTCGGGCCGGTCGTATCGATATAGAACATATACTCGAGCGTCTGGGTCTTGGCGGTCTTGCACTCCGGGGTGATCTCTGCCTTGACGGAGATCAGGGAGTTCTCCGGCTGGCTGCACTTGGAATAATCAATATATTCCTCGCCGTCCTCGTTCACGCCCTTGGCGTAGAACCAGCTCATGTCGAAGTCTCCGGCCTCGCTGCCGGCGTAAACGCCGCCCGCGTAGCTCTTCTGCAGGAATTCGGTATCCTGCTCGGACAGGACCTCGCCCGTCGTCAGGTTCGTAACGGTGTAGTGGATGTTATCGACGTTGCGCAGCAGGCCGATCTGCAGGCAGAACGCATCGAGCGAATTGTCGCCGTTCGGAGAGACGCCCGCCGTCTCCGGCACAAAGCCCTTATAGGCCCAGAACATCGTGGCGAATTTGTACTCGTCCATCGGGACCATGGACATGCCGGGGGCGGCCGTATCGCCCAGCCAGGACTTCTCGGTCATCCAGGAAAGAGCATCGCTGTCGCTGATGCGGCGGTAGCTGTAGATGCCGCTGACGACCTGATCGGCCGTGTTGTAGGAGCGCTCACCGCCCAGAAGGGTCGCGTAGCTGCCGGTCTCGGCAACGGGAGCCGCGCCGAATTCGCCATAAAATGCGAGGAACGGGACGGACAGAGTGACGGCATCCTTGCTCGTGAGCTGGACAAAGCCCTCTACATATGCGCCGTTCGGGAAGCGCTCGTCATAGTAGGCCTTCTGCGCGTCGGTCAGCTGCAGGGTCACGGTGACCTGTGCAGTCGCACCGGCGGGAACCGTGAGCTCGTTGCCGTTCAGGCTGGTGGTATAGGTCGCGTCGAGCTTCTTTGCATAGTTCTGCGTGAGATAGGTGACCTTGCCGCCCTTGACGAGGCCGCCCTCTGCAGCCTGGCCGAGGCCCTGCAGGCTGAGCGCATAGGTCTTGGCTTCCTGGGAGAAGTTGACGACGCTGAACTTCATCTCGTACTTGCCGGTCTTCTCGGCATCGTCGCCCAGCTCGAGCTTGGCCTTGTCGGTGCCCTCGACGGCGATGTAAGCGCCGGACTTCACGGCGTTGCCGACGTTGGCAAGGCCTGCACCCTGACGGCGGACGAAGTAATAGGTGCCGTTCGCTTCATCGACGATCGGCGTTGCCGTGCTCATAAGCAGGCAGTTGGCGACCTTGGCATAGTCCTCTTCCGGGATGGAGGTCGTCTTCAGATACTGCCGCAGCAGTGCCATGGAGGCGGCGACGGCCGGAGAAGACATCGAGGTGCCGGAGGCAACTGCGAAAAACTCGCCATAGTATGCGGAGAAGACGTTACCGCCGATGCCGGTGATCTCCGGCTTCAGAGAGAGGCCTTCCGTCGGGCCCCAGGACGAGAACGAGGACATCTCGCCTGCGGCGTTGTTGCGGTTCCAGTCGGCCTTTACAGAGACGGTGCCGGTGTCATTGTTGACCTTCATCCATTCGAACTCGGTCAGGTTCGCGCGGGCAGCGGGGACATCAAAGCTGGTCAGCTCAACATCCACATAGTCCCACTTTTCTTCCTCGGTGGGAGTCGGGTCGTAGAACACGACGCCGGCTGCGCCTGCGGCCTTTGCCGCCGCAATAATGGAGTCGCCGTTGCCGCCCTCAAACGGGACATAGACGATCTGTCCGTCGGAATTCTTGATGGACTCGGTGTAGCCATAGGTGCCGCCTACGAGGTCTTCCGTCGGACGCAGGTTCTCATAGAAGCCCTTGCCCTCGGGGACATTTTCGATCTCGCTCACGGACATGTACTGGTCAGCCGCCATGCCCTTGTTGTACCAGCCGAGAACGCCGGTAGGGTTGAGCCACTTCACGCCTTCATTCTCGGCGCTGGCGACGGTCAGGACGGAGTCGAACGTGCCGGGCATGCCCAGCGTGCCGCTGGAGACGCTCGTGGACTTGATCTGCTCATCGCCCCAGAGGCTCTCGGTGCCGGTAAAGCCATCGTTGCCCGCGGAGACGCAGACGCTGATACCCGCTGCGGTGGCGGCGTCATAGACCTCGGTCACGCCCTCGTAGTAATACGGGCCGCTGGAAAGGCCGAGGGAGAGGTTCGCGCAGTCGACGCCGAGGGTGATGGCGTCTTCAATGGCAGCGATGAGATAATCGAAGTAGCAGTTGCCGCCCTGGTCAAAGACCTTCATGATGACAAGCTGTGCCTCCGGCGCAATGCCGAGGGACGTCATATCGAACTGCTCCTGATCCGCTTCGGTCAGGTTGCCCGCAATGATACCGGCAACGTGTGTGCCGTGGCCCATCATAGTGTCGTCATCGGAGCCGAAGTTGGCCTCGCCGTCGGCATAGTTGAAGCCAAACGGGACCTTGCTGCTGTAATAAATGGTGTCAAGCGCCGTGGACTCAGCCAGCTCTTCGGCATGCAGGGTCTTGCTGTCGAGGATGGCCGCGATGTCATCCTTGCTGTAGGCAACGGCGTCCGGATCGGTGGGTTCCTTGGAGAACGTCGGGTTCTCGAAGCACAGGCCGGTGTCGATGACGGCGACGCTCATGCCGGTGCCGTCATAGCCCGCGTCCCATGCGGCGTTCGCGCCCATACCGGCGGCCGCGAACTTCATGTTCGTGCTGATCTGAGAGGCGTCCGTCTCCACGGCATTGATCTCCGGCACGGAGTAGCACGGGGAAAGGAAGACCTTCTTGACGCCCGGCAGCTTGCTGAGCGTTTCCATATCGCCATAGGAAACCGTGGCGGCAATGGCGTTCGTCACAAGGGAGAACTGACCAGTGACCTCGATGCTGTGGCCAAGCTTCTTCTTCGCGACGGAAAGGACGGAGGACTGGCCGTTCTTCACGCTCTGCACGGCGGCCAGCTCTGCCTTGCCGAGGCCCTTGCCCAGCTCAACGGACATGCCGTCCATCTCACAGACGGCCGGGGCCTCAAGCGAGATGATAACCTTGACCTTGTCGTTCTTCTCGTGGGCCTCGCTCACAACAGTGACCTTGTCGCCGTCGCTGTAATCCTCGCCGCTCAGGATCGCCTTCACGGCATCGGAATAGGCCGCCGCTTCCTTCGCGTCATATTCGCGGCAGACCAGTGTCTGACCGTCGTCTGTCGTGATGGTGCTTTCCGCGCCATAGGACAGCGAGGCCAGCGCCTTAGCCTCCGTTGCGCTGAGGGTGCGGCCGGAAATATAGGTATCCTGCGTTGCCTTGCGCGTGTAGATCCGTCCGTCGGTGGACTGGTATACATAGGTATAGCCCGCCGGGACGTAGGTGGTCTTGCTGTCTGTGGCATAGATGACCTTGCTGGCCGACTCCTCCGCCTTCGGAGCGCTCTGCACTGCACCGGCAGAGGTCACACCGAGAAGGCCGAGCGCCATTGCCAGGCAAAGGACAAGCGCCATCAACTTTTTCGCCAACGTTTTCATATCTTTCCTCCTTGTAATTTTTATTCCCTTGCCGGGTTCTCCGCGCAGAGAGAATAAATATGCAAATAGTTTACTCTCCGCACCTGCGTCTGTCAATCCCGCAATAATTCCATATTTTTGCAATTTTGTATGTCAAATAACAACGTCATTCACAAATCGTTCGTAATTTGTTCATTTTTTTCCGTTCTCTATTGACATTTTTCCTTCCATATGCTACGATTAATATGTTGTGCGCCAGGAAGCACCGTCGAAATAAATGCAAACAGCGCGGGCCGCTTCGCAATTCGAAGCGGCCCGCGCTGCATTTTTCAGAATCA
>ERZ835109.2122-NODE-2122-length-13674-cov-3.231735_pt1 | contig 13674 bp, 10 predicted proteins | sample MGYA00519946_ERZ835109 | MGnify/ENA primary metagenome ERZ835109 (study PRJEB31850, sample SAMEA3708771) | human gut metagenome | biome: human gut; feature: human-associated habitat; material: faeces | place: China | collected 2014 ...
AGATAATCAATTGAAGAAATTTACTAAAGCTAAAGAACTGGTAAAGTTATTTCCTGATCTAAAGAAAGAGATAGCATTATTTATAAAGAAGAATCGAATAAAGAATAATACAGAAAGCATAGTCAAAATCGTCGATTTTATATCTGGCTTATAATTCATAACATTTATTTGAAATGATGCTATATTGCATATATAGTAAGAGGGTACCCTTTTGTGAAGCGCACCCTCTTTTCATTTCTTTACATGACCATCTGAATTATTTATTGTATTGTTGGGAATATAGGATGGATTTAATATGCGCTACTATTCGCCACAATGTTAATAATTGAATCCGAAATGCCACAAAGGTATTGTGTTATTGTATCCATATTCTATATCGTCTTTTACCACATAAGCATTTTCTATACCATGTATTTGTTTTTGCTGTTTTCCTGCCCCTCCTATTTCAAAAGTATAGTTATCTATTTCAAAATCTGACTTCTCTGATGAAATCACTTTATGGTGAACTTTCATTTGAGAGAGAAAAAATGTTTCCCGAATGTTTCCTGTATCGGGTTTGTTTTCAGCCAAGGCATAGACTAAATTAGTATTATCCAAATAGATCTTTTCTATTTTTCCGAGTAAACGAATTCCTCCTGTACCATTACGTAGCTGAGCTATTATACCAGCTCTTTCTAAATAATATAGAAAATCAGTAATAAGATTACGATGTACGCCTATCAGTTGTCCAATTTTGGTAAAATTGGGTTTAAAAGGTACACTTTGTGATATAACATAAAGTAATTGCCGGATTTTTTTGGTAGTTGCTACATTCATATTTGCATAAATTGGTATATCATTTTCGACAGTTAAATTAATGATATTACGTAGGCGTTGGTCATATCCGGGATCACTAAAAAATGGATAATAACCATTTTCTAAATATTCTTTGAACAATGGTAACGGGTGATTAACTCCCGGAAGTTCTACTTTATGATTTAATATATCTTGTAAAGAATAAGGTAGTATTTGTATCCCCTTAGATAACATTATATACTCTCGAAAAGAAAGCCCTGGCAGGAAATAACTCAATGCCCTGCGGCTTAAATCAGCATTTCCTTTGTAAATATCAAGAATAGAGGAACCGGTAAATACAACTTGAAAGTCTGGGAAATAATCATAAATCATTTTTAATTCTTTAGACCAGTTCTGGTACTTATGTACTTCATCAATGAAAAGGTGTTTCCCACCATTTTTATAAAAAACAGAAGCTAAATCGAAAAGCTTATGTTCTGCGAAATAAAGATCATCGGCATTGACAAAAAGCGTATCTTCCAGTGAGTGATGTAACTTTATATGCTGCAATAGCATAGTTGTTTTTCCTACTCCTCTGGGTCCTATTATTCCTAACATTCTGGCAGACCAATTGATATCGTCGTGTAAATAGCGAATGTAGGATGTATCTGTCAAATTCAGTAATCTACGGAAAAGTTCAAATAATTGTTCCATATTATATAAGTTTATAGTACAAAGATACAAAACTGCCAGATAAAAGTTGCAATAATCAAATAAATTGCAACTTTTAAATTGCAATTTTAACGCTATACGCAATTTTTATATGGCAATTTAAATATAAGTAGAGTTCATTTTTGATTATAAAACACTTATAAGAGCCCAATGATAGGTAATACATTTATACATGTTTTACAAGTGTAATTATGATGTCGTTTTTATATTCGATATTATAAAACCGCCTTAAGATCTATAATAATAATTAACATTATAGTGATCAATTAACTATAAAGTGAAGAAATAGTATTTCAATTTATTATTATTATAAATCACTATTGGTTGAATACCAGTTAATTACATGTAGATTTTAATAACAAATAGGTATCTCATATATAACTATACCAGAAGAATGAGAAATAATATATAATTGATTATCAAACCGATAGTATGATAAAAAAATAATATTTCAAAGTTAAAATAATAAATGTAATCAATTGATTATAAATACATTGATAATGATTATAGTTCTGCAAAGACTTTGCAAATTTCTTACATCGGAATGCAGACACAGGAAGTGGCGATCAAACCGACTGTAAAGGTGATATTAAAGTCTGATTCACAAGTAATTGACGAAGTAATGGTAGTAGCTTACGGTACTGCCAAAAAATCTTCATTCACAGGTTCTGCCGGTACTGTGAAAAAAGACAAGATCGAAAAGATGCAAGTTTCCAACCTTTCTAAAGCATTAGAAGGCGCTGTAGCTGGCGTACAGACCACTTCATCTTCGGGTCAGCCCGGATCTTCATCTTCAATTTATGTACGTGGAGTAGGCTCCATATCAGCATCCAAGGCCCCGCTTATCGTAGTAGACGGTGTTCCTTATGAAGGCTCTCTAAACTCCATAAATAATCAGGATATCGAGTCCATGACTGTATTGAAAGATGCAGCAGCAAACTCTATGTATGGTGCTCGTGGTGCCAACGGAGTTATCATTGTCACAACAAAAAAAGGTAATTCTGGTAAAACAAAAATATCATTAGAAGCTAAATGGGGTATTAATTCAAGAGCCGTAAAACCATATAACACTATCAGGGATGAAGGTGAGTATTATGAGATGTTTTGGGAAGCTATCAAGCATGAAGCAATGTACGGAACCTTAGGATTAGAGCCACTCCAAGCTGGTATCTACGCATCAAAAACTCTTATAGATCGTTTAGGATACAATAGTTATAATGTAGCCAATGATATGTTAATAGATCCGGTGACAGGACGTTTGAATCCAAGTGCCCAACTACTATATCATGACGACTGGCAGAAAGATCCATTCAAAAATGGCTTACGCCAAGAGTACAATCTATCACTTAGCGGAGGTAATGAGAAAACAACATTCTTTGCTTCATTAAACTATTTGGATGACGAATCATATCTTCGTAATTCCGATTTCAGACGTTATTCAGGACGTATCAACTTAGACCATCAGGCTAACGACTGGTTAAAAACAGGATTTAATGTAGCTTATGGTCAAACATCAACGAATGCAACTATTGCAAGCTCATACGCTTCAAGCATGTTTTCTTTTGCACAAGGTATTGCACCTATTTATCCGATCTGGGAACGTGATGCGCAGGGAAATATCATGACCAACCCAACGACGGGAGAAAACCTGTTAGACTGGGGTGACGGAGATCGTAAAAGACCGTACAATACAGGTACAAACCCGTATAATACGATGATAAACGATATTCGTGAAACAACTGTAGACAATTTAAGCGCACGTGTATATGGCGAGGTTAAATTCCTCAAAGATTTCAAATTCACAGCCAATTTGAGTATTGATAATTTCACTACTAATAAAATTGTATTCCAAACACCGATTGCAGGTGATGCAAAAGATGTAAACGGACGTTCCACAAAAGAATCTCAAAGATATTTTGTACTCAATACCAATCAATTATTGTCTTGGATTCATAGATTTAACAGCCACAATGTAGACGTGTTGCTGGGACATGAAGTTAAAGCAGATAACGTAAATTATCTTGGAGCCAGAAAAGAACAATTTTATATGCCCGGAAATCCGGAGTTAAACAACGGTGCGGATATAAAATCAGCCTCTTCATATAAAAACGATTATCGTCTGGAAGGTTTCTTCGGTCGCGTTCAATATGACTATAATGATAAATATTATCTAAGTGGAAGTTACCGCCGTGATGGTTCTTCTAAATTTCATCCGGACAATCGTTGGGGAAACTTCTGGTCAGCCGGCGCCTCTTGGAGAATGAAAGAAGAGAGTTGGTTGGCAGATGTGGATTTCCTGACAGATCTGAAATTAAAAGCAAGTTATGGTACACAAGGAAATGATAATATCGGTAATAATACGCCTTATATGGATCAATACGAAGTTGTTGCACAAGATGGAAAACCTGGTGGTGTAAAAGTATGGAGAGGAAATAAAGAAATCACTTGGGAAAAGAGTAACAACTTTAATATCGGCGCAGAATTCGGCTTTTTAGATCGCATTACAGGAAGCGTGGAATTCTTCATCAAAAAAACGACCGATTTGCTTTACGGCAAACCGCTTGCTCCATCAGAAGGTTCTCCTAATGTATTATGGGTGAATGATATGGACATGAAAAACACCGGTGTCGAAGTAGAACTGAATGCTAATATTATCAAGTCAAATAATATAAAATGGGACGTTAACTTAAATCTTACTCATTATAAAAATGAAATTACTAAGTTAGCAACCGGCAAGGATCCCAATGGATATGCAACAGGAAATATCTGGAGAAAAAAAGGAGGTACAATCTATGACTGGTACATGTACAAATATGCAGGTGTGGATTCTAACACAGGTGAAGCATTGTACTATCGTGATGTAACAGACAAAGATGGGAATGTAAGCACTACAACAACAGCCAACCCTAATGATGCAACACGTTACGAAACCGGCAAATCGTCCCTACCCGATGTATACGGCGGTCTATCAACTTCTTTAACAGCCTATGGATTTGACTTGAATATCAACACAGCTTTCTCTATCGGAGGTTATGTATATGATAGCGGCTACTCTTCATTGATGGGCGGTGGACAAGAAGGTTCAAACTGGTCAACTGACATCTTTGGAAGATGGACTCCGGAAAATCCACAAGCAACTGTTCCAAGAGTACAATTGAGTACTCAGAATCTTTCGGCTATGTCCGACCGATTCTTGACAAGAGGTGATTATTTCAATATCAAAAATATATCATTAGGATATAGTTTCCCAAAAATGTATACACAAAAATTGGGAATCGAATCATTAAGACTTTTTGCTGTAGCTGATAACGTTTGGCTTTTATCAAAACGTACAGGGCTTGATCCCAGACAGAATCTGGACGGTACTATTGATTACGGAGTTTATGCAGCAATCCGTACTGTATCTTTTGGCTTCAACATTAACTTTTAAATAAATGCAGGATATGAAGATTATAAAATCATTAATAATAGCCTTATTCGCTGCCACAGTTGTATCTTGTGGAGAGGACTACCTAACAACTAATCCGACGGATGTAGCAACCGGAGATGCAATGAATGAACTGGCGAAAAATAATCCGGATAAATTAGTAACCATAGTAGAACCCTTACTAAAAGGATTATATGCAGACTTTCAAACCAAATCGGGTACAGACGGACAATATCAACATTGTGATTATGGTTTTCAAAGTTTCTTTTTGATGAGCGATATCATGAGCGACGATATGGCTCTGCACGTAAACGGATGGTTTAAATTCGATCACTTGTTCGATTATCGCGACGAACCTTATGTGCGCACATTCGGATATTGGAATTTCTTTTATACGATGGTTAATAATGCCAACGCGATAATTGAAAAAATTCCGGATGAAAGCCTTGATGCGGAATTACATGCGATTAAAGGACAAGCGTTGACATTCAGAGCCTTATCATACAGTTATTTGATTCAGATGTATCAACAGACTTACAAAGGTAATGAAAATCAACCGGGTGTACCCTTGATCATCACTACATCCGAAGGGGAAAGCCGTAGAGGTCGTGTCCCTGTGGCAGACGTGTACGATCAAATAGAGAAAGACTATCTGAAAGCCATCAATTTCTTGGATGGATGGGATAGAGGTACAGATAAAGGAAGGATTGATAAAAGTGTGGCACAAGGTCTACTTTCGCGTACATATTTAGTAATGAATGAATGGCAAAAAGCAATTGATATGGCAAAAGCTGCCAGAAGTGGGTATTCTTTGATGAATACAACTGAAATTGCCACCGACGGTTTTAATGAAATTAATAACAAAGAATGGATGTGGGGAATGGATGTAACAACAGCAAATGACAATATTTTGGGATTTGCATCATTCTCTTCATGGATTTGCACTACTGGTATAGGCTACGGTGGCAAAAGTGGTTATTATATAAAGATGGATGCAAAACTGTATAGTAACTTCTCTTCGACAGATGCCCGTCTGGCTCAATTCGTTAGTCCCGAAGACGCAACGGCAGTATATCCTCCTTATACTAACTTGAAATTTAAATATGCTGCCAGTTGGATGGCCGATAATGTATTTATGCGCGTGTCCGAAATGTATCTTACAGAAGCAGAAGCTCTCGCGCACTTGAATAAAGGAACAGAAGCCGCCATTGTATTGAAAGACTTAATGGTAAACCGTGACCCGTCATGGAATAAAGCATCTGTCACAGTAGACGATGTATATACCCAAAGACGCCTGGAACTTTGGGGCGAAGGCTTTGCGCTATATGACCATTTACGCTTGAAAAAAGGAGTGGACCGTACTTATGCAGGATCTAACTATTTTGATGCAGCCAAGTTAAAAATAGAAGCCGGCGATTGGAAATTCTTATACCAGATTCCATTAAGAGAAATTCAAGAGAACGAATCTATCTCAGAAGCCGATCAAAATCCTTAAATAAGGAAAAATGAGAAAATTGTATAATGATAAAAACAAGATTATGAAAAATAAGATATATAATATATTCTTTTCCTTTGCTTGTGTCTCTATTTTGTTTGCTGCATGTAGCGAAGAAAAGAAAGAAGACTATAATCCGGTTTTCGACTCCAGTAAATTGGCAATAGTTGAAACGGGTGAAGCATTAGGTAACTATGGCACAGCACTAAAGCTGAGTATGAAAACAACGAGTAACAATGCACTGGATACCGTCATACAGCAAGGTATAGTACTGGCCACCTCACAAGATCAGTTAGATTTAATTCATGGAGTAGTTTATCCATCGAATTCACGCAAAGTAGGAGAAACAAACGTGGTAACTATAAAAGAACTGGAAGCACAAAAAGAATACTATTATTGTGCATATGCACAGAACCGTGAAGGGGTAGCTTTTGGAGAAGCTAAGAAACTGACAACAGATAAGGCTTGGGATAGAGCCCCGGTTGTATATGAAAACTTTAGTACTACCAGCTTCCTCCAAAATTTGGCATTTATAAATCTCGGTGCCGATGATGGTTTTCAAGCCGGAAACGTAAGTTCTTGGGAGTTGGGATTAGTTAATGACGCATCTTTTGCAATGCTTCTTTGGTCAATAGATGGCAATACTGGCGCTCTCTTAGCTGCTGATGACTTGATAGAATGTACTGCCGATTTTACAGACGGTGTATTTCCGGAATTTACGTTTTTACCCTATTCGTACGGAGCAATGCCGGTTCAAACGAGTGATATCTATTTTGACTCTTTTGAAATTATCGCATCCGAATCACCTATCGAAACAAAAGAGCAGGCCGATGCAGCTAAAATTTATTATAAAGCTACTCTAAATAAAGATACTGTAAACAAAATGCACACTGTGGACTTATCTGATTTCGAGAATAAAGTATGTTATATCTATATCAGGCATAAAGCTGAAAAAACGGGTTATGCTCTTATGATTTCACATGTAGAAGCCAATGCGTTATTCGCACCGATAGAATAACAATAGTAGAGCTATTCAAATTTAATAATAGGGCAGGCAAAGAGGCCTGCCTTATTTTATTTCCCTAAATCGCAAAACACACCTATTTATTATGAAGAATTTCCGTAATATATTAAATTGGGTTCTTATCTGTTTCCTCATCACACAGGTAGGAAATATCTGGGCAATACCTGCTGATCCGACGCCTTTTAAGCTACAACAACCGGACGGAAAAGAATTTCATGCAAAATTGCATGGAGATGAATTCTTACATTTTATAACAACAACAGATGGATATACAATTATAAAATCTCCAGATGGTTTTTACAAATATGCAGTACAAAATCATGATGAAAATATCCTTCCCGGAAAATATACAGCGAAAGATCCGGCTGAACGTAGCAATGATGAAGTTCTCTTCTTAAATTCCGTCAAACGGTATTTACACTCCAGGCAATCAAAGCCCAAGCTCAGCCATTCTCTGGCAAATTCTTTGATAAGAGAGAACAGTTTAAAACGAATTTCTTCAACACAATTTAAAGGAATTATTATTCTGGCTCAATTTACCGACCGCTCATTCTTGCCCAATAATTCAAGAGAATTATTCGATGCGACCATCAATCAACCCAATTATCGAGAAGATGATTTTACCGGTAGCGTAAGAGATTACTTCTATGATACTTCAAGAGGAATATTCGAACCGCAGTTTGATATTGTGGGTCCTGTAACCTTAGACTATAAACAAACAGATGCATTGGGATCAGACAATGGACAGGCTTTAGTTCGTGATGCTTGCATAAAAGCAGACCAATTTGTAGATTTCTCTAATTATGATTTAAATGATGATGGAGAAGTGGATATGATATATGTAATTTTTGCAGGAGGAGGATCTCATGCAGGAAATAATGCTGATTTCATTTGGCCTCATGCTTATGCTTTAAATTACAGTCGTGTAAAATTGGACGGAGTTTATTGTAATCGCTATGCATGCTCTACAGAACTGGCCGGAAGAGAGAATAATAAGATCAGAGACGGTATAGGCACTATCTGTCATGAGTTTAGCCACGTATTAGGGTTACCGGATTTTTACGATACCGACTATGAAGAAAATGGTTCTGCACCGCATCCGGGCGATTGGTCTTTAATGGCAAGCGGAGGATATCTGAATAATGGAAGAACCCCCTGTAGCTACTCTGCTTTCGAACGTTATGCCATTGGTTGGGCATCGCCTGAATTAATAAAAGAATCGGGAAATTATACTTTACCTCCATTGACTACCTCTAATGAAAGTTTCCGCATAAATTCAGCAGTACCCAAAGAGTTTTTTATTCTGGAAAACAGAATTCAGGAGGGATGGGACAAATACTTGCCAGGAAAAGGTATGTTGGTTTTTCGAGTAGATTCAACTAATCCGAATGTATGGATACAGAATACCATTAACAATAACCCCAATCACGTATATTATGAACTTATAAGAGCCAATAATTCATTGGCAGATGGAGGAGGGAACACTTTTCCCGGAACAACTCAGCGTGAATCATTGACAGATGACACAACCCCTTCCTTAAGAAGCTGGACCGGTACTCCTACGGAAACCTCCCTTTTGAATATTAAAGAAGAAAATAATATAATATCTTTCACTGTCAACAAAACCTCATACAATCGATTGGTAGAAACTTTTGAAAGTATCTCCAAACCTAACTGGAATCAAGAAAACGTAAGCGGAATACTGGGCAGTTGGAACTTCTCAAATGCAATAACTTACGCCACTACAGAAACCAATATGGGAAACGGATTACGGGTAGCTTCTATCAAAAGAGGAAAAATAGAAATGGAATTCAATACTCTTGAAGATATAAAATCCGTTAGCCTCATTGCCGGGAAAAAGACAGCCACTTCCCCCCCGCAAACAATTAAAATAGAGATATCCAAAGACAATGGCAGCAATTGGGTAACATATGGATCAACTATTACCCTGACAGAGAATAAAATGAATACCTATATCATAGATGAAGAAATCACGGCACCTGTCAGATTCAGAATTGTAAACATTGGTACTTCAGAAGCTTTGGTAGATGATTTTACAATAACCGAAAAACGAACATCTACAACGATCACTCGCCAACAAGAAGATTCCATAAAATTCTATACTTCAGAAAGAAACCTCTATGTACAGAGTGATAAAGACAAGCAATTGGTTGAAATCTTCAGTATTGAAGGACGACAAATTTTGAGTATACTCTGTGATAAAGGCTGGAACGAGATTCCAATAAAATCTCCCGGAATATATATAATAAAAATAGATAATCATATTTCTAAACTGATATGTAATTAGATATAAAACGCTGTCTCAAAGTAAAAAAGATAAGACAGCCCTTATATTTTGTAAGTCATAGTATAAAAATCTCCCTGTTCTTGCCTTAATTCATTACAATACAAGACTAAAACAGGGAGATTTTCTCTTCTAAAGTTTCAATTTATAAACTTTTCAACTTTCAAATCCCATTTTGAGACAGTCTCTGAAGTTTTAACATGAACACTACCATATCGGAGGAAGTTAATTCCGCAAAAATTGATCACTTTTTAAATACAGCTTGTTTGAGATAAAATAACACATAAGCTACATCCGATTACAAAGTCTGTTTTATCACATCATCCCCTCTTTTAATATTCCTACCAAAATCGGTTTCAGACCGCTGACAAAACACTCTACGGCAATTACCATCAATATCAATCCCATTAAGCGCATCATCACATTATTACCAGTCTCTCCCAAAATCTTAACCAGACGAGTAGAAGCACGAAGAATAAGAAAAGTTATAAAGTAAATTAATGCAATCATCCCAATCAAAGTACTTTTCATCTCAATTGTATGGGCATCCTGCATTAATACAATAGCATTGGCAATCGCTCCCGGACCGCATAACATAGGAATAGCCAAAGGGGTAATTGAAATATCATCGGCATAGGTTTTAATTTCTTCATCTTTCAACTTCATAGGTGTATATCGAGCCTGCAACATATCAAAGCCAATCTTAAAAATAATAACTCCACCTGCTATACGAAACCCATTAGTGGATATTCCGAAGAACTTAAATAAGAATTGCCCGGCAAAGACAAAAACCATCAAAGTAATAAAAGAAACAATAGTAGCACGCTTAACCACGGATTGCCGCTCTTTGTCTGTCATTCCATGCGTCATCGTAAGAAACACAGGCATGGTACCCAATGGATTTGTCAATGTGAAAAAGGAAGTAAAACAAAGTAAAGCAAAAGGCAATATAGTATCCATAGCAGTGATAACTTTATACGTTATTTTTCACCGCAAAAGTACGACTTATTCACAAATACTACAATATTTGCATCAACTCTTTCAAGTCTTTCAAAAGATAAGTAGGTTTAAAAGGAAATTCGGTGCGACCGGACACATTATAAAAAGCATGATGCATCCCTACTCCATTGGCCCCTACCATATCAGCCTCCCAACTATCGCCTATCATCAATGAATCACGCAGTTCAGATTGAGTAGCCGAAAGAGCAAAATAAAACAATTGCGGAGCAGGTTTCAAAAGTCCGATATCATCCGAAAGAATTACTTTTTTAAAATAGTGATCTATTCCCGCAGAATGCATCTTACGGGACTGGAGTTCATGAAAACCGTTCGACAGAATAAAGAGATTATAACGGGAAACTAAATACTCAAGTACTTCTTTCGCGTGAGGCATCAGCCGGCTCTTGGTGGGAATAACGGAAAAGAAACCCTCCGAATATGCTACCGCCAAAGCAGAATCGCCAGCACCTACTGCCTCAAGAGGATACAGAAAGCGTTGGCGATTGAGTTCCTCTTTTGTGATCCGACCATTACCGTATTCTATCCAAAGTTCCGTATTTCGCTGTTGATAAAGCGAATAGAAATGTTCGAAAGAATCAAAGAAAGCACCCAGTCCGTACTTATCATACATTTCTTCAAATGTATCACGCGCATTCGCTGAAAATGCCCATAATGTATCGTCTAAATCAAAAAAGAGATTTTTATATTTCATTATTTAACCTGGATAACCAAATATTTCGACACACTCCAAAACTCTTTTGGATTTGTAATCTTCAAAGTAAGTTGTCCTTTGTCATCTTTCACTAATTCGTAAGAACCAGCCGGATGAGTAGTCAATAACTCTGCACGTTTTGAATACAATTTAATCTCTTTAGTTGTACGAATATCGATCTGAGTGAAATAGTCCTTATTGAAATCAGCATTCTTCAAGACATCTCCACTCTGAAGAATCTTTTGCGACTTCAATTCTGACTTCGTGCCAAATACGAACCAGGCAGCATTAATAGCCTTATCCTGTTCAGCCACGGTTCTGGCTTTTGCTTCATTTTCTGCTGCAAGAGACTCTTTATCAGCAGACAATCCGCTGACGGCAGCATCCAATTCCTGAATACGAATATTCTTGGAGGCAAGTTCAGCCTGCAATTCCTCAATACGCTGGGTTTTGGCTACCAACTCCTGGGTCAGAGATTCTACAGCTTTCTTCAACTGGGTAGAGTTATTCTTACTACTTTTCAGCATAGCTTCCAGTTTAGCGATCTGCTCTTTGTTTTCCTGCATTTGTTTCTGGATAAATTCAATATCAGTGGCTATTTGCTGCTTAGCTGATAAAGAACCTTCTGAAACCGCACCACGCTGCAAGTCTACGCGGCTTTCGGCGGCATTGATTTGGCGGAAGCCTTCAGAGATATCATTGAAAGTACCCATCATTTCATCCAGTTCAGCATTACGCTGAGTAAGTTCCATCAAAAGAGAATCATTTTCAGCTTTCAGTTGGTCTTTACTTCCACCTGACAAGCCGTCGCACGATGCCATAACGGCCGCACATACAATTAAAACTGCTAACTTTTTCATACGCTTTTGTTTTACGTTGGTTAATGAAGTTATTTAATCGTCTATTCCTGCTACTACTATTACTATTTCTCCACGCGGGTCATTGGCTGTGAAATGCTCAATCAATTCAGTCAGAGTGCCACGCACCGTTTCTTCGTGTATCTTCGAGATCTCCCGGGATACAGATGCCTGACGTTCCGCACCGAAATGCCCTGCAAACTGAGTCAGCGCTTTCACCAGACGGTGGGGAGACTCATAAAACACCATGGTACGACGTTCTTCTGCCAATATCTTCAGACGTGTCATACGTCCTTTTTTCTGCGGAAGAAAACCTTCGAAACAGAATTTTTCATTTGGCAAGCCCGAAGCAACCAAAGCCGGCACAAGAGCTGTAGCCCCCGGCAAACATTGTACCTCAATACCGTTGCGAACACACTCACGCACTACCAGAAAGCCCGGATCAGAGATTCCCGGTGTACCTGCATCCGATATTAACGCAACAGTTTCACCCGCCTTTATTCTATTAACAACACTTTCCACCATTTTATGTTCATTAAACTTATGATGGGATTGCATTGCGTTCTTTATTTCAAAATGTTTCAGCAAGATTCCGGAAGTGCGTGTGTCTTCCGCCAAAATCAGATCGACCTCTTTCAAGACTTTGACAGCCCGAAAGGTCATGTCTTCCAGATTCCCTACCGGCGTCGGTACTACATATAGCTTTCCCATTCTTCTCTTATGCTGATTGGTTAAAATACTTCTTTAATAACTCAAGGAAGTCACTTAATGTTTCGTTTTCCTCGTTGAAATTAACTTTTGAAGAAAGGAATGCAACGGCTGTTTTATAAGAGCTCATAGCTGACAGTTGCTCCACAACACGATTCATCAACTCAACATCCCCTCCGAATAATTCACGTGAGAAACGAAAAGAGTCATTCAGACTGATAGAATGACGCAAGCCGACAGAGGTCTTTATACTTTCGCCCAATACAGAAGAAGGCTTAACTTCCTCCGTCTCAGTATCGACCGACACTTTTGTCTCTACTATCACCTCTTCCACCACAGGTTCAGAAGCATTCCCGCAAGGAACAGAAGCATTTTCCCGAACAGGTTCCAATTCCTGCAATACCTCATCCAAACATCCCTGCATATGAAGAATGTTCTGTTTCAACAGTTCCAACACAGCCTTAGCCGGTTCTTTAGAATATAAATCCATCAGATACTTCAACCCATGAACATCCAACTCAATATCCGTTAACAACTTCTGTTTCATGCTAGTCTATTGTTAATATGATGCGAATGTAGGAATAAATTATGCAATAACTTAAAATAATGGATAATTTAACAGTTCTTGCACATTGAATTGC
>ERZ835109.2134-NODE-2134-length-13603-cov-9.217449_pt1 | contig 13603 bp, 7 predicted proteins | sample MGYA00519946_ERZ835109 | MGnify/ENA primary metagenome ERZ835109 (study PRJEB31850, sample SAMEA3708771) | human gut metagenome | biome: human gut; feature: human-associated habitat; material: faeces | place: China | collected 2014 ...
CCTCAGCGGTGGGCTTGATGAACATGTTGGTGACGAAGTGTGCCTGCCAGGCCACCTCCACGATGAAACGGATGGCCATGCGGGTGTCCTTGTTAGCGCCGCAGAAAGCATCGACAACGAACAGGCGCTTGTTGCACAGCTCCTTCTTGGCGATGTCCTTAACGGTAGCCCAAGTGGCCTCGGTCATGGGGTGGTTGTCGTTCTTGTACTCGTCGCTGGTCCACCAAACGGTGTCCTTGGAGTTCTCGTCCATGACGATGTACTTGTCCTTGGGGGAGCGGCCGGTGTAAACGCCGGTCATGACATTGACAGCGCCCAGCTCGCTGACCTGGCCCTTCTCGTAGCCGGTCAGGTCCGCCTTGGTCTCCTCTGCGAACAGAACATCATAAGAGGGGTTATGCACGATCTCGGTCGTGCCGGTAATGCCATACTTAGTCAAATCCAGATTTGCCATGTTTACATATACCTCTTTCTCTATACTTTTGGCTGAATGGGGAGCAGGGGGACTAAGTCAGCCTCCTAGTGCCCCATCCTGACATTTATTATACAAAGATTCTGGTATAAAAGCAAGTTGAAAATTCCGCAAAGATTGTGACATTATTGTTAAAAAGTGCAAAAAAGCCGCACAGCAGCAGGCTGTGCGGCGGGGGTATCCTTTTTTATGCGGGTTTCTTACGCATCTGAGCGCGAATAGGCATTCTTCATGCCGCTGCTCAGCTCAAACAGGACCTTGTTCAGCGTGTCGGTCGTTTCGGCCTTGGCCATGGCGGCAAGCTCCTCATTTGCCTTTTTACGCAGGGCGGCGCGGGCGGCGGGGTCGGTCTCGGCGCGCTGGGCATCGTCACAGGTGTTGATGATGTGGTTCGCCTTCGCACCGACGCTCAGGGTGTAGCGCTCGATGTGGAACACCGACTTTGCGTAGGACGCATCGGCCATCGCGGCCAGCAGGCGGCTGGCCCAATAGAAGTTGTCGGTGGAGACATCCCCGGTGGTGTTGGCCAGATATTCCGGCGCAGTGTCCACATTGGCATAGAGGGGCAGCATCGTGTTGAAGGCGTTGGACGCAAAGGCCAGCCATTCCACGGCGCGGAAATCCTCCGGCATATCGGGGCGGAGCTGCAGCAGCGCCATAAAGTCGTTGCGGTTTACGCCGATGGGGCGGTAGATGCCCTTTTCGGCCGCCGTGGCTGCGTAGGGGTCGTAGGGCGTGCCCTGATAATGGGAGGACAGCACATACTTGATGTCCTCCGGCGTGATCTTTTTCTCCGGGACCATGCACCAGGGCAGATCGTCGGAGCGCGGCGTGAAATCGGCATCGGGGCCGTCCCATGCGAAGGTGTTGGGGTTGAAATAGCGCAGCATGTACCAGCCGCGGGGTGTGTTGTAGACATGGTCGGCATCGTCATGGCTGCCGAAGGCATCGCGCGGGTTCAGCGCACCGCCCTGTGCAAGGTCCAGATGATACCGGCTGATAAACTCGCGCAGATCGGCAGAGCAGATAAAGTCCTTCTGCTCGCCCAGTGCATCGTCCAGATCCAGCATATCCAGTCCCAGCTGGTTGGGCATGACGACATACACATCATCGGGCACGCGGCGGGCCATCCAGTGGTGGCCGCCGATCGTCTCAAGCCACCAGATCTCGTCCGTATCCTGAAAGGCAATGCCGTTCATCTCATAGGTGCCGTACTGCTCCAGCAGGCTGCCGAGGCGGTGTACACCCTCCCGCGCGGAGCGGATGTAGGGCAGGACCAGATAAACAATGTCCTCCTCGCCGATGCCGCCCTTGACGAGCGGGTCGGCCCCCAACACGCGCGGGTTGGAGGTGATGGTCTCGGTGGCGGTCATGCCGACATTGGCAGCGTTCACGCCGCTGGCAGCCCACAGGCCCTCGCCCTCCACAGCGTTGGGCACGGCGGTCATCCGCAGGCCGCCCTCGGGCAGGGGGATCTCAACGCCTGAAATCACCGACTTATATACCGCAGGATAGTCCTGCGGCTGGAACACAGCAAGCTTTTTGGCAGTGAAATGGCCGGAGCCGGAGTCATCGTTGCGGGCGATCATTGTGGACCCGTCATACGATGCGTTTTTGCCGACCAGAATGGTTGTACAAGGCATTTGTAAATCCTCTCCTTTTTATATTTTTATATTTTTATACTTTGCATGGATGGGGCTGCAGCGCTCATCCGGTTCCTATTATAAAGCAAACGGCGCAAATTTCAATCACATTTCCCGTGCCACGCCCTGCGGCAGCACACCGGTCTGGTAGGCCTCCACAAGGGCGCAGAGGTCGCGGATCAGCGCCTGCTTGCGGCCGCCCTCATCGGTGTCGCGCACAAGGATGCGCTGCGGTGCCGTGTAGATGTATTCGCTCTTGCTTGCGATGTCCTCATCCTCATGGATGGCCTTCTCAGCGCTTTCAAACGGCTGATGGGTGCGCAGGATCAGCCCGCGCGAGTTGTAGACCAGCGTGTAGCCCGCAATGCCGGTGCGCTGGTGGTAAGCGCGGCAGAAACCGCCGTCAATGATGATGAGCCGCCCGCCGCCTTTGATGGGGCTTTCCCCCTCGATGGCACGGACCGGCACATGGCCGTTGACGATGTGGCAGCCCGCACCCGCAAGGCCGAACTCCCGCAAAATGCGCTCGGCTGTGTCCCGTGCGGCGATGTGCCTGTAGTAGGGGTCCTTGATCTCCCGGTGGGCAGCGGGGTCGGCAATGTAGAGCCGCTCAAAGGTCGTCATGGCACTGCGGCCAAAAAGCGGCGATTTGGCACCGCACCACAGATACCACAAAAAGTCCTGCCCGGCCAGCCGCGCCGGGCTGCCCGGCGGTGCGCTGTAGCCCTGCCGGGCACGGCGGTCGCAGTAGTCAAACAACTGCTTGCCGCTGCGCGCCACCCCCTCGAACCGGATGGCGGCAAAGGCACCGTCCTCGGTCATCGGCACAGCGCCGTGATAGAGCAGGTTGCCGTTGCAGATCTTGTAAAACGCGCCGTGCGCGTAAAGGAACTGCACATGGCGCTGCAGACGCTCGCTCTCGGCAAAGCTGCGCACCAGCCCGGCAATGACATGCCCCTCCTCGGTGGTGAGCGTGGTCGGCGCGGCGGGGTCCACAGTGGGAAAGTCGCAGTCCAGCAGGGGATAGACAGTGCCGTGGTAGTCCACCGTGCCTGCCGCAAAATCAATATGGTTCAAAAAGTCGCGGCCCTGCAGATCAAAATCCGGGTTGCGGGCGATGACCTGCGCCTCCAGCTTGAGCATCATCACGGTCACAGCCTTGTGCATCCGGGCGGCGGCGGTCAGGTCACCGGCCGCCGTGCGCGGGTCGGCGTGGGGAATCCAGCGCGACACATCGGAGGCGGCGTAGGTGTTCTGGGCAAAGCGCTCAAGCTGGCGCAGGCTGATGCCGTAGCCGCCCTCCAGCGTATCAAGGTTGTTGTAGGCCAGCGTTGTTTTCAGCACCGTCATAATGCACAGCGGGCTGCCGGCAGCGGCCCCCATCCAGACAACATCATGGTTGCCCCACTGGATGTCCACCTGATGGTGCGCCATCAGGCTGTCGAGAATACGATCGGGGCGCGGGCCGCGGTCAAACAAATCGCCCACGATATGCAGCCGGTCAACGGCCAGCCGCTTGATGACCTCACAGAACCGCACAATGTAGGCGTCAGCGCGGTCATAGCGCAGGATGCTCTCGATGATTTCCCCGTAGTACTGGTCCTTGTCGTGGTCCTCAAAATGGGCGTGGAGCAGCTCGTCCAGAATGTAGCCGCAGTTCTGGGGCAGGCAGCGGCGCACATGGTCGCGGGTGTGCTTGCTGGAAACAAACCGGCACAGGTCGATCAGCCGCAGCAGCGTCAGGCGGTACCATGCGTGCAGATCAGGCTGGCGCGCCTTCAATTCCGGCAGCTTCTGGTTGGGGTAGTAGACCAGCGTTGCCAGCTCGGCACGCTCCTCGGCGGGGACATCAGGCCCCAGCACAGTGTCAATCTTCTCACGGATAACGCCCGATGCGCTGTTCAGGATATGTACAAACGCCTCATGCTCGCCGTGCAGATCACTCATAAAATGCTCGGTGCCCTTGGGCAGGCGCAGCAGCGCCTCGATGCGGATGATCTCGCTGGCGGCTGCGGCTACCGTCTGGTATTTTTGGGAAAGCAGGCGCAGATAGCGCAAATGTTCATCAGAATACTGCACGGGCAGGCTCCTTCCTGTACTTTTGGTTCCTACTTATGGATTATAGCACACTTTTCGGCAAAGCAAAAGGCCGCGGTCCCAAAAAGACAGCGGCCAAGGCGCGTTATTAAAAAAAGCAGCTTAAATAATATCGACCTCCACAGGGGTTTCAAACAGGCGCATGACCTCGGCACGGTCCTGCGTCTGGCCCAGCGCCCACATCAGCTTGACGGCCACGGCCTCGGGGGTCATGTCGTGCGCCTCCAGCACGCCGGGCAGCTCGCCAACAGCGCGGCCCACCTCATAGACGGCAAGGTCGCACCCCTCATGCGGGACCTGGGTCGTAAACACGGCCAGCCGTCCGCTGTCGCACCAGCGGCGCAGTTCGGCAAACATTTCGCCCTGCTCACCGCCCGGCAGGCCGCCCACGCCGAAGCTTTCCAGCACAAGCGCACGGTAGTGCGGGGCCAGCAGCGGGATAATATCTGCCCGCATACCCGGCACCAGCCGCAGCACAAAGACAGCGGGGTCAAGCTGCTCATAAAACTGCACCGGCGGCAGATCGGCCGGCCGCCGCAGAAAGGGGATAAGCCTTGTGTCACGGAAAACGGCAGTCTCCGGGTAGTCGATGCTCGAGAAAGCGTCAAAGCTGCGGGTCCGCGTCTTGCGGGCGCGGGTGCCCAGAATGACCTTGTTGTCAAACACGAGCTGCACGCCCCATGCACCCTCGCTCACGGCGTAGACAAAGGCGCGATAGAGGTTGTTGCGGGCATCGGTGTCGCGGTTGTAGATGGACTTCTGGCTGCCGGTCAGCACGACCGGCTTGGCGCTGTTCTGGATCATGTAGCTCAGCGCGGCCGCCGTGTAGGCCATCGTGTCGGTGCCGTGGGCAATGACAAAGCCGTCATAGGCGGCGTAGTTTTCCCGGATGCTGCGCACGATCTCCTGCCATTGCGCAGGGCCGACATTTGTGGAATCGAGGTTGAAAAGCTGCACTGCATCAATCGCACACAGGTCGGCCAGCTCCGGCACACAGGCCAGCAGCTCCTCCGAGGTGATGGCGGGGGCAAGCCCGCCCGCAGCCGTGGGCCGGCTGGCAATCGTGCCGCCGGTGGCGAGAAGTAAAATATGTTTCATAACCGTTTAATCCTCTTGTTTTTTATCCATACTGTCTGGTGCGGGCGGGTCATTCCGGCCACAGCAGGTGGCGGTCGGCCACGACGCGGGCGTCCAGTGTTCTTGTACCGGCGGCAAAGCGGACGGTCACGCGGCCGCCCTCTGCACTTTCCACCGTGCCGGGGCCAAACACGGCATGGCGCACCCGCGCCCCAACAGCCGTGATCGACGCCATATCCACGGGCGGCAGCGGCTTGCGCGCCGCCGCCGGGGCAGGGCGGTGCCCCGCGGGGACGGCATCAGGGCGGCTGCGGTGCCCCGGCAGACCGGAAAGCACCTCCTGCGCAAAGGACGAGCGCTCGGCTGTGCAGTCAAACAGCACCAGCTCCTGCCGGGCGCGGGTCATCGCCACATAAAACAGCCGCCGGTCCTCCTCATACTGGCGCGTCTCGGCGGGAGTACGGCAGCACAGCTCCGGCTTGGCCGGCAGGATGCCGTCCAGCACATCAAGCAGGATCACCCGGTCATACTCCAGCCCCTTGGCAGAGTGTATTGTGGAGAGCAGAAATTTGCACCCCGGCGGTGTGACATGCTCCTGCACGATGGTGCGCAGCTCCGCCAGTCGCCGGAGCAGCCGCCGGGGCGTAGGCTCCTGTGCGCCCAGCATCTCCAGCACAGCCAGCTTGGCGCGGTCCATGCCGTTTTTGTCCAGATACTTGCCGTAGCCCAGCTGGTCGGTCAAAAACCGCACAGCATCGTCCGCCGCCATGCGGGGCAGGCGGGCCAGCCCTGCGGCCACCTCGGCCATCGCGGCGCGGGTGCGCGGGCGGATGCTGTCCTCATGGATCAGCGCTGTCCAGCAGCCCTGCCCGTGCTGGCGTGCCTGCCCGGCGGCGTACAGCGCCTGTGCCCGTGTCACCGGTACGCCGAACTTGAAATAGCAGCGCAGAAAGGTGTCGGCATCGTCCGGGCGGGCTGCCAGCGCAAAAATATCCGCGACATCCCGCACGATCTTGTTGGTAAAAAAGGTCTGCTCGACCGCCTTGCAGCCGTAAGGCACGCCGCGCCGCTCACACAGGTCGATGATGGGCAGCGCGCTCTCATGGTTGCGGAACAGCACCGCGGTCTCGACCTCGCAATGCTGCGCCTCCGCAAACAGGAAGGCCAGCTGGTCAGCGCGGCGGCGCACCTCCACGACCCGGATCGGCTCTCCGGCCCCCTGCGTAGGGGCAATGGTCTTGGGGCGGCGGTAGCGGTTGCGCGCCACAAAGCGGTTGGCAGCGGTCAGGATCGGCTCCCGCGAGCGGTAGTTTTCCTCCATCAGCAGCACCCGCGCGCCGGGGTAGGTCTTTTCAAAGTCCATCAGCGCCTGCGGGTAAGCCGCGCGGAAGCCGTAAATGCTCTGGTCCTCATCCCCGACCATAAAAAGGTTGCCGCTCTGCTGCGCCAGCACCCGGATGATCTCATGCTGCACGCGGGAGGTATCCTGCGACTCATCCACGCAGAAATAGCGGTACCGCTTACGGAACGCCGCCGCCACGGCGGGGGCACCGTTCAGGATCTGCAGCGCAAAGCAGAGCTGGTCATCGTAGTCCATCTTGTGCCGCGCCCTGAGCGCCTGCTGGTAAGCGCGGTACAGCGCCGGCAGATTTTCAAGGTCCGTCTCCAGCTCGTCAAGCTCGGCATCGGTCAGGCACATATTTTTAATGTAGGTGATGGCCGTGCGCAGCTCCTTGAGGGTGCTTTCGGCGGCGTATTCATGGTTGATGCTCTGCCACAGCTGCAGCAGCAGCGGCGTTGTCTCACTCTCGCTCTGCAGCAGGTCGGGCGGTGTGCGGCCGTACATCCGGCTGTAGAGCGCGATGATGCGCGCCGCCACGCCGTTGATGGTGCGGAACTCCATCCGCGCCGCCTCGGCCTCCCCGAACCGCACGGCAAACCGGGCGCGCATCTCCTGCGTGGCGGCCACCGTGTAGGTCATTGTCAGGATAGACTCCGGTGCGATGCCGCAGACCTCGGTCATGTAGCCCAAGCGGGTGATCAGCACGGTGGTCTTGCCGCTGCCCGGCACCGCCAGCAACAGCACCGGGCCGTCTACGGCCGCAACGGCGGCCCTCTGCTGGGGATTCAGCGCCGCCATGTGGGCGGTCTCAAACGCGGTTTTCTCCATGGCGGCCTCCTTTCTGCGGCTTTGGGTGTTGGCGGGGCGGGCAGCCCGCGCCCCTGTCAATCGACTTATTCTACCACATTTTACCCGCAAAAGCAAAACCTGCCCGGTGTGCCGGGCCCCGAATTTGTCAAGGCTGCAAACTGTCAAAACCTGCCGGTTTTTGACCGCGGTATTTTGGCACACCAAGGTATTGGATAAACCTGCGGGCTGTGGTACAATATGTGTACCAATGAATTTCTCCCTTTACCAAAGGATGTCATACATGAAACAGAACCGTTTAAATATACGCTGCACCGAGGATTACGCGGTGCTGTACTGGGATAAGCCCGCCGCTGCGCCGCGCGGGGCGGAGTACACGGTCTCCCTCAACGGCGAGGCCATCGGCCGCACCGACAAGACCCATTTTACGATCGAGGGCCTGACCTACGGCAGCACCTTCCGGGTGGATGTGGTCAGCGGCAGCTATTGTGTCGGCTCCGCCACGCTGCAGTTCGGGCAGGAAAAGCACCGCATCGACATTACCGCTGCGCCCTACTTCTGCCGCGGTGACGGCCAGCTGCTGAACACCGACAACCTGCAGCGCGCCATCAACGACTGCGGCCCGGACGATATTCTCTATATCCCGGCGGGTGATTTTTTGACCGGTGCGCTGCGGCTGCACAGCGATCTTGAAATCTACCTTGCCAAGGGCGCCGTGCTGCAGGGCACCGCCAACATCCATGACTACGCCCCGCGCATCCCCAGTCGGTTTGAGGGGATCGAGATGCGCTGCTATTCCAGCCTGCTCAACGCCGGTGAGCTGAACCACAAGACGGGGCCGAACTGCCGCAACATCATCATCCGCGGCAAGGGCACGATCTGCGGCGGTGGCCAGACGCTGGCCCGCAAGATCATTGAGGATGAGCGTGCGCGCATCAAGAGCTTCCTCGATGACAACAAGGAGCTGGTCGAAAGCTGCGAGAACAGCGACACGATCCCCGGCCGCGTGCGTCCCCGCCTTATCAACCTGAGCAACTGTGAAAATGTCTGGATCAGCGGCGTCACCCTCAAAAACGGCCCGTCCTGGAATGTCCACATGATCTACTGCAACAATATCCAGACCGACCACTGCACCTTTGTATCGGAGGGCGTCTGGAACGGTGACGGCTGGGACCCCGACTCCTCGACGAACTGCACACTGTTTGCCAGCGAGTTCTTTACGGGGGACGATGCCGTGGCCATCAAGAGCGGCAAGAACCCCGAAGGCAACGAGATCGGCCGCCCCTGCGCCCACATCCGGGTGTTTGACTGCCGCAGCGACTGCGGCCACGGCATCTGCATCGGCAGCGAGATGAGCGGCGGCGTGGAGGATGTGCAGATCTGGGACTGCGACCTTGCAAACTCGCTGTCGGGCATCGAGATCAAGGCTACCCCCAAGCGCGGCGGCTATGTGCGCGGCGTAACCGTGCAGGACTGCATTGCGCCCCGTGTCATGCTGCACAGTGTTGCCTACAACGATGATGGTACCCCCGCCGAAACGCCGCCGAAGCTCAGCCATTGCTTTTTTGAGCGGCTGACCCTGACCGGCGAGGTGCTGGACCATGACCGCAGCTGGCACGATGCCGCCCCGCTGGAGATTGCCGGCTTTGACACGCCCGGCTATGCGGTGGAGGATATCGTCTTTAAGGACATCACGATCCAAAAGCCGTCCGTGACCCTGCCGCTTAGCCTCTGCCGCGGCATCACGCTGAGCAATATCAGCTGCGCGGAGCCCTGACACCCGCATTTGTAAACAATTTTTAAAAACACACCGCACCCCCTTGCATCGCTGTGCAGGGGGGTGTATTATTATCTCGCTTAAATTATTAACATATGACAACTATTAACAGGAGGTGTGCAATGTCTGACATCGAAAACACCGACCTTGGCTGGCTGATCCAGTTTCTCGGCCGTGTCAACACGCTGGGCAAGCGCGGAATGCGCGCAGCGCTGGCCAGCCAGCCGCGCTGCCGCCTTGGTATGCTGGAGCATCTGCATTTCCAGATCGAGCAGTCCGGGCAGGACGGCAGCATCTATGTGTCTGAGCTGGCCCGCGCAATGCGCCAGCCGATGCCCGCCGTCTCGCGCGGGCTGCGCCTGCTCGAGCAGGACGGCCATATCCTGCGTGAGACCGACCCCAATGACCGCCGCAAAACGCTCGTGCGCATCACCCCGGAAGGGGAGCAGGCCCGCCTTGCGGGGGAGCAGGCCATCAGCGGCTACTTTTCCCGCGTTATGGCGCGGCTGACCCCGGAGGAGCTGGCCCAGATGGTGGCCCTGAAGGACGCCTTCCTCGCCGCCATCGTGGCTGAGAACGATGCCTTGGAGCAAGACCTTGCAAACAGGAAAGGAGACCCCGCGCATGATCAAGATATTTAAGCAGCTGGGGCGTCACTGGGCGGCCTGCATCGCCGTGGTGGCGCTGCTGTTCGTACAGGCCTACTGCGACCTGAGCCTGCCCGACTACACCAGCAAAATCGTTGATGTCGGCATCCAGCAGGGCGGCATTGAAAGCCCTGTGCCCGAGACCGTCCGCGACACGACCCTGCAGGCCCTCACCCTGCTGATGAGCGAGGAGGACGCCGCGCTGGCCGAACAGTGGTACAGTGCCCCCGATGCCGACGGTGTGCGTACCCTCTCTCACGATGCCACCGCTGCCATGTCGGAACTGAAAAACGCGTTTGCCACGCCTGACATTGTGCTGTACATGGCGGCCGCCAAAAACGCCGCCACCGCCACCGGCACGGCCGATGCAGTGACCCCCACCGCCTACGACCTCGATGCCGTTGCGACCCAGTTTGCCGCCATGGCACAGGCCCCCGGCGCACGGGAAATGCTGCAAAGCCAGCTGGCCGCCGCCTTTGCCTCTCTCGATGATTCGGTAGCGGGCAGCCTGTCGAGCCAGGCCATGCTGCTGGTCGCGCTGGAATATGAGGCACAGGGCATCGCCCACGATGTGCAGATGGGCTATCTGCTGCGCACCGGCGGCCGGATGCTGGCCCTGACGCTGCTTATGGTCGCTGTGGCAATCGCTGTCGGCTTCATCGCCTCCCGCGTGTCGGCTGGCATCGGCCGCGACCTGCGGCGCGATGTGTTCCGCACCGTTGTCGGCTATTCCAACGCCGAGATCGAGAAGTTTTCCACTGCATCGCTCATCACCCGCACGACCAACGACATTCAGCAGGTGCAGTTCGTCTGCGTTATCCTGCTGCGCATGGTGGTCTATGCGCCGATCCTCGGCATCGGCGGCATCCTGCATGTGGCCGGCGGCAACACGGGGCTGACATGGATCATCTTTGTCGCGGTGGCAGCGCTGCTGCTGCTCATTGCTGTGCTGATGAATGTCGCCATGCCCAAGTTCAAGCAGATGCAGACCCTTGTGGATCGGCTGAACCTTGTCAGCCGCGAGATCCTGACCGGCATCATGCCGATCCGCGCCTTCAGCCGCGAAGCCTTTGAGGAAAAGCGGTTCGACCGTGCCAACACCGACCTGATGCGCACCCAGCTTTTCACCAACCGCACGATGGTCGCCATGATGCCCTTTATGACGCTGATCATGAACGGCACAAGCCTGCTCATTGTCTGGTTCGGCGGCAAGGCCATGGATATGGGCACGATGCAGGTCGGCGAGATGATCGCCTTCATCACCTACACGATGCAGATCGTCATGTCCTTCCTGATGCTGTCGATGGTGGCCGTTATGCTGCCGCGCGCCGGTGTGGCCGCCGACCGCATTGACGAGGTCGTCACGACCCCCGCCACCATCAACGACCCCGCCGCCCCCAAATCCCTGCCGGAGAACGGCACCGAGGGCGTGGTGGCGTTTAACGATGTCAGCTTCCGCTATCCCGGCTCCGAGGAGGACGCGCTTGAGCACATCAGCTTTACGGCCCGCCCCGGCGAAACGACCGCCATCATCGGCTCGACCGGCTGCGGCAAGTCAACGCTGCTCAACCTGATCCCGCGCTTTTACGATGCAACGGCGGGCAGCGTGACCATCGGCGGTGTGGATGTACGCGAGCTGACGCAAGCGCAGCTGCACGACTGCCTTGGCTATGTGCCCCAGAAGGGTGTGCTGTTCAGCGGCACGATCGACTCCAACCTCAAGTTTGGCGGTGACCACATCACCGATGCCGATGTGCAGAAGGCCGCTGAGATCGCACAGGCCGCCGAGTTCATTTCCGCCAAGCCGGAGGGCCTTGCCAGCCCCATCGCACAGGGCGGCAGCAATGTCTCGGGCGGGCAGAAGCAGCGCCTTTCGATTGCACGCGCCATTGCCAAGCACCCGCAGATCTATCTGTTTGATGACAGCTTCTCGGCGCTGGACTACAAGACTGATGTAGCCCTGCGCCGCGCACTCAAGGCCGAGACCGGCAGCGCCACCGTCATTATCGTGGCGCAGCGCATCTCGACCGTGCTGCATGCAAACCAGATCATCGTGCTGGACGAGGGGCGCATCGTCGGTAAGGGCACCCACGCCCAGCTGATGGAGAGCTGCCCCGAATACCGGGAGATCGCACGCAGCCAGCTGAGCCAGAAGGAACTGAATTTACAGAAGGAGGATGCGTGATATGCCAAGACCCGGACGCCCGACAACGGAGCGCGCCAAGGACTTCAAGGGCACGCTGCGCCAGCTGCTGGCCGCCATGAGCAGGTATAAGCTGTCGCTCATCGTGGTCGTTGTATTTGCAATTCTTTCGACGATTTTCAACATTGCAGGCCCCAAGATTCTGGCCAAAGCCACCACCGCGCTGGCCACCGGCTGGATCGCCAAGCTGCGCGGGGTCGGCAGCATCGACTTTGCCTACATCGGGCGGGTGCTGCTCTTCCTTGCGGGGATGTATCTGTTCTCCGCCGCGTTCAGCTTTCTGCAGGGCTGGCTGATGACCGGCCTGTCCCAGAAGGTCTGCTACGACTTCCGCGACCAGATCAACAAAAAGATCAACCGCCTGCCGCTGGCCTACTTTGAAAAGCGCACCGTCGGCGAGGTGCTGTCCCGCATCACGAACGATGTCGATACGCTCGGCCAGAGCCTGAACCAGAGCGTCACCCAGCTGATCACCAGCGTCACCACGATGATCGGTGTGCTGGTCATGATGCTCTCGATCAGCCCCAAAATGACGCTGATTGCGCTGCTGATCCTGCCGGTATCGCTGGCGCTGGTGCTGGTGGTCGTCAAATTCAGCCAGAAGTACTTCAAGGCCCAGCAGACCACCCTCGGCGTGGTCAACGGTCAAGTTGAGGAGGTCTACGCCGGGCACAATGTCATCAAGGCGTTCAACCGCGAGGCCGCTGTGCTGGACGACTTCAACACCGCAAATGACAAGCTGTACGAATCCGCGTGGAAATCCCAGTTTTTGTCGGGCCTGATGCAGCCTATCATGAGCTTTGTAGGCAATCTGGGCTATGTGGCGGTTGCCATTGTGGGCAGCATCTTTGCTGCAGCGGGCACCATCACGATTGGCGATATTCAGGCCTTCATTCAGTATGTCCGCAACTTTACCCAGCCCATCCAGCAGCTTTCGCAGGTGTCGAACATGCTGCAGAGCATGGCCGCCGCAGCCGAGCGCGTCTTTGAGTTCCTGAACGAGGACGAGGAGGACCAGCTGGCTGACCCCGCCCGCCGCGCCGACCCCGCCAGCATTGACGGTCAGGTCACCTTCGACCATGTGCGGTTCGGCTACACACCGGACAAAACGGTCATCCGCAACTTCAGCTGCAATGTCAAGCCCGGGCAGAAGGTTGCCATCGTTGGCCCCACCGGTGCCGGCAAGACCACGATGGTCAAGCTGCTGATGCGGTTCTACGATGTGGACGCCGGTACCATCACCCTCAACGGCCACAATGTCCGGGACTTTGACCGCAGCGCCCTGCGCGAGGGCTTCGGCATGGTTTTGCAGGATACATGGCTCTTCAAGGGCACCATCATGGAGAATATCCGCTACGGTCGGCTGGATGCCACCGATGAGGAGGTCATTGCCGCCGCCAAGGCCGCGAACGCCGACCACTTTATCCGCACATTGCCCGGCGGCTACCAGATGGAGCTGAACGAGGATGCCTCCAATGTCAGTCAGGGGCAGAAGCAGCTGCTGACGATTGCGCGCACGATTCTGGCGGACAACCGCA
>ERZ835109.2153-NODE-2153-length-13481-cov-2.571727_pt1 | contig 13481 bp, 9 predicted proteins | sample MGYA00519946_ERZ835109 | MGnify/ENA primary metagenome ERZ835109 (study PRJEB31850, sample SAMEA3708771) | human gut metagenome | biome: human gut; feature: human-associated habitat; material: faeces | place: China | collected 2014 ...
CGGCATACCATTTATCATCGCGGGCACGACGAGAAATAAGTTCTGTCATCGCCTCCTCGCCGGCTTCCGCTCTCGCCATTTGCATGTCAAGCCAAGCCTCTTCGGTCATATCAGCCGGCTTGGTATCAAAGAGCGGATGCAAAGATTCGGCTGCCACAGATTCATTGACGATGCGCTCTGCCGCAACCATTCGATCCAAGACGAGGCGCACCTCGTCTGAGAGTTCCGGAAGCTCCTCGCCGATTTCCTGGCGATAACGGGCACGAGTTGCCTCCTCGACTCCACCGGTGAAATCTCGGTAAACGTCTCGAATCCATCGGCCGAGGTTCATAAAGAACTTTTTGAGCCCAGCAGGAGACTTGCCTTCGGCCAGGTACTGCTCCGTCCATGACGCAAACTGCTCGTGGTATTTGCGCTGGCCTTCAAAGCCCAAAGCATCCCACGACGCAAGATCTGCGATGCCAAACTCCTTGAGCACAGCCTGCACGTCGTCAGCCACCGTAGTCGTGGCCTGTCCTTGCCGCACAACATCAAAAAGCGTGTTGAGGTACCAATGACCAATCTCGTGAGAGAACGTGGAAAGATCGGCCTGAGGCGTCAATGTAATACGGTTTTCTGTGGGCGTAAAAAAGCCTCGGATCCCATCGCCGCCCTGATATATATCGCCGACCGAGGTACTGTTTTCATATACAATGACGTTATCGGGAAGCTTTGCTTCCGATGGCGATCGGTGTGTAGGGGTCGGACCCCCACCGACTGGCCTAGAAGAATCACCAGCGGAGGAAATGGACCCGAGAACCTGGTGCACAGCTTCTAGGCCTTTCGTCTTTTCTACGCCAAGCAAATCATTCATCCATCCGCTTAAGTCGCGCTTTTCATAAGCACTTGAAATCTCGTTGACGACCATTGTCTTGCCGTCACGTCGACCCGTTAAGAGGATTGGAACAACAATATTCTTCTTTTCCCCCTTAATTTCTCGTGTTAGCTCGGTGAGCAACACAATCGAAAACGTGCCCTTTTTCTGTTTTTTCCGAGATCGGAAGACCGCCAATGGCTGTTGGATCGCTACAAGGAGGCCGCGCAGCTCATCAACTGGAATGTCATGATCCCCTTCCACGGTCTTGCCGTCTACGGTCACGACGACGTTTTTAGGGAATAGCACATGAACAAACTGCGATTGTTTGGCAACAAGATTTGTTTTCGGATCTACCCCAAAAATCTGAAGAACCCACGATGGCGTTCCAAGGTCAAACGCTGAGTCCCCTTCTCCTTTTTTCCATTTAGCAAGTTCCTCATCAAAGGCGTACGAGCGGCGCTGCAACGCGAATTTATCGATAGCCGCTTGAGAAACAGATGTTTCTTCCACCGCATCATTTACAGCCACATTCACGCCATACCGATCCACGGCAGCTTGCACCGGAATGTTCAAGCGCTTGGCCAGATTGCTGACAATAGCCCCCGCAAACTTCGCCTGGGTACGAGCCTGATGGCCTGTAAAGTTTGCCGCCTGCATTTGTTCAACAAGTCGATCTTCGTAGGCTTTGCGGGCTTCGCTGTCGAGCTTGCGCTGTGCGTCCCTTGCTTGAATCTCTTGTGCCTTCTGCTCGGGCGTCTTGGTCGGATCCGCTTGGATCGCCGCATCCTCGGGATCTTCTGCCGTCTGGGGGTTGATTTGCTCACGAATGGCATCGACGCGCAACTGCTTGTAGGCAGACTCAACCTCAACCGCTTCAGAATTCGACAGACCGTTTTGTTCAAAGCGGACATGGTCATTCAAAGCGATGCCTAGCTCGGTACCACCCAAGGCGGATGCATATCGAGCCGTAGGCAAAACAATGTCACCTCCATTGGCAGATGCCGAGTCAATTTGCTCTGCGACTTCAGGAAGAATCTGCTTGAGATCCTGTTTGGTCACGCCATGGTCAATCATGGCCTGAGAAAAGGCCTGGGCATCTACCCACACCTGAGAAATGCCGGCATCCGTGGCCTGGGCATCCAACAGCTCTTGCGCGGCATCGGGCGTTAACTGAGTTGCTCTGGCCTGCTTGTGTGCCTCGATGATGCGGTCAAGCGTTGCCTTATTTGCCTTGGCTCGATTCACCTTGGCCATGTTCGAATACATGACGGGTCCGGCTGAAATACCGCCAAGTACAACCATTGCTTTGGCCGTCTGAATAGCGGTTTCCTGCAGACGATCGAAGAAAGCCTCGGCTTTCAGTTCGCTGTCAATTCCGCTCCATGCCTTGCCGAGTTCCTCGCCGACAATTGAGTTCACTTCCTGAATGACTTCGGTTGCAACTTCCTGACCGGTTCCCAAAGCCAAGCTCTTGCCGGCACCAACTAGAGCCTGCCGCACCGTCAAATCCTCAAGAGCCGCGGTTGCCTTGGATCCAAACTTGGCCATGATCGGATCCAGCACAGGCTTGGCTGCCTTGCCCAGAATATGAAGGCCTGCAAGTTCCGTGAGGGAATTGAGCAACCCCACGCCGGAAGCAACGGCTGCGGCCTTGTCGTACTCAACGCCAGCATCGTACTGTTCCTTCAGATTCAGGCCACCTTCGATGCGGTATGTACCATAAGCCGCCGCACCAAGAGCCGAGGCACCGGCCAAAGCTTGACCCGCAACAGGAACTGCGTTTGCAGCCATCGCCGCAGTGCCAAGAGCCGCCATAGCCGCGCCGCCCTCGTACCCTTCGGCAAAGGATTGAATCATGGTGCCGACAACCTGGGAAGCGCTAAACAAGAACCCCGTGTCATCACCTTGAAGCATTCGTAGTTCGGCATCGCGCTTGCGGTCTTCTTCTACGAATTCCTTGCTCGGAGCCCGATCTCCCAGACTTGCCCAGGCGCCGCCCTGTTCGCCTAACAGTCGACCGGACTGATATCCGCGTTTGATCGAAGAGCCGATCTCGGACAACCCCTCCTCGATGCTGGCGACCAGAGAGGTGTCGTCTTGGAAGGCCGGCGCGTCGTAAGGATGATCCCGAAACCACTGAGCTGCGCTCGGTGCAGATGTCAGTGCATCTTTGCGGGTCTGCTTTTGTGCCATTGACTTTAGGTTGTCAAAGTCCATGTCAACAGCCGTTCGCGTCGTGCCCAACTTGGCAGCGATGCCTCTCGACTCTGCCGCTTTCATGGCATCGCCGTCGAGCGCCTGAGCCCCTGGCGCAATGGTCTCCGATTCGATGACATCGAAAGGATCGAATTCAATTGGCTCTGTTTCAGTGGCCACAGGGCGAACTTGTTTCGCGCTGTTTAGGCGAGCCTGCTCCTGTTCGATTACGTCAAAAGGGTCAAATGTGATTGCTTGTTCCTGCATGGTTACTGCCCAAAAACGTTTTGCCGCAAGAGAAGTTCAAAAGCTCTTCCTTCCCAATCCGGATGGGTGACTTTCCCCTTGGCCCGTCTGTCCTGCTTAATCTTTTCGAGTTGATCCAAGGCCTTCTTTTTGATGTCTTCCGGCCAGCCGGCGCCAGCCGCAATTGAGGACGCAACTCGCTGCTGTTCTTTCGTCGCCGACTCCCAATCAGCAATGCCAACGTCTTTCAGCCACATTTCGGCACGAGCCCTGTTCTCTCCGGTTCCATATACTCCGGCATCGAATAAAGCCTGGGAGGTGTTGACGTCAGGATTGTTAAGAATGGCGTCGTACCCTTTGGGTCTTTTCCATCCCCAATCAGACGATTTTGTAAAAAGGGTTTTGATCAACTGCATGCGGCGCGGCTCGTCAACAACTCCTTTTGAAGATTGACTTTTCGCCTCATCAAACAACTTATTTGCCGCAGCTCGAACCTTTTTGGCCTCAGAAGCCATCAGAGATTCAGCCTGGATGCGGAACTCCAGTTCCTTTTGGAACTCTTTGTATGAGGCATCGCCTGCTTTAGATTGAAGATTCGTAAACCGCTTCATATCGTCCTTTGTCAGACGCGTTGAAAACGGCCGCAAATCGAGATCTGCAAAACTCTCAATGTCGTTGTTGTAAAGATCTTCGAGCTCACTAGAAACTTGCTGGTCAGAAACACTTGGTGCCTTTCCCAACTCCAGAAAGACTCCGTTGCCATCAAATAGGTCGTGATATTTTTTTGGGTCAAGTTCGCGCAACTGTGCTTGAGCATCAGCAGGAATCGGCTGGCCTTCGCTATAGGCTCGCCAAACCATGTCCTCGAGCTCGTTGACTAGTTTCCTATTGGCCTGATCAATCTGGTTGTATTCAGCCTTGACCAGCTTCTGAACCTTGTCCTTGTATTTGTCTCCAAGGTTCTCGGTGAGCTTCATGGCTTCCTGCTCCGTGAGCCCTTTGGCCATGATGTTTTCGGTCAGACGCGTGATGTTCTCCGAGTCTTTCTTGATCTCGATCACATCCTTGAGGCGCGCGATCTGAGCCGCTGTCATTTCGCCTTTGTTCGCTCTGAGATAGTCGCGGCCAGCCTCTGCACCCAAGTTGGTCACAATGGACGAAGCCTTGTCGAGATGCAACGCACCGAGTGTTGCCGAATAATCTGGCGGGATGCCTTCACGATCTGCCTTGGCCTTCGTGAGACTTCGAATGGCCGCGAAGCCGGACTGCGATGTGGCTTCATCGTCAGAGAGCGCCATCACGCCAGCCTTGTTCAAAGAATCAGCATGAACAGCTTCCGTATAAACCTTGTTCTGACGAATAACCCAGCTGTTGACAGATTCACGCAGGCCTTGACGCATTTGATTTGAAATGCTCATGATGGCCATACGCTGGCGAGCATTGCCTGCCTTTTTGATGATTTCATCAGAGGCAAGTTTGTACCGCTCTTCAACCTCGTCCCAAAGCGGTCGATTATCCGGTCGCGTCAGAGCGTTGTTACCCTCTAGCTTTTCGTAACCATTCTCACCAGATGTGATGTCAGTCACGGCATCTTGCAGCTGATTGCTCATATCCATGATCCGGGTCTTGTCGACCTGATCTTGGAACTGACGCATTGCCGCGGCAAACTTTGTCTGATTGCGATTGAGTTCTTCGGCTCGATCGTTCGCCGTTGACTGCATCAGCGGAGCACTGACCAACCCCGTCTCAACTTGCCGCTCTCCCTGCACGCCAACGGCGTAGGGATTTGGAACTTGCATTGCCATTTCACTCTCCCTTAGCCAGCTGAACCGCTACCAAACATGCTCGCGATGCTGCTGAAATCGAAAGATCCGCCGCCACCGCCTCCGCCCGAAGACCCACCGAACATTTCAAAGCCCATCATGGCTGAGCCAACGAGCTGGGAAAGTGCGGCCGCCCAAGGTTTGATTTGATTTGCCGAAGCACGAACGGCAAGTGCCTGGGAGCGAGAATTGGCCGCCTGGCGTCGATAGCCGAACGACTCTGTTACGGCATTGGCCATAACCTGATTGACGCTCATTTCCTTGGCAATATCTGTGCTGGTAAGGACGCGAGCACTGGATCCGACTCCGACCTGCAAGCCAGATGCCCCCATTGAGGCGCGTTGTGACGCTTTGGCTTGACCTGCTTGAAATCCGATGGAAGCCGCCTGCTGATAACCGGCGCGCATGGCGTCATCGGCAGCCGTATCAAGCGCCTTGGTTTGCAGGTCAATCAGTTCGGCCTGCATTCGCATGATGTTTCTCTGGCGACGCGCATCGTGGTAGGCCATAAAAACGCCTACCGTGCCGGCCTCCGCCGCATAGCCCAACTTCATACCACGCACGAAGTTTGAGCCTCCGGACGGCATGTCCTGAATGGATTGGCCGACGTTTCTGAATGCTCCATAGGCTGTCATGTCCTGATAGCCTGAGGAGCTTAAGCCCATAAAATTGGACGGCATAAGGTACCTCTCAAGTTTCCTTGGAAGGTACCCCAGTGCCGCCGACTTCTATGGACAGATCAAACTGAGACCTCAAGTGTCAAGGACAACACTTCAAGAGGAAGCGGATTGCTTTGCCTCAGACAAATGCTGCCGCTGTCTGACCACTTTCCGTAGAGCTGTAAATCAACAATACCGCTCACAAGCGCAGGAGGTTGCCCCGGTTGTTCTGTTGTGCGCTGCTTGTGTTCGACCAAATCAGCCTCGTCAAAAGTTGGTCCTGCAAATACCCCTGAGGAATCTTTGAGCCTCAGGAACGCACGCGAGACATTTTTCGTGTTGGCAGAGCCGTAACCGGGTGTCTGAATCGTCACTGGAAGCGTCTTTATGTCTGACGTGTACGGCAACCCAACCTGAACAATCGAAGCGGGAGAATCCAGCGTGATTTTGCCCTTGGTAACCACCTGCTGAGGCCGAACGGCACCATCAGCCAGAATGGACACCTTCTTTCCTTCAAGCCAAGTCAGACCACTGATCTCTGTAGTTTCAGGTCCAACGTATTGTCCTGCGCAATCCACAAAGATTGCATTCTCCAAACGCTCGATCTTGCGGGTATTCATTCGCTCAATGTACCGAACAACCTGCCCGTTGATCTCTCGACGCACCACGCAATAAAGATGATCCTCGCCATCTTCAATCACAGAAGCACACGACTCAAAAGTCCCGTCAGTTATGTGCTGATGCCACGCACCAATGGCCTGTTCCGGGATGTATGTCAGACCCAGCAGTGAGCCATCCGTTGAAACGAACCACATGACCGGCTGCGGGCTTCGGCTCTGGGCGGAATCCACAATGTCTTTGAAGTCGAAAAGATGTGTGGAGCGCAGACTCAAATCGCCGGGGATGTAGCCGCCTTTTTCGTACTGGTAGCCAAGCTCCCAAACGTGACCGCCCTGGCTGCCGACATAGAGCACGACGTTGTTGACCACCAGAGGACGAACAGTGGAAGCCCCAACCGAAGATTGAACAACGGCGTTGACCGAGTCAGGCGTAATGGCATCATCGTTTTTGGTTGAGATCACAGCAACAGACCCGGACGTAAGCAAAAGCATTTGCCCCAGCGACACAATGTGCTCAATTCCGTCAAACTCATTTGAGGCAAGGCGCGCGTAGACCTGATCGTCATCTTTGTACGGGAGCGAATAGCTCATATCCGTTTCGCTACCAGTGCATGTCATGACAAAAGACTGCGGATCCGAAGACATACCGGCAAAGCACTTGCGCTGCTCAAAGTACCCTACTGCAGCAGGGTAGTTTCCACCAATGTCAACCACGGCTTTGAGCACAGCTCCGGAACCTGTGTCCGATACCACACTGATTGTCGGCTCCGTGTAGTTTTGTCCGGAGGATTTCACAATCACGTCCGTAATCACCCCGTCCTGCACAACCGGAACAAGCTCGGCACCGGATCCTGTTGTGTCACTAACGGACAACGTGATACCCGAGGTCTGTACCCCAATCTCATACGTGTACCGATGTGCGGTTACAAAAACCAAAACAGAAGAAGTCCAGTATGCGCGAATCGCGGGCGATACATACCGAGAGCCGGGGGTTTTAACAGTAATGGACTTGATCCTGACGGTCGTCGACGAGTAGTAATCACTGCCGCCGGAGTCACTGCTGCTATCCACTCGATTTCTGGAATAGCTCACATCAAATTCAACGGAAAGCTCTCCTCCGGATCCGGGGCCGGACAGATCAACCAATTCGATTCGCTCAAGGGCAGCCGCTTTGATGGCCTCGGCATCGGGATAGGAGGGGTAATTGGATGAACTGTGCGACGTTCTCTGCCAAATCGGTTCTCCGGAAGTAGCCGAGCTCGGCGTGTAATTGAGTTTCTTTAAGGTATCCGCAGATGCATCCTGCCCTTTCCCCAGGGAGCAACTTTCTCGTTTTGTCGGACGTGACGCGTTGAAGCCCGCAGAGATTTGAATGCCCCGATCGTGATACACATAACCGGAGCCACCGTTTTCAATCGTCACATCACTGATGCCACTGGCTGTTTGAAACACATCGTCAAGGCGACGGGGCGTGATGTCGGTTTTGGGATCAATGCCGTCATCAATGATGGAGAGCTCTTCTGTGTCGCCGATGTAACCGTAAAGCCCGCCCTGATTCTTGTAGACGCGATAAAAGGTTGCGTCGGGCACTGCATCCCACGAAATCTGAACCGTTGTACCGGTTGCATATAGATTGGCCGTCACACTCACAGCCTCAGACGCAGCGCCTTCTTCCGTCTTATCTGAATTCAGAGCCGAAACCTTGTACTGAAACGTGTATTTGTCTGCGTTGCTATCGCTTGCGGCTTCAGTCTTTCGCTCCGCTTTGACGTTAGTCGGAGTAACAAGCTTCAGTCCAAAATTTAGGGTTTCAATTCGCCAATCAGTCAGAGCGTAACGCTTGAGCTCCTTGGGTGGATAAGAGTTATGGACGAAAGTCAGGACGTCATTGCTCTGCACGTAATGCAGAGCAAACAGATCCTCGGCTGCCCAAGGCGTTTCAATTTCATACGGTTCACCATCTTCTCCCAGCAGCGTGGCACCAAGCGTATGAAATCGCGCGTACTTGTCGCCAAGCTCAATGACCATTGTCTGCTTGTTGTTGAAGCGGAACGGAATGAGTCGAACTGATCGGTCAGGGTACTTCGCTGCACGCACAAACGAAAAACCCGGTCGGTTCTGCACTGGCCCCTGAGGCAAAACGAGGAAGTTCAAGCATCGTGCCAGCCCAGTTTGATATTTCTGGTCATCCTGGCGACCGTACATGCTCTCTGAAATCTCGCCGCCGGCAAAACTCATTTGAATTGCCTTAGTGGAAGCCATAGAACGTTCCTCCCGTGTAGTCACCCATGAACTGAGTCCGCATGTGAATGTCACTGCGCTGTTGCATGGCGTCGCTCGTGATGGCTCTCCCAAGCTCATACTCGTATAGCTTGAGCTGATCCTGAGCCTGTGCCACGCCGGTAGCCCCCGGCATCATTGCACCGGCTAAAAATGCCGCCAATCTATGAATCAGCGCAGACTCAAAGTTGGGGCTGAAAAGCGAAGAGTTCAGCTGCGAACTCACATACTTCACCCAGATGCTGGGCTGGGCAGATACGACACATCGGACACCATTGACCTGCTCCATCGCATACGGGATCGGAAGATTTAAAGCCTCCTCTGAGTAGGCACCTACCAAATACAAGCAATCGGACGGCAGAACGTACGCGCGTTTGGTCGCCTCACCTACAACTTCAGCGGTGGAGCGTACAAGTCTTTGTCGTTTGATCGCAAAGCTAAATGGATACGCCGTCAGCGCCTCCCTCAAAGCCATCGGATAAAAGCGCGCACAGTGGTCGGCCTGCGCGGAACCTTCGGGCGGGTCAATGCTCGAAACCGTGCCGCGATCACCGAGAAGGACAAGCGCACGGTTGCAAATATCTACAACGGTTGCCATTTTTAAATCCCTACAAAAACGGGGGCGCACGGCCCCCGAAGCACAATCCTTTCAGATTGCGAGATGAAGGATCACCTCCTTAGTTGGCTGCGTAAGCCTCAATGCCCTTGGCAGACTGAGCCGCGAGCGTGAAACCCGCTTCGACCGCACCGCCCATCGTGGTGCCGGTAGCCACAAGCTTGAGGTAGCGGCCGCAACCGGGCGGAACATCGATCACCTTCTGCGTACCCACATCATCGTTGGCGGCGAAACTGGTCGCGCCCACTGCGGAGTACGTGCTGTTGTCATCAGAGGTCTGGAGTTCGATCTTCGTTGCGGCCGTGACCTTAGTCGTAACCGTGACCACAAAGACGCCCGGGCCTTCGGCAATGCCAGCTGCGCCCAGATCGATCACGTCCGAATCAACAGATGCGCCGGTCAGCGTCATCTTCACGTAAAGGTTTTCATCAAATCGCATGGCTTGTCTCCTTATTTCACTTCTGCTTCGGCCGTCGAGATGGCGTCACAGATTTCGATCGGGATGCCAAAGAAGTTCGCCTGAAACTGCTCAGCGGCCTCCTTGATGCTGAGGCAATTGCCGCTCTTTTCGAGAGCAGCAAGTTCGAGCATTGTCTGAATGTCGCGCGGGACATAGATCTTGAGTCGAGAGTGATACTTCGCCTCGATCTTGTTCTTCGCTTCGATCATCGCCTTGATGAGCGCGTCACCCGTCGTGGCCGTGCCGGAGAGGGCGATGTTGCAGACACGCGCACAACCGCGCCAGTCGTCGATCATTGTGCCGGCCTGCCACTTGTAGTGGGTGCGATAGGCTTCGTACATGGAGCCGTCTTCCTTCGTCACCGTGACCTGCCCCTTGTCGGTCTTGGAAAGTCCTGCCTTCGATCCCTTCGGGAAGATCCCGTGGAACACAGAATGCGAGATAAAGTAGATCGAGGTGAGATTCGTGCCCGTGCCGCCACAGGAGACGACGTTGCGCGAAGAGGCGGGCGGCTTAGTGCCAGTCGACAGACGGTTGTAGCGCGCGGAAATCCCCATGAAACGTTCGGGCGTTTTGTCAGTGTCGCCGTAGAAAATGGTCTTCGCCATTTCCTGCCCCATGGCCTCGATGAACGGACGCTCTTCGGAGAGACGCCATTCGGCCGTGTTGCCGTTCAGGTCCGCGAGATCCTTGTCAACTTCGGAGTAGGCTTCGAGGTTGCCACAGGTGTCGGTCACCTGGGCGGTCGTGCTCTTCGAGGGCTGCACACCGCCGTAGAGCTTACGCCATGTCACAGAGGGAAGGCCCGTTCGGATCGTGTGCAAAAAGCCGTCCGTTTTGTTGCACTCGACAAAACCGAGATCACGAAGAATCGGAAGTTCCTGGTTGAGGATTTCCGCGATCGGAGCAATCTTGCCGTCAGCATCCAGACGAGACACCAAGTCGGCAAGCGTTGCGTACTTACTTGTCTTCACTGCCATATGTCACCTTTTAGTTCATATCTGAGTTGTCATAGAAATTGGCCAAAGGATTGCGAGCGGCAGCAGGGGTTCCTCGAACCACCACATCGTCGGACACGCTTTCCTGAATTCGCTTGAAGGCTCGGATCACACCGGGATGGCAGTCAAGTCCGACCTTGACAAAGAGAGCACGGGTTTCCGGATCCACGAACTTTTTGAAGGCCTGCCCAGCGCTTCGCTTTGTGGCATCCCAATTGACACCGCCCATTTCCTTGTCAGCTCTGCCTTGCGCCAAAAACTGCTTGCGAACCTCTCCAATTCGCTCTGCATTGCGCGCTTCAAGCACCGGCGTCATCTTGGAAGTAATGGCGCGGAACGCTTCCGGAGAAACCTTCAGCTCTTTGCAGACGTCGGCAAGCTGTCCCACAACCTTGTCGTCAAGCGTCACGCCTTCGGGCAATTCGATGCCATCAGTGGAGTAATCTGCTTCCGACGCCGCACCTTCGCTGCTGTCGTCCTCAGCTCCAATGCCCTGTTCTTCCGGTTCGCTCTCAGCAGAACTGCCTTCTGCGGGCGTTCCCTGAGTATCGTTCTGCTGCTCAGTTTGAGGTTCATTACCCTCAGTAGCTGCGACAGCTCCGATACCACCCTCGGCTCCGCTCTCCGCGGAAGGTGACGCTTCTGTGGTTGCAGCGCCTTGAGTTTCTTCTGCCACTTATTCGGCCTCCTTCATAAGCATTCCAAAGAGTTCGGCATCTGCCTTAGTCAGTCTCTGAGCCAGGGCGAGACCAACGTCTCGACGCCCGGAGAGAATTGCCATTCGCACAGGCTCGACTGAGGTAACCGACTCGTTAGTCCCCGCAAGGTTTAAAACCCACCGGAGCGCCTTTCGTCCGCCAGCCGAGCGCATGATCTTTGCGAATTCCGCATCAAGCAGCTCGTCTTGCTTCTTGGCTTCCTCAGCCTCTTTTTTGAGCCTTTCCTGCTCAGCAAAGATGCCTTCGTCCTCTTGGGTGAAATCTTCGTTCATGACTTTTGACTTATATGGACAAGCTCTAACCTGCAGGGATCTCTTCACCCATTTGCTGCAAACCCTGGCTGTCGGCGGCGGCTCCAACATCCTTCATGATTGAGGCAGCGTTCTGGATCTGCTGCTGTTGCAACATGGCCTGCTGCTGCGCCTGTCGGTTCTGACGGATAAGCGCCAGACGATTGCCGGCAACAATGAGAGAGGGCGGGATCCCGTTCATGTCCGCCAGTTCGTCGATCACGGCGTCTGTATCAAGCTTGTCCAAAGCACTCGGATTGAGCTGTGCAATCGCACCGATTTGCGTCACGGTATTAACGATGCCTTGCATCGAAGCGTTCTTTTGCTGTTTGGCCAAAACGCTGATGTACTCGACATTGAGCTCTTTACCGATAAGCTCATCGGGAGGATCCGGGAGTTGATCCTGCTCAACCATGAAATTGAATGCCGTCGACACCAAAGGATCCAACAGCTCCGAGTGAAGCCGCTCAAGCACCGGTCCAAGCAATAGGACCTTTTCCTGCTCCAGAGCCTGGACTTCTGTTGCCGTTCGCTGATCCCCGGCCGAAGCCGCGATCATCTGGAAAACGTTCACGAAGAAGTAACGCTGAATCTCCTGCTTGCGAGCTTCGATAAGCATCTGCAAAGCTGCAGGATCCCCAGAAACCTCCCAAGCGACACGCAAAGCGGCCTGTTCATTGGCATTCACGGGGATTAATCCACCCGGACGGAATTCGTTGAGCTTGCCCTTGTAGGACGCGGGATAGGATCGCGGCGGATTGCTCTGGTAATCAACAAGAGTCGCAAGCCTTGCCTGCAACCGCTGAAGGCTCTTGCTCGCCGACAAAGCTCGAGCACCGGGGCCACGGCCATAGACGGAAGAGCCGCACGTCATCCACCGCGGGCACATGACCGGGAACGAATCGAAGCCTGATTCGGACAAGATCGTCTTGTCCTGGCCGTCCTCAAAGTAGATGCTCTTGAACGGCTTGTTGAGTTTGTCGCGCTTGGTTTCGTCCCTTTCCCAACGTGGCTCAATGGCGTGAATCACGTCAAACCGGTGAAACGGGTCAGACTCGTATGCTGTCTTCACCGCCTGGGAAACCTTGTCTAGCCCCCACTGCTGAACCATCTGCTTGGCCGTCATCCGGAACTTTCGGTACATCGTATCGACTGAGCCGTAGGGATCAGCCGAAAGCCAGTATTCGCCGACTGTCAGATTTTGCAAAGACAGGACTCGATTCGGGTGAGACTGAACAATCGTGCATGACTGCCCGAAAACGGGTAGTTCCACATAGCTCTGGTGCAGTGCGTTGTATACCTCAGCCTTGGCAAACAGCATGAGCATCCGCTTTTCAACCTCACCCAGATATTCTTTAACTGCGGGTTCGCTGTCGAGTTCCGGATCAAGAGTCGTAAGTTTTAGCCAGGGACGAGACGGCGACGACACACCGGTGAGAAGCCCAGCAGCTAGGATGTCTGCGCAACAAGTTGCCTCAGCGTCATACAATCGCGCATAGCGCTTGCCGCCCTCCGTCTGTTCCTCACCAGTAAAGATGCCAAGATCCGGAGTGATGTAATCGCGGATGTCTTCCCACAATGGTTCCCATTGTGAACGCTGATCCTTGAGCTCCTGAAATCTCCGGAACACAGATTTCGGGTCAGTTACGGGCATTAAAGTCCCCCAAGGAGCTGATTGCCTTTACCGAGCTTTGTCGGATCAATGGGGGCGCCCGCCG
>ERZ835109.2174-NODE-2174-length-13369-cov-4.192279_pt1 | contig 13369 bp, 9 predicted proteins | sample MGYA00519946_ERZ835109 | MGnify/ENA primary metagenome ERZ835109 (study PRJEB31850, sample SAMEA3708771) | human gut metagenome | biome: human gut; feature: human-associated habitat; material: faeces | place: China | collected 2014 ...
CCACCTACCTTGAACTTCACGCCTGTGTCAACTGAAATTCCAAAAGCTTCCTCGGACGTATGACCTTCGGGGGAATCGTCCACGACGCCCTCCGCAATATTCATGTCAATGACGAAACGTTTCGCATTGATTTCCACGGAGCTGTCGCCGTTGGTTGTCATACCCATGGTACCAGTCGAGTATGAAGTTCCGTCATTGTCAACACCCGCTCCGTCCAACTCAATGCGAAATTCGTTTACTTCGGAAGTTACTGTCCAGTTGCCGCCACCTCCTTGAATGCCGACTACATTCGTTTGAGCCGTATGCGTTCCCGGCAGGACTTCGCCCTTGATCAGAACATTACCGCTATTGTTGAATATCAAATCACCAGGCGCGTCGACCACTGTAACGCCAAAGGGGCTGTATGCGTGAATTTCTACGTCACCGGAATTACTGAAGTCCAACACAGCATTGGGTTTGACGGTGGCACTTTGTGCTGTGTAGTTGTCGGTTGTCGTACTGATGTAGACGTCGCCTCCCGTAAACTTGGCGGAGGCGGTGTTTTCCCCTGCACCGTTCACCAACAAACCAAAACCCCATTTAAGAGAATTTCCTGGCCCCGAGACTTCGATGATAGTTTTGTCCGAGGAAAAAACGGCGGAGGCGTCTCCCGTTTCTTGACCATTGATCTGCACACCCGCAAATTCGTGTTCCTCGTCGTCCACATCAAAACGAACTTCGAAAATTTCGCCCCCAAAAACACCGTTAGCACCAGCCCCGATGTATACGCCTTCGTTACGATTGGGCGTTTCAAATAAAGAGGAACCGTTGATAATCAGATTGTCCGCATTGATTCCGTTACCTTCACCTATGGTTTCGACGCCGTGATCGAGTGTTTGATCAGAATAATCGATTTGCCCCCCCCATGACGGCTGGCTTACCGAAAAAGCCAGGCACACTGCGGCTGCAAGATGTGTGAGTTTCATGTTTTTTTCTCCTTTGTCGTACATGCTCAGCTCGAGACAATTGATTTGGAGATGATAGCACCCAATGCCTGCTAAGGAGCGATTGAACAAGACAGCGAACGCTTCAGGAAAGGGGTTCTCTACGAATATCCTGTAACTGCAAAAAGAGCCAGAGTTGAGAACGCCATTATCTATGGGCAAACGAGGCCTCTGTGAAGCTAGATGCCCTGATACTCGCCGTTCGGCAAACGCCGACATTGAATGTTGTCGAGTCTTCGGTCAACTAGGAAATTGGATTCCAATATGACGCAAAGCCCGCAAGCACAACACTCACGGGCTTTGGTTTTGTTCAACGAAAGGATCTTAAGTCCGTTCCTTTGACCGGTTACGGCTCCCCTTCTCCCTTCTTTTCTTCCTGACCGACGCGTCCCGGCTGAGCGGCGTACCAGTTGGCCAGCTGCTCGATTTCGGCGTCCGTGAGCTTGCGACTGAAGACGCGCATTTCTCCGAGCATGTCGGACTGTCGGGCACCCGAGCGGTAGTCCTTGAGTGCGGCGGCAAGTACAGTCGCTTGCTGACCGTGGAGCACCGGCACCAGTCCGTTGTTGTTGCCGCGGGCATCAATGCCGTGACAAGCAGCGCACGGGGTGATGTAACGTGAGGCGTCGCCCGAATTGACAAGTTCCGGTGCGGGTGTGGTCGGCGCCGCTTTCTTGGCATTGCGTCCCGGGAGGTATTCGTAGAGCGCCGCCACGTCGGCAATCTGCTGATCCGTGAGCTTGGCGGCTGCCGCCGACATCAGGTCGGACGCGGGCGTTCCCTTGCGGCGTCCGTCGCGGTAGTCCAAAAGGGCCTTGACGGTGACGGCATACGGTTGGCCTGCCACATCCGGCCAGTTGGGCGTATCGGCAATGCCTTCCTTACCGTGACAGCTTGCGCAGAACTGCTTGCTGTGCACGGCAAAGCCGTTCATGACTTCGGCTTTGGGCATGGCCGCTAATACTCGCTGCCACTCCTCGGGCGAAAGCGCTGTCTTTTGTTTGACAGCGGGGGCCGGCGCCTGTACTGCGACGTCTGCCGTCACTGTCGAATTTTTCGCGCCTGCCTGCTCGGAGATCACCGGGCTGCCTTCTGCGGCAACGGCTGCGGCGGCTGCCGCAAGAAGACCGGCTGCGGCAAGATATTTCAAAGTCTTCATCGTGTGTTCTCCTAACCGAATGCGTCGGCCGTGATGCTGCGCATCCAGGCTCTCAAGTAGCGTGAGGCGACCATGCGTTCTTCACGCGAGGCGCTGAGATCCTGATAGCGCGCCCTTGTGTTGGTGCGAGCGATCTTGCCGTCGACGATACGGAACGTGTCGGCCACGAATAGCCCCCAGTCGTCACCCGCAAGCGCATAACAGGTGTTGGACCACGCCGGTTCCGGAATGCCGGTCTGCGTGACCTTGCCGATGAGAGCACGTACGCAGACCTTTGCCTGCGTGTTGGCCGAATATCCGGACTTGGGCATGGCGTCTGCAATTGAGGCGTCGCCCAACACATATACGTCGGGAATTTTTGTCGACTCGAAGGTGCGGCGATCAATCGGACAGAACCCGGAGTCATTCGTGAGCCCAAAGGTTCGCGCTACATTGGCCGCACGCATCGGCGGAACGATATTCAAGACGTCCGCCTTGATTTTTCCGCCTTCAGCCGTGACGGTTCGGGTAGCGGGATCAATGGAAAGTGGCTTTCCGCCGTCCTCTTGACGAATCCACTCGAGCCTGCAGTCGGCTTTGGGCTCGACCATGAATTTTTCAAGCTTGTCGTAGTAAGGCTGAGGCGGTGTAAAGCCGTAGAGATGGTTCCAGCCGAGAATCATCGTCTCGTCGGTCACGAAGTCGTTTTTCGGGTCGACGATCACGACGCGGCTGCGCGGCTTGTAGTGACCGAGCCATTCGGTCATCAGAGCGCTGCGCTCGTATGGCCCCGGCGGGCAGCGGTACGGATTCGGGGGCGCAACGAGCACAACGGTGCCGCCGTCGGGCATGGCAAGAAGCTGTCGGCGCAGGATCTCGGTTTGTACGCCCGCAATCCAGCCCGAGGGAATCGTGCTGTTGGCAAGTTGGGCGCTGTAGCCTTCAATCTTGTCGTAGAGCAGCTCGACACCGGGCGAGACGATCAGAGAGTCGTAGCCGAACTTTTGCACCGAACCGTTGACGGTGGCGGCGACTTCCTTTCTCACTGGGTCAAGCGCTTGCGCCACACCCTGCACGATCTTGACGCCGTGCGCGCGTAGGCCCTCATAGCTTACTGTGAGGTCGGCCATCGAAACCGCACCGGTGAGGTGTTCGGAACTGCCGTAGTGGCGGATGAACACGGGATTTCGTTCGATGATGGTGACGTCGGCGTCGGGCTGCCACATCTTCAGATAACGCGCTGCCGTTGCGCCGCCCACACCGGCGCCTACGATGAGAACGCGGTGTTTGGCAAGGCTCTTGACATTGGCTAGAGCGCCTGAGGCAGGCAGCATCGAGACAGCGGCAAAGCCAGCTGCCGTCGCCAGAAGTCGGCGGCGTGTGTAGAGCGAGTTCGCGCTGCGGCCCGCAAGGCCCTTGGTGTTAAAGGTATCAAACATCACGGTGTCTCCCCTTTGCTCGGTTGTTCGGGTGCGGACTTGCCCTCAGGTTTCTTTGGTAAAGCGGCAAAGAACGCGGCCATGCGCTCGAGTTCGGAATCGTTGTAACCGTCGGCAATGTGACTCATGATGGAGCTCGGACGGTCTTTGGAGCGGAATCGTTTCATCTCCCGCACAAAGACTTGGTGGTCCATGCCGGCCAGTCCCGGAAACGCCGAGTCGTTGGAGTAGCCGTAGGTGCCGTGACAGGCCGCGCAGGTGTGCGCAAAGGTTGCGCCCGACGGTTCTTTGGTGGAATCTGCCGGTTTGTCGGCGGCGTAGGCGACCGAGACAATGAGCACGGAGGCCGCCGCAACAGTCAGATACTTCAGCTGTTTGGTTTGCATCGTGTCGTCTCCCTTATTGCAAAACAACCGCGAAGCCGACCACGAAGTAGCCGACGATCCAAAGGCCCAGCAGTGCGCTGGCCCAGAAGCCCAGACGTTCCAGACCGGCTGACGGGGTCCAGACGGCGCCGGGTTGCCCTGCCGTCGCAAGTCCTGCTTTCCAGGCTGAAATGAAGATGTACGCCAGAGCCGTTCCGCCCACCAGAAGGAATGTCACAAAGAAGATGGCAAGACTCGGAACGTCCCAATGCACGGCCAGATTCATCGGGTTGAAGCCGGCAGATTCAAGGAGCGTGCCCACGCGCAGCGCTTCACGTACGGCGGCAAGCAGCACCGTCATGACAATCGTCATCACGAAAGCCATGTAGTTACAGGTCGTGCACAGACGCCGGCGCTTCTGGATGAACGGCATTGCCACGAAGAAGAGTGCGCCGATCAGCCCAACATAGGGCCAGGCCGACAACAGGAACCAGGACTGCTCGGAAGGCAGGCATGCCATCCAGACGATGCCCAACAGCACCACGAGAATGCCACCCGTGCGGCCCATGCCGAAGGCGACCTTTTCCAAGAAGTCGGAATACAGCCCGTCTTCCATGGTCTGGTGCGATTTGGAAAGCACCCAGCGGCGCATGCCGTAGATCCAGGCGGCCGTAACAGGCAGCGACAAGGCAAAGAAAAAGAGCAGTCTTGGGATCAGTACGTAATGCAGACCGCGGCCGGACGTGTCGACCTGACCTTCGGGCGCATACCACTCAAGCCAGTGCGTCGGAAAGAGCGCCTGATTTGAGAGAACGTGCATGAGTGTGCCGCAGGCAAGAAAAAGCACCAGAGCGACGGCAAGCCACAGTACGGCTCCTCGGCCGTTATTCTCCCCTCCTTGCGTGTGAAGGATCGAGTGAACGCGGTAAAGCGCGAGATAACCGATCATCAGCAAGCCCAGGAACACCAGAGTCCAGACGGCCGAGAGCATGCTGGAGGCGTACCAGAACGGGTCGAAGATGACCTGCACGAAAAGAAGCGGCGCAACGCCCAGAACAATTGCGGCTCCCGTGGCGGCTTTGGCCGTAAAGGCCATGGTCGAACCCAGACGCAGCCAATAGTCGGTTGCCTTGTAGCGGGCAAAGAGCGCCAGACCGGTGCTGCCGAGCAGAATCGACACGGCAGCGATGTGAAGCGCAAAGGTCACGACGCCCAACACCAGAAAGATGGCCGGATGCGAGGGTGCGCCCGCGGGGTCGGCCAGAGCTGCGGTCATGGCGGCAGCGGCAGTCGTCAGATTTTCATTCATGATTACTTACCTCCCACGGAGTCCTTAGGAAAGCCTTTGACGGCGTAACTCGCGGCCCGTTGCGGATCGGTTTTCTGAACGGCGATGATTTCGGCGAGGAATTCGCTCATCACGTCGCGATCGAGTTCAGGCAAGGGCAGCGGCGGCATGTAGACGATGTGGCCGCGGTAGAGCCCTGCCGAGAGCCAGTCCTTGATGCCGGCAGCGTCGGCCTCTGCCGGGAAGTACTTGGCGATCGGTCGGATGCCGGTGTCGGTGAGCGAATGGCAGCTCGAGCAGGCGGCAATCGAAATCAGGCGGCCTGCTTCCAGACGCTCCCACTTGCTTTCGGGTTTGCGAAGGTTCTCCGGTATAAACGGGTGCGTTGCAAGGAACCCGTTTTTGGAGAGAACCGGCAATTCGCTCTTAACTTCCAGTGCCGGTACGTCGCGTCCGATGATCTGGTTGGCATAGACAAAGCGGCCGGCCACCCAGGGCTTGCGAACGATTTCACGGGCCGTCTCACTCGGTGCAAGTCCCAGCACGAGGATAACGAGCGTGGCGGCGACGGTCAGCGGAAGATTCATGACGGACGGTCGCCAGGCGGTGAGCGCAAAGTACACGAGTGTGACCGCGAGGGCTGCCCACATCATCGCGGCAAAACTTTCGGGCATGCGGGTAGCCGAAACGATGGTGGCGTCCGACGTCAAAGTCGAGGCAAACCAGTAGAGGCTCGCAGTACCCAACACGGCGCCCACAGCGCCCAGACCAGAGAGCGTGCGCGCGATGTAGCTCTTTTCTGCCGGATCCGCGGTCTTGGCTGCTGCAAAGCCGCCCACGACGCCGGTGATGGTGAGCATGAAGAAGAACCGGGCCGAGAGCTGCGCGAACATCGATTCTCCGAAGAAGGCCGAGAGCACCCCGCCCGTCTGGTACCACGAATCCTGACCGGGCCAGAGCATGAACGAGAGAATGCCCACGATGATGAGAAGCGTGCCGACGCTCGAGAGGGCAAAGATCGTGCAGTAGCGCAGATAGGTTTTGATGGGCACGCGGCCTGCGAGGTACACGAGCAGATAGACGCCGGCGACTTCGATCAGGAAGAACACCCATTCGGTGGCCCAGAGCCAGACGAAGTTGTGAATCAGCGCCGAAATGCCGCGGGGATTGGCGATTGTGGCGGCAAACCAGATGCCGGGGCCGGTGACGGAGCCGAGCACGTAGCTGAAGATCAGCAGGAAGGCGCCGTATTTGCGGATAAAGTCAAGATGCTGGGGCTGGTTGGCCGTCACCGCACGTCGTGCAAGCCACGCAAAGACAAGCGCGGCACCGACCGAAGCGTGCGAAAACAGCACGTGGATCGTAGCGATGAAGCCGATCACCCATCCCGCACCGATGCCGGGCTCAAGCCAGGCCGGGTAGAGTCCGAGGAACTCGTTCATGGGGGCTCTCCTAGTGGAAAAAACAAAAAGCTTTTGACTCCGGCGAATGCTCTCTTGTGAGAGCCTTTCGCCAAGGTTTGAGCCATTGTTAACGTTCGTTTCCTTTCTGTCTCTCCCTCTGTGGAACGGCTGCCGAATGTCTTCCCTAATCCGTTATGCGGAGTCGCTCTACTTCTTTTGCCGCTAAAAACGATTCCTGTTTCCCTCCTCTTTCTTCATTAATGTCCCGATCTGCCGAACTTTGCGCTCTATCCCGAAGGAGTACCCATCGTTGTTCTTTTTTGATCATCGGCTCAATAGATATTTTCTATGTTGGGCACTCATAAATTGATGAGTATGGCGCCGATCGGCCAATCTGAAGTATCCCTTAAGATGCTTTCTGTTATTTGAGTAACTCATTGTTTTGCAAGTGTATTGCCCAACATTCCAACGTTCTGTAGATTGACGGAAAACAACTTCACGACGATCGAGTTTTTCTATGTCTGAATATCTTGCTCAGAAGCATGCCTTGTACGCGCAAGTGGGGCGCTTGAGCCGAGCGTTAGGTCAGCAGACGCGTCTGGAGATCATCGAGATCCTGGCGCAGGCTCCTAGAAGCGTCGAGACGATTGCTTCCCTTTTGCAGACCGACATCAGAAGCGTGAGCCAGCATCTTCAGGTGTTGGTCGAATGCGGTCTTTTGACGGTCGAGCGCAAAGGGCGTTTTCGTTGGTACGCCGTGCGCTGTCAGGAAGTCTTGCAACTGGCGGTGCTGCTTCGCACGGCGGCCGAGACACTTCTTGGGGCTCCGCAAACGGACGTCAAGGATGAACTCTCGCTGTCCGAAGGTCTGTCGCTTGCACAGCAGGGAAAGCTTCTGCTCATCGACGTGCGTCCGCTCGAAGAGTTCCAAAGCGGACATCTGGCCGGCGCCCTGAGCATGCCACTGGCAAGTCTTTCCGAGACCATTACAAAACTGGACTCGGAAACTCCCGCTGCCGCCTACTGCCGCAGTCCCTACTGCTTTCTGGCGCGGCAGGCTCAGGAAATCTTTGCCAAACACGGTAAGACGCTTTATGTGCTCTCCGACGGCGTACAGGACTGGAAGGCTTCGTCGCCCGAGTTGTTGACCATTTCAACCGATTCTGAGGAAAGTTAACGATGCACTTTGTCAAAACAATGGCCCCGGGATGGTTTGCCTCCGTCATGGGAACGTCGGTGGCCAGCCTTGCCGCTCAGCTTCTTTTTGCGGGAACCGCAGCGGTGTGGATTGCCGACGCTCTTCACTACACAGCGATTGCGATGCTGTTGGTGCTCGGCTTCGCCGCCGTGCTGCGCATTCTCATCTACCCTCGCGCGGTCTTTGAAACGATCTCGCACCCCGTCGAGGGAAGTTTCTACGCGACCTTCCCTATCGCGTTATTGGTTATGGCAGGTCAATGGAGCATGCGCGGCATTGATCCCAATTGGGTCGCTTTTCTGTGGTGGACCGGCGCCATCGGCACCTTTGCCGCAAGCTACTTGATTCTCTTTCGTCTTTTTACGCTTGATCGCCTGAAGCTTCAGATGGTCACGCCCGCGCATTTCATCCCGGCGGTGGGTCTCGTGGTGATTCCGGTGGCCGGTGCCGGCCTGGCAGCTCAGGCGCAAGGCCTGATGCGCGAGGTATATTTCGGCGTCAACATGCTCGGCATGGGTGCAGGGTTCTTCATGTACATCGCACTGGTGGCCATCACTATGGCACGCCATTTCCTGATGCCCGCCATCGAAGGCAAGATGACTCCGACGCTGTGGGTGCATCTGGCTCCTCTCGGTGTGATTCCGCTGAGTCTTTTGTCGCTTTTGCACGCCGCAGGTAACGAAGCCGCGATGAGCTACGGCTTGTTGGTCGCGATGGGCTTTATGGGGGCCTCGCTTTGGTGGCTTCTTTTGGCTTTGGCCATGACCGTTCGCAACGCGCGGCAAGGCAAATTGCCCTTTGCGCTTTCCTGGTGGGCGTTCGTCTTTCCGATCGGCGCGATGACCGTGTTGAGCATTCGACTTTCGAGCCTTGCGAACCTTGAACTTCTCGGCATGATTGCCTATGGTCTGATGGCTCTGCTCCTGACCGTCTGGTTCGCGGCAGCCGTCGGTACACTCCTTGGGTTATTCCGAGGCGGTGTGATTCCGCCCAAAACGGCGACCGCTCAATCGCACTGACAATAGAAAATGCCGGCAAAGCTAAAAAGCTCGCCGGCATTTTTTTAACTTCCGGTGTTGCTCAGAGCACTACGACTTCGTGTTTTCTTCCGTCCAACGGTGGAAAATCGTTGCGACGATCGGGCCGGAAATGTTGTGCCAGAAGCTGAAGATGGCCGAAGGCAGAGCGGCTAGCGGCATCGTGGCAAAGTGTACGGTCGCAAGCGCCACGCCAAGGCCCGAGTTCTGCATGCCGACTTCGATGGCCAAGCACTTTCTCTTGGCCAGATTCATCTTAAAGAGCTTGGCGGCGAGATAACCCACTACGTAGCCCAGACCGTTGTGAAGAACAACCACGGCAAACACCAGCGGACCGCTCTTGGCGATATTGGGCTGGCTGACGGCAACGACGGCCATCACAATCAGAACAATCGACACCACGGAAATGAGCGGCAGGCAGGTTGCGGCCACGGCCACGCGGTCCTGTCCGAGAATCGTATGAATCGCCACGCCGATGGCAATCGGAATCAGAACGATCTGGCAGATCGACCAGAACATGCCCAACGGGTCGATTTCAATCCACTGGTGCGCAAAGAGCCAAATCAGAGCCGGGGTTACGATGGGCGCCAGAAGCGTCGTGCAGCTGGTGATGGTAACCGACAGCGCCGTATCGCCGCGCGCCAGGAAGGTCATGACGTTGGAAGAGGTTCCGCCCGGGCAGCAGCCAACGAGGATCACGCCTACGGCGATTTCGGCCGGCAGTTGCAGCACGATGCAAAGCAGATAAGCAAGCGTCGGCATGATGATGAACTGGGCGAGGATGCCGATCAACACATCCACGGGTTTTGAGAGCACCAGTTTGAAGTCATTTACCGAAAGGGTCAGACCCATGCCGAACATCACCAAACCCAAAAGCGGAGAAATCCAACCGGCCAGCGGTTTAAATGGATCGGGTGCGGCGTAGGCGATTGCCGCAAAGACAAGCACCCACAGGGCAAATGTTTTATTGACAAATTGGCTTAAGGCGGCAAGCGCTTTCATATTTTTATCTCCCGTTGTCTTTTCAAGCTTTCATTGTTCTATGTGTTCGCTTGATGCTTATTCTCGGCTCATAGCCTATCTTGACGATTTTAGGAGCGGCTATTTCACTTGTCTTGAGGCAAATGCCCTAGACCGTTTGCCTTATGACCAGCGATAAGAGCGAAAAAGAAACCGGCTCGAACTCTCGAGGAAATTCCTCTTTGAGTTCTTGCCGGTTTTCGGAACGCTCGCCGTAACGGCGAGCGAGTGCCGATTTTGCGTTACTTCATCTTCACGACATTGGTACCTGCCGCGCGGCCGAACGTCATGATGTCGGCAATGGCGTTGCCGCCAAGACGGTTGGAGCCGTGAATGCCGCCCGTGACTTCACCGGCAGCGTACAGACCCGGAATGACCTTGCCGTTGACGTCAATGACCTGAGCGTTGACGTTGATCTTGATGCCGCCCATCGTGTGGTGAACGGTCGGCACCTTCTTGCAGGCGTACCAGGGACCTTCCGTCAAGGTTGTGTCAGCCTTGTTGTTGGCCTGGAAGCCCAGCGGATCCTTCATCTCGCCCTTGACGATCTTGTTGTAGTTGTCGACGCTGGCCTTCAACTTGGCGGGATTCATGCCGGTCTTCTTGGCAAGTTCTTCAAGCGTGTTGGCTTCTACAACAGAGCCGAGAGCAACCATGTCGCGGATCGTGGCGCCGTTTGCGTCAACCCAGTCGCGGCTCGGATAGCGAACCTTGTTAACAACGACGTAGTACGTGCTCTTGGGCTGAGCAAAGATGGCTCCAGCGAGAACGTCGCGTGCTGCGCCTTCATTGACGAAGCGGTCGCCCTCAACGTTCACGAAGATGCGGTTGCGGCCGGACGTACGGATGTTTTCCATCAGGCCGGTACCCGGCGTGCCGCACGGATGAATCTGGATGTCGTCCAGATTGATCAAGTCGGCGCCGTGCTTCTTGGCGATGATCAGACCGTCGCCCTGAGCGGCCTTCTGGATGTTGGTGCAGCCGATCGAGTTGTCAAGCTTGACGCTCTTCCAAACGCCCGTGTTGACTTCCTGGCGGAACTTGATGTTGGCACCGAAACCGCCCGTGGCGATCACGACGCCGTCCTTGGCGTTGAGGATTACCTTCTGGTCGAAGTGCTTGGCGGTCACGCCCGTGATGCGACCCTTATCCTGCAGAAGGTCGGTGGCGGCCGTATCCGTCAGAACTTGAATTGCGCCGTTCGTGTCCTTGATGACCTGTTCGAAGCTGCGTATGTAGGTGTTGCCGGACGGAGTGGCAGGATAGTGGCTGCGCTGCCAGAGAGCGCCCGTAGCCGTGCCGATCTCGTCCTTAAACTTCACGCCCATGCTTTCGAGCCATTCGACCGACTTCATGGAGTTCTGTGTCAAATACTTCACGAGTTCCGGATTGCCCTTGTTGTGGCCGCCCTTCATCGCCTGGTCATAGAACTTCTCGAAGCTGTCTTCAATGCCCTGCTTGCCTTGACGCTTCGGGTCAACGGCGTTCAGAGCACCTTCGGAAACGTTGGTCGAACCGCCGAGATAGCCGAGTTTTTCAATGACGATCACTTTCTTGGCACCGGCCTGATAAGCGGCAATGGCGGTTGCCAGACCGGAACCGCCGCCGCCGATCACGACGACATCGGCGTCATAGGTCTTCGTGCCGGCAGGATGCTTTTCAACCTGCTCGCCGAGCTTGTCCATATTGCCGCCGGCCTGTTCCAGGCACTTTTCAACACCGCTCAAAACGGCAAAGCTCGAAATCGAAGCGCCGGTAATCGCATCCACGCCCAGCGACTGGTACTTGATGATCTTGTCGGTCATCAGTTTCAGAGCAACCTGGCCAACACCAATCGTTTCAAGATTCTTGGAGGTGTCGATCTTTTCGATGCGGTTCTTGCTGACCGTGACCTTCACCGTGACCGGAGCATTGTGGCCGTTGACGGTAGCCGTGTAGGTACCGGGCTTGAACGTCGACGGAGCCGTCTTGGCCGGTTCGGCTGCTTGCAGAGCCGTTGCTGCGCCGGCAGCAAACATCGCAGTCAGACACGCCGCACAAACCTTGCGAATACTCATCTTTCCTCTCTCCTATCTGAAGTTGAGCAAACGAATCGAAATGTCTGAGGCGAACAAGAATCGTGCAGGTTTTTTGTGGAAGCCTTAAGCGATTCTTATGGGTCTCAATCAATTTGAGTCTACGCCTGAGTTTGAATTTTTGACGGAGAAAAAATAGGTAAAAACACTCAGGCAACAAGATGGTGTTTTGTTACGGTCTTGAATTGGCGCCGAACAGCAGAAAACCCGCCTCAACCGAAGTCGAAGCGGGTTTGGCTAATCGATGTCTCTCTTAAATAGAGAGGGTCAGATTAGAAGCGGTGACGCAGACCGACCATCACGCCGAACATGTACGGATCCTGATCGGCATGGTTGCCCGTGTACTTCATGCTGTCCTGGTTGTAGGTCACAACACCGTAGACATCCGTGCGCTTGGAGAACGGATAGTCGTAACCGGCAGAAACGATCCAACGGGACAGTTCGTCGTCACGAGTTGCTTCGGAGGATTCGCTGTCAGCCGCTTCGGCATCCAAGTAGGCTGCGCCCACCATGACGGTACCGCCTGCAACGGGAATACCGGCAGACACACCAAGACTCCAGCCCTTCATGCGGTCGGCAAATTTCTGGGCGCCACTATTGAAGACGTCAACATCCTGAATAACGCCCTTCATCTTGCTGGTCTTGATTTCGTCGAAGTATTGAGCACCGGCATAGAGCTTGACCACTTCAAAATCATAGTTACCGCCGAAGGTTACGGTCAGGCTGTCATCCTGATCACCGAACTGTGTTTCTCCCGTCGTGGTACCGTTAACGAGCGATTCAGAGCTGTAGTTAATGCTGTCAACAGCGAAGTACAAGCTCAGCGGACCGTTGTTATAGGAAGCACCGATGGCGTAGTAGCGATCGCTCGAGGATTCGTTTTCTTCACCCCACGTCTTTTCGACGTCCACACCAGTAACGGGGCTGTACTCGTCGCTAACCTGATTGCCCATGCCGTACTGAGCGAACACCTTGAAGCCGGCGAAGCTCGGGGTTTCGTATGCGATCATGTTGTTCCACATACCAGCGCCCATGGCCCAGGTGCCGGCCTGAGCGGAGTAGTCACCCCAGGACGTACCGAAGACGGACATCACACCGTACTTGGCCCAGGAGCTAACGCCACCGTTGAAGGAACCGATGCGACCGAAGGCGACCTTACCGAAGCCGCCCTGAACGAAGAGGCTCGATTCACGGTTGAACATGACGTCGTCGTCAACACCCGTATCGGACTTGATGCCGTTTTCGAGGATGAAGCCAACCGTCAGGCCGTTGCCGAGGTCTTCAGTACCCTTGATGCCCCAGCGGGAGCCGGAGGCCATACCGGATTCCATCGAGAAGGAATCGAAATCGCTGTTGGGGGCGGTGGAATCAGTGTCGCCGTGGACATACTGAAGACCCGTGTCAACGATACCGTAGAGCTGAA
>ERZ835109.2181-NODE-2181-length-13344-cov-3.988261_pt1 | contig 13344 bp, 16 predicted proteins | sample MGYA00519946_ERZ835109 | MGnify/ENA primary metagenome ERZ835109 (study PRJEB31850, sample SAMEA3708771) | human gut metagenome | biome: human gut; feature: human-associated habitat; material: faeces | place: China | collected 2014 ...
GGCTTCTGGCTGAGGTAATCCAGAAACAGGTCAATGTCCTCAGCGGTGATAGTGCTCATTACCCAGTTGCCGAAATAGGGATAGATGTGATTGTTCAAGTTGCTGACGTAGCTGTCATATGTGTTTGGGGAGAAACGCTTTTTCCGTGCATAGAAGGGGAGGAAGCGTTCCATAAAGTGCTTGAAGGTCTGATGCGTGTTGTCTTCCTTCGTTGACGGCATTGGGACATTTGGAAGACCTGCGTTTGCCTGAGCAAGCTCACGCTGCGTCTTTTCAATAGCTCTTCTGCGCTTATAGTCCAGTACCGCCAGTCGGATATCGTCATACCGCTTCTCTTTTTGCAATAGTTCAATATAGGCCTTCCGCTGTATAGCTTCCAGCTCGGTTTCGTAGGTCTCCCAATGCTGTTTGCTCTTACCGTCATCGGTGCGATAGAGGTAAATAATGTTATGGGAGGATCCACGGACCTGATATGTTGCCATGTAATGATCGTCCTTTCGTTGGCGCGATTAGGAAACGCTCGTCTGCCCATCGAGCCATCTGTCAAACGACTCTTTATGGACGCGCAGGCAGCGTTTGCCCAGCCGAATTACCTTAAATTCAGTTGTGCGCTCGCAGAGATAATATGCAGTGCGAACGCTCACACCAAGGATCCGGGCCACTTGCTCAGCGGTATAAGTTCGCTGAGAATCATTGCTGCAAATCGTGTTTTCCATAGTGAACTCCTTTGCAGCTTGGCAACCTGTTTGATTGTGTCTACACCCTCCCTTCGCCAAAATAGCAAGTAAGTTCATTGTAGCACACCATATGCAGATAGCCAAGCGATTTTAGATAAGGTGGTAATTCTAAGTACAGCAGGCGGCAGTTGGCTAAACTGCTCCACGGGTGAACACCCCCAGGCTCCTCTGGCTCCTTCGCAGCTCGCTACATGGCTCCACTGAGACTGCATTGAAGAAGGTGTATCATCATCGGGCATATGGATTATGGCCGCAAGTTGCCATAGCTTGCTTGTCCGCTATCTCGCTCGCCTATATAATATAAATGTATAGGGTCGTGGCGTAGTCATTACGCACGGCTGCCCCTTCCGGGCCATATGCTTAACGTGCCTGCCGGCGATATAAGGCAGTGGAAGCCTGTTTTTCAAGGTACAGATGATACCTTCCCGAAGACGCATTTTCGTCTTTCACTCCCTATCCCGATATGCAGAACATGAATTGCCCAGCAAAAGATGAAATTTTGAGAAAAAGTTGTGGATCAGTGGAACGCACTTTGAAAATTTGATTTCCATATTGACCTACACAACAGCAAAGCGGACGGTACAAACCGTCCGCTTTGCTGCGCGATTATTACTATTTTACGGTTACACCGTACTCTCTGAAAAGATAGCATCCCCTGATTTGTTCCCTTGCTTCATCGGTGATGCGAATGTCCAAGCGCCGTTGCTCGTCCCCAGACTTTAAGGTTAAGGGACGCGTCATTCCCCGGATTGTTGTCTTTAAATTCTCGAAATCCTGATACGAGTTCAGATCTTTGGTGGAAAACCACGGTCCGCAAACACCATTTTTCTCATACTGTACCTTTTTCGGATAGTGGAACTGAATGCCCATGAAATCCTCTGTTACCATGGTATAAGCGGTTGAGCAAAACAGTTTCCCGTCATCATACCTGCCGAGACCCAGACGGCCGGGAACAACTGCTACAACAGGTTCGTCAAATGTAGCCCTTTTATACTGTTTCCCATCTCGCAAACGTATTTCACCATATCGGCATCTTGCCAGATTCGATGTAATGCCGCGCCATAGGTCTAAACTGCATGTAGTTACTTTTTCACCACTACACAGTTGCTTATACGTTTCAGAATAAGCAGACAAGTACTCGCTCAATTCGGATTCAACGTAGTCGATTGGAACAGACGAGTTTATTATGATCAGATGGTAGGCTTCAAAAACTTCTTTTACCTGTTCTGGTGTCATCAAAAAACTAAACTTATTCCAGCCCTCTGTCCAGTATTTCGGGGGTAGTTTTTCACTTTGCCCGATTGCTCTTTTCAATAGATCTCCCATTGATTTCATGCTATCAATGCTCCTTTTTTGTTACAGATACATCACATATCGAAAAGGCGTATTTTCCAACGCAGATGGGATTATCTTCGCCGCCAGATTGCCGTCGATCACAATACAGAACACCTGCAATTTCGGCTTTCGAAAAATGCTCCGTTTCACATCTACATCATATCCATCCACATAACCCAGACCAAGCCACCCTAATCTTTCATTCAGGAGAGGAATTACGCTTTTAGTAATTGACTCAGCTTCTTCTGATGACTTGAGGGCATATTTCAATACAATGGTTTCCGCATGGTCCGGACTAAATTCGGAATATCCTTGCTTTTCGTATTTGCGCTTGAAACTGTTGTAGTATGCGGAGAAGTCCAAACACGGCTCGCTGTCTACCTTGCCCTCATTTCCAACAACGCCATGGTGGAAGATAACCCGATCTCCGTCCTGCCAGCATTCTTTATAGAACCATTGATCTTGAATTCTTTTGTAAAATCGAACCATGATACTTCCTCATTTATGTTTTGGAATCAATTTCTACGCTCTGTGCAATAATTTCCCAGAGGCCGCCAATGTCTTCAAGTTCAACAGCAAAATGCCGGACCAAACAATGATAATCGAACTACATTATCCAGCTGGGTAATGTGTTCGGATTTATCATTTCTATTGAGAATGTGCTCTGACAAACGACGCAAGCGGATTTATTCCGCTTGCGCCGTTTCCTTGTTTACCAGCCGGTTCCGGCAATATTAACATGCCAGCCATCCGCGGATCGCGTGACATATCCCACACGGCCATACCCCAACGCACCTGCCGGTACATCCGCGTCGTTTCCGGAATACTCTTCGGTGTTTCCCGCCATGGAATTCTGATAGGCACGCTCATTTTCCGGTACGAAAATCGTACTCGCGTAAATCGCCCAGGTATTCTCGTCGATCAAGCCCTCTTTTCTAAAATGCTCTGTCTGATCTTCTGCGGGCATCACATTACATTTAACGAAAGAAAAACAAAATTCGCTGCCTTTGGATACCTTCAGATGGACTTCCTCCTGCTGCTGATACCCTGCTTGTGCCGCTGCCAAATAATCCTGTCCTTCATCGGGGATGACAATCTTTGGGTCGGTATCGTAGCTTCCGCCAAGTGCCTTATATTCCATCGTATCGTAGAAGGAGCGAAGCGCCATAGCCGCGCTCCAATCGGAATCATAGGCGTACTCCTTGGCGCCGACAAAATAGTATGCTTCATCCCCATAGGTTAAGACGGCGTAATTTGAATCGTCCTCCACCGTGAGGGACCACTGCTCCCCATCCTTGCTTCCCGAAAGGGATAGCCTATTCTGCTTACCCTCACCTTCAGAAGATGCTGCGGAATAATCCTCTTTTGTGATCCCGCACCAATTAAAATTCTCGCTTGTGGGCATCCGCATGGCCCAATATGTGTCCAGCGTGTTCGGATAGCTTTGTCGAACGCCCTCTTGTTCAAGGGTGATGGTCACCTCTGTCCCCTCGGAAAGCGTGTCAAAAACACTGTCAAGAAGTGTCATGCCGTCTGTCTCGTTTACGTTCTCTGTACTGTTTTGGGTGAATTCCTCTTGTTCGCTTTGGCCTGGCATTGGTGTTTGTGTTTCCGCACCGCATCCCGCTAATGCTAAAACAAGCGTTAAGGCGGCAAACAAAGCAGTATACTTTTTCACGGATATCCCTCCTTACTTTGCGTTTACTTATATAGACGAAAAAAGCGGGAAAAAGTTCCGTACTTTATTATTATGTTAGCATATTACAGTAAGAACTGCAAGGGCGGGAGCATCGTTATAGATGTTCCCGCCTTTGTTATGTCTTGTTCTCTTGTTCGGCCTGGTGCCTTGCTTTCCACTCGGCGTATTCCCGCTGCCCGTCCTCGCTCTCAAAGAACGCTTGTATCTCCGGGAGCAGGACGCGGGCAAGGGCCTCTACCTCGTGATAGGGAATCCCTGTACCGTAGTCATTGGGCTTCTTTCTGCGCGGGTTGCGTTGTTCTGCTCGGCGACCCGAATCAGCTGCTGTCCGTCGGGGCAGGAAACATCCTTTCCGACCTTCTGACGCTCGGCGTCCCCTCTATCTGCTTGCAGCAGCAGTACCGTCAAAGCACGGATGCCGCGGCGCTGCGTCAGAATGTCGTGGACTTCCCGAAGCTGAACGGGGAGCACGAGCTTCAGTGGGATGACAGCTTCCGCCTGCTTCCCGCGGATGACTGTGCCATTCCCGACCTTCTGTGCGAGGAGGCTGCGCGGCGTTACCGGGCGGGCGAGAGCATTCAGGTCCTCTCGCCGGTGAGGGTAAAAACCGGCTTTTCGGTGCAGGCGCTCAACACGCGCCTGCAGAACGAAGTCAACCTGCTGACGGCGGAAAAGCCGACATGGGGAAAATTCCGTGACGGCGACCGTGTCATCGTTACCCAAAACAACGCTTATTACAACATCTGCAACGGCGATGTCGGTGTGCTGCATATTCGCGGAGAAAAGCCGCACCGCGTTGCCGCGCTGGCAGTCAGGGGTACGCTGAAGACATGGCAAATCGACCGTGGACAGGGCGAATACGGCATTGGTCATGATGACGCGCCCCCGCCGCAGCTTGCGCTCGCCTATGCGCTGACGGTACACAAAAGTCAGGGCAGCCAGTACGACACCGTTCTCATGCCGGTGAGCATGGCGACTGCAAGAATGCTGTATCGCAACCTGCTCTACACCGCAATCTCACGAGCAGGGAAGGAGGTCATCCTCGTGGGGAGCCGCGAGGCGCTGAACACCGCGATGCAGTGCATTCCGTACCCGCGCAAGTCCAAGCTCGTCGCCCGGACCAACCTGCTGCGCCTTGGGCGCAGCGCGTGAGGCGGCATGGAGAGAGGGGAGCTGCCGCGCTATCCCGTCATTGACGCTGCCGCCACGGGCCGAAACCTCTGCCGCCTGCGGCTGGAGAAGGGGTACAGCGTGAAGGAGCTGCAGGAATACCTCGGTCTGGGCTGCCCGCAGGGCGTGTACCAATGGCAGGCGGGAAGGAGCCTTCCGAGTGTAGATAACCTCTATGCGGTCTCGCGGCTGTGGGGCGTGAGCATGAATGAAATCCTTGTGGAAAGGGAAAGCGCATAGAACAATGGAGGCCGAAGCGGTTCGCTTCGGCCTCCGTTTCCTGTATTTTGCAGCAGGATGTGAAAATAACCAACTTGAACATTTTTCGGATGACCGTACCGCAACCCCTCCCACGAAACAGGGCTTTCTGGAATTCAAAGAGAGTAAAACTCGATTACTCCACGGAAACAAGCTGCGACAACAGATTGTTGGAGACTACCTGCGCGGCATCGTTATATTTCATCAAATCGGGATTTTCGATGGGCTCGATACCTAGCACGCAACCCAGTATGACCATGGCGCGCTCGCGGGCGATGGGCGCGTTGGGGGTCACGGTGCCATCGCCGTTGCCGTTAAGGATACCCGCAGCCGCGCAGCGGTTGATGGCAGCAAAGAACCAGTCCTGGGTATTGTTGTCGGCAAAGCCCGCGTTTTCCGCGGCGGGCAGCTTCAAAAGCCTTGCGAGAATGGCCGCAAACTGGGCGCAGGTGAGCTGACCGTTGGGCTGGAACTTACCGTTATTGCCCTGAATGATGCCGTGACCGCTCCAACGGTCGATGGAACCCTCTGCCCAGTGGCCCACGGTGTCGCCATAAGTAGGCTCTGCCGCACTTGCGCCTACCGTGAGCAGACTGGCCGTCATGACAAACGCAAGAAGGAGAGACAGCAGTTTTCGTTTCATTTTTTCCTCTTTCCCCCTAAGAATAAAATTCTGCGGCGCCCCGCAGTCGGATTACAAAATCAGCATGCTGCATGGCCACGATTCCGCTTTCACCAAAGGCATGCTTTTGCGGGTTCCACAACAGAGAGTCACACATGTTTATCATACCAGAGACGCCGAAAGAAACAATATGCCCGTTATACCCTTTACCTGAAATCCCTCGACCGTGGGTCGCAGTCTCGATGCGCAGGCATAAAAGAAACGCCCTCTGACGAGAGCGTTTCTTGTCTTGCATCAAGCGTCACAGCAAAAACGAGTTCAGCTTTTTATGGGGCATGGACTTCTCGCCGTCCGTGCTGCGCGACCACGTCTTGACCATCTGGGCTTCCAAAAACTGCACCAGCGGCGTCAAGTCCTCCTGCTCGTCATAGGCTTGCAGCGCGTCATAATAGGCGCGGCAATCCTCCTCGTAGACGATGATGGGCGGATAGTCGTTGATCATCAGCCAGTAGTTCAGCAGCGTCCGCCCCACACGCCCGTTCCCGTCCGCAAAGGGGTGGATATTCTCAAAGCGGGCATGGAGGTACGCCCCTGCCTTCAATGGCGCTTTCGCTCCGATGGCGTTGACTTCTTCAATCAGCTCCGCGAGGTCGTTCTCTACCTCATCGGGCTGCGAACCGACCTCGTTTTTTCCGGTCACATAGTCGTGCTTCTTGAATTCGCCGGGACGCTCACCGTTCACGATGTAGCGGCGCTCATCGTAAGTGCCCTCCGTCAATGCACGGTGGACGGCGCAAATCAGCCCGATGGACAGAGGCTCTTTTGCAACGATCTTCTCCTGCAAAAAGTTGTAGCACACCTTTTGATTTTGCTGCTCGAACAGGGTACGGGTGCTGCCGGTATAGCCCACGACCTTGCCGTTTTCAAAAATCTCGCGGGTGTCGTGGTAGTTGATCTCGGCATTCTCGATCTTGCCGGAGTTGTAGGCAAACAGAATGCGGAAATTATCCAGTCGCAGAGCAAGGTCATCCACGGTGTGGACGTTCCAGTCCTGCCACATTTTCACAACAGCGTCATATTGGCTCATGATGCACCTCCGGCACAGGAATAAATCGAGTATATCATACTTTTTGCCCAAGCGGGAGAAAATTTACAGCTTTTTTGTGCGGACTTGGTTTTTTCTGGTATGAGCAGAAGGCGGAGAGCATCCTGCTGACGCTTCTGTAAAAGGAGAGGGGAGTGCTGCCATTTTCTGGGTGGTATGAAGTGTACTGCATGGAAGCGTGCTTCGTGAAGGAGTAGGATTTTTACAGAAATGCCGAAACCCGTCGAAACGGAGGTCTTCGCCTATGAAATTATATAAAGAAGCGCTCAGGAGCTTCTTTTCAGGATATGTCAGCGCACTGCGCAGGCGCAGGGGGCTGACACAGGAGGAGATGGCGGAGCGGCTTCGCATCACCGGCCGCGCGTACAGCGATTTGGAGCGGGGCATATACTGCTTTTCCGCGGTCGCGCTGGTGTTCCTTCTGCTCATGCTGGAGGAGCACGAGCTCAAAGAGCTGCTCTCGTCCCTGCGGGAGGAGATCGCGAAAGTTGAAGACAGAGAGGTGGCGTAATGCTCCGTGGACATTGGGGAAATATACGGGCTTTTGCGCGGGCTCGGTCTGAGAGCTGACAGCTCTTGGTTTTTTCATGTCTCGTATGCGGTATATCTGACAGTCCGGAGACCTGATCGGGCGATGCTTGCCGAGCGATGGCTGTATCCGGCGGTCGCGCAGCACTATCACACCGGCAGCCTTGATATAAAGCGCAGCATCTGCTTTGCGGTGGATCTGATCTGGAAAACAGACAGGCGAACGCTGCGGGCGATAACGAGGTGTCCGCTGGAGCGCAAGCTGCATCCCACGGAGTTCGTCGCCCTTCTTGCCGCCTGCCTTGCGGGCGGCAATGCCGCATGATCTGAGCTTATGAAAAAGGGTCTGCTGCAAAATAGGCTCACAAAGGACGCGGGGGCAAAAGGTCAGAGAAAGGCATTTTGCCCCTGCGTTTGTTTGTACGAGCTGCTATTCTGTGGAAATTGCAAGGCATTTGGACGCAACAAAACTGACCCTGACTCCAAGATCAGCGCCCAATGTGGATGATCCAGCTGTTTTTTGCGGTTACGCCACTGTGATCTCAGAAAGATGCGTTTTCAGCCGCCTGTTTTCCCGCTTCATCCATAGCTTTTTGAGGTCGTACGCCAGTGCAAGGAAGAAAAGCTCAGTCCGGATATTGGCCTTCCCTCTGGTCAGAAAACGGCGAAAACCAAAGTCGTTTTTGAGCAGTCCAAACGCCCCCTCGACCTGGATAGAACGGCACATCCGCAGGTAAATACCATGCTCTGTTGTAATGTTCGCCTGAGATGCCGCCCGCATTTCCCAGAAAGTCTTCTTCAGCACGACTTCCTTCGGCTTTGCAATATCCTTTGCCTGACAGCAGGCAGACCGGTGCGGGCAGTTCGTGCAGTCCTCGCATCGATACCAGCTGGTCGTCACTGGCCGTCCCTGCACCAGCTCCGTAGTCTCTCTGCAGAGCGAGAGCACTTTTCCATATCATGTATAACGCATCTCGGAAGACTCCAGCCTCGCGTTGATCAGATGATACCCCGTCATCTCGTTTTCCTCATAGGCTTGGAACTCGCCGACGACGGTGATCTCCGCCCCCAGCTCCGGGTAATCGTCCGGGTAGGTAAGATCTCCCTTCAACACAAATTCCATCCCCTCAGCGCAGCAGGCGGCTGCGTCTGAAATGATGCAGGCGTAGGACACCGGGTCAGGCTGTAAAACGCCGTCTGTCACGAGCTGATAGATAGAAAACGTCCCCCTTGCCTTGACGATCTTGCCGAGGTAATGCGCCGGGTCATTGTAGAGCATATTGTAGACCTCGGAATAGACCATGGTGCTGCTGAGCACCGTCAGATCCACATCCACTTTGCCGGCAGAGGGGTGCGACGGCTTAGATTCCCCCGGCGTTTCCTGTTCTTTCGGCGTTGGAATGCTCTCTGTCGGTGCAGACGCTTCTTCATTGGAAGAAAGCATATCATTTCCTGCGTCCTTTTCGCTGTCTTTCCCGCAGGCACAGAGGGAAAGCGTCATGCAGGCAGCCAGCAGCAGACAGAAAATCCGTTTCATCCCGTTTCCCCTCCCCTTGCGCGGCCAAGGGCCGAACAAACCAAAAATGCCAGAATATCCGCCGCCACGATGGTGGAACCCACCGGCGTCCCCGCCAGAATGGAGACAAGAATCCCCAGCGCCGCGCAGCTCACCGACAGCACTGCCGAGCAGACCGTCACCGCGCGGAAGCTTTGGAAAACGCGCATGGCGGACAGCGCTGGGAAGATCACCAGAGCGGAGATCAGCAGCGAGCCGACCAGATTCATCGCCAGCACGATGACCACAGCAACGATGACGGCGAGCAGCAGATTGTACAGGTCTGCCTTTGTCCCCACCGCCTTGGCAAAGTCTTCGTCAAAGGTCACGGCAAAGATCTTGTTGTAATAGAGCAGAAACACCGCCACGACCACCACGGACAGTCCCGCACACAGCCAGACCTCGCTTTTTGACAGCGTCAGGATGGAGGTGGAGCCGAACAGCGTGCTGCACACATCGCCGGAGAGGTTGGACGAGGTGGAGAAGAGGTTCATCAGCAGATACCCGATGGCCAGCGCTCCCACTGAGATCATGGCGATGGCGGCATCGCCCTTGATCTTCGTGTTCTGCCCCGTGCGTAGCAGCAGGACGGCACAGACCACCGTGACGCCCAGCGTCAGGGGCATATCGTCTGTCAGCCCCAGCACAGCGGCAATAGCCATCGCGCCGAAGGCCACATGGGAAAGGCCGTCGCCGATGAAGGAAAAACGCTTCAGCACCAGCGTCACGCCCAGAAGCGATGAGCACAGTGCGATCAGTACGCCGACGATGAGCGCGTAGCGCACAAAGGGATAGGTACAGTAGAACGCAATTTTTTCAAGGATCGCCGTCATTATGCCTCACCGCCTTTCTGCCATGCCTGCGAAAACTCGTTCAGATAGGCCGCCTTGGTACCGAAAAACACCGTGTCTCCGATGTGCAGGATATGGCTGGCGTATTGCAGCGCCGCGTTCAGGTCATGGGAGATCATCACAACAGTGATGCCATCTTCGTAATTGAGCTTTTGAATGAGTGCATACATTTCCGCTGTCACCTTGGGATCAAGGCCGGAGACCGGTTCATCCAAAAGCAGCATTTTCCGGGTAGCGCACAGGGCGCGGGCGAGCAGCACCCGCTGCTGCTGACCGCCGGATAGCGTCCGGTAGCAGCGTTTGGCAAGGGGCGTGATCTGCATTTTCTCCATGGCGTCCGCCGCCAGTTTCTTTTCTTCTTTGCTGTAAAAGGGGCGGCTGCCGCAGCGCCCCTGGCATCCGGAGAGAACGATCTCTCTCACGGATGCCGGGAAGTCCTTCTGGACAACGGTCTGCTGCGGCAGATAGCCGATCTCGTTTTTCCTCAGCCCGTCGCCCGTCAAAATTCTGCCGCTGATGGGCATCTGCAAGCCGAGGATCGTTTTCATAAGGGTACTCTTGCCGGAGCCGTTTTCTCCCACGATGCAGAGGTAGTCGCCCGCAAAGACTTGGAAACTCAAGTCTTGCAGAACGGACTTTCCATCGTAGCCGATGCAGAGATTTTGACAAGTGAGCTGAGCCATCATCCTACCTCCTTAACCCAATGCCTCTTTCAGCACGGAAAGGTTCTGCTCCATGGCAGAGAGGTAGGTAGCACCGTTTGCAGCATCCTTGGAGGTCATGGACTGCATGGAGTCCATGGTCAGCACCTTCTGGTTCTTCCCGGCGGTGCTCTGGACGATGGTTTCCGCGAGCTTGTGGCTCTTGCCTTCGATGGTCAGCACGCAGGGAAGTCCCAGCTCGTCCACCTTCTTTGCAAGGAACGAAACAGTTTCAAAGCTGGCCTCGCTCTCGGCGGAGCAGCCCGCAAAGGCAGCATAGTAGCTCAGACCGTAGTCATCCACCAAATAGCGGAAGGGGAAACGGTCGCCGAACAGAACGGTCTTGCGCGCCGCGCCGTCCACGGCAGACTGGTACGCGCCATCCAGCGCGGAAAGCTTTTCGATATAGGCGGAGGCGTTGGCGGCGTAGGTATCCTTGTTATCGGGATCAAGCTCCTGCAAGGCATCGGCAATCGCGCCGACCAGCGTTTTGGCGTTCTTCAAAGACAGCCAGACGTGCTCGTCCTTTTCCTCCCCATGGTCATGCCCCATCAGCTCGTCAAGGATATCCTCTACGGAAAGCGCGTCCTTCACAAAAAACGGATTGGTCTTGGCACTCATCAAGGCATCGAAGCCGTCGTTGCCGAAGTAGATATGGAAATGCTCTGCCTCGCCCGGCTCGTGGCCGTGGTCGTTGAACTGCACATATTTGGGCGCATCGGCACTGGTCGTTTCGAACTGATAACGGACGCTGCGGATCTTGCCCTCGTCATTCCGCTTCGGCTGATAACCGGCATAGGTGTATTCAGCGGAAACGGTTTTTCCGTCTCCATAAGTGAAGGTGATCGTGTTCCCGCTGATAGAAATCTTCTCGGCGTCGCATTGCCACGAAGCCTTATACTTCTCCCAATAGGTGTCCTTTGTGGTCGAGCTGTCCTCGTCCTCCTCCGCCCTGTGCTCGCAGAATTTGTCCAGATCGCCGTTCAGCAGAAAGGGGTGCAGGGACTTCCACGCACCGGCGAAATCCGAGAGGGTGCGATCCTTGATGTCATCCTCCGTGAGCTGTTCATCGTGGCTGTGACCGTGGTCGTGGCCGTCCTCCTGCATTCCTTCAACGATCTCCTCCGTTTTCACGGAATCGCCCAGCATCTCCAGCAGGTTGATGACCTTCATCTTCTTGTTGACGGCGTTTTTCAGGACGTTCTTCACCCACTCATCGGACTCGCCGCCCACATAGATGAAGAGGTCGCAGTCGGAAATCTTGACGATGTCATCCGCCGTGGGCTGGTAGCTGTGCAGGTCAACACCGTTGTCCAGCAGCATGGTCAGGTCGGTGCTCTCGGCCTTGTCGCCGAGAATTTCCTTGACCCAGTCGTATTCGGGGAAGATGGTGGTGACAACGCTCAGTTTATTGGAATCGCTCTCGCCCGTCTCTGCGGCATTCTTTTTGCCGCAGCCGGCAAGCAGGCCGACCACCATGGTCAGCGCAAGAAAGATGGTAAAAATTTTCTTCATCATACAGATAAAACCTCCGAATTTTTGAAAAATAGGCGCAAAAATACAAGGGCAGCGGCAAAACCGCAAGAGCCTATCCGAAAATGGATAGACTTCGCCCTTGTAAAAATCCTGTTTTTAATTCGAAAGCTTTACCTTGAGCGCAACAAGCGTCAGTGTGTCGGTCGTCTCTGCGCAGGGCAGGATTGCCTTGCACATGGTATATGTAAACGCAGCAGTGATCACTGCGGCAGCACCGGCAAGCCCCAGAGATTTCAGCAGATTCTCGCAGATGCTGATCTGGCGGCAGATGGCGCAGTCGTCACCGGAGCAGTCATGATCGGCTTCGACTGCAAGATAGACCGCAGAGGACAGCATGACAACGGCCAGCACTACGGCCAACAAGCGCACCATAAACCGAAATTTCTTCGTCATAGTCTGTCCTCCCTTCTGTTCGTTATTTTTCCTTGCAGTCCGAGCAGGTTCCATAGAGGATCGTGTCGGCTGCGTCCAGCGTGAATTGCTCGCTCTGCGCCAGGTGCTTTGCAAACAGGGCAGCGTTGCTGTCGGCCATGTGAAAGGTTTTGCCGCACTTCACACAGCTCATGTGCAGCGCGCCCTTGCAGCCCTTGGCGTCAAGATACTGATAAAACGCTTCATGCGACCCGCTTTTGGCGCTGCGGCGCACCTTTTCTTCCGCCTCCAGCTGCGCAAGGTTTCGATACACGGCGCTGAGGCTGATTTGCTTCTCTGCCAGCGCGTCCGCCATCTGGCGTGCAGTCAGCAGCTCGTCTGGATGCTCCCCCAAAAAAGCAAGCAGGGCTCTTCGCTGTTTTGTGTTGTAGATTGACATCAGCCGCCCTCCAATATGCGAATCATTCGCAGATATTATAGCATCATTTTCCCCTTTGTCAATATCATCCCGCGATAGGATATTCAAAGTTTTGTGTGGGATTTTTTAATTTAAGCCCTATTTCGACCGAGCGACTTCTCCCAACTTTTCTGTGGGATTTCTGTTTTAAGCCCCGATTTCGGGTGAGCGACTTCTCCCAACTTTTGTGTGGGATTTCCTCCGAGTAAACGAATTGTATATAAAAAAGGAAGCTGGCATCCAATAGGGCACCAGCTTCTCTCCAACCCTCCGAAGATATTTTGTATAATCTTAAACTTACAGTTTGACATGAGTCATTTTTCTTCTTGATAAGGTAAGTTGACCGCGCACATGACAGGTTCATCTTCACTACGGCAAAAGAAACAAATATTCTGTAGGTCTTTGGCTGCACGAATGG
>ERZ835109.2189-NODE-2189-length-13306-cov-10.749679_pt1 | contig 13306 bp, 13 predicted proteins | sample MGYA00519946_ERZ835109 | MGnify/ENA primary metagenome ERZ835109 (study PRJEB31850, sample SAMEA3708771) | human gut metagenome | biome: human gut; feature: human-associated habitat; material: faeces | place: China | collected 2014 ...
AGCGCCACCTTGCCAAGGTGGAGGTAGCGAGTTCGAGCCTCGTCGGCCGCTCCAACATGAAGCCATCGTTTGTGCAGAAATGCACAGCGATGGCTTTTTTCAACATAAACTGCATCAAATGTTGACAACTCGATGTTCCGGGCCGTATACTGAGACTATCGTGCAACAAACAGAGGCGGGCTGACCGCCTGCGGGAGTTCGGCCCGCGGGCGTTGGCTCGCCTCTGTGCTATAGGAAAAGGAGGGAAAACCAGTGATATTCGGCAAGTACATCAACCGCTATTACCTGCGCCACGCGCCCGCGCTGCTGATGGGCATCCTTGCGCTGCTGATGGTGGACTATATCCAGCTGCTTGTGCCGCAGCTCTATCGTCTGGTCATCAACGGCGTCAACCTTGGACAGGTGGTGGTGAGGGGCGAGACGATGCCTTTCACGAAAGAGGTGCTGTTCCAGCACATCTGCCTGCCCATGATATGGATCGTGTTGTTCATGGTGGTGGGGCGCTTTTTGTGGCGCATCTGCTTCTTCGGCACCAGCATCCGGGTGCAGGCGGATCTGCGGGAGAAGATGTTCGACCACAGCCGCCGTCTGTCCCAGCAGTACTATCAGGTGAACAAGGTCGGCAACCTCATGAGCCTCTACACCAACGACCTCGACACCATCCAGGAGTGCTTCGGCGACGGCATCCTGATGTTCTTTGACGCATTGGTGCTGGGTCTGCTGGCCCTCTACCGGATGTGGTGCATGGACAGACGCATGACCATACTGGCCCTCATCCCGGCAGCGTTCATGTTTGCCATCGGCACCGTGATGGGCAAGACCATGACTAAAACGTGGGAGAAGCGCCAGCAGGCGTTCTCTGACCTGTCCGATTTTGCGCAGGAGAACTTCTCCGGCATCGCGGTCATCAAGGCGTTTGTCAAGGAACTCAAAGAGCTCATCGCTTTCCGTAAACTCAACAAAGACAACGAAGAGGTCAACGTGGAGTATACCCGCATCTCGGTATTGCTCGAAGTAATGGTGACGTTCTTTGTGGAGTCGGTCATCTGCGTCATCCTCGGCTACGGCGGCTATCTTGTCTACAAGGGAGATTTTAATGCGGGCCAGCTGGTGGAGTACATCGGCTATTTCGAGGCGATCGTCTGGCCCATCATGGCGATCTCGATGCTCATCGAAAAGACCTCCCGTGGCAAAGCCTCCCTCAATCGCATCACCGAGCTGCTGGACGCACCCATTGATGTGGCCGACCGCGCCGGGGTGCCGGACCTCGAAAACCCCAAGGGCGGCATTGAGTTCCGCGATTTGACCTTCCGCTACCCGGACGGCGAGTTCGATGTGCTGAAAAACATCTCCTTCACGATCCAGCCCGGCGAGAGCGTGGGGATCGTGGGCAAGACCGGCGCAGGCAAGACGGCGCTGGTCGATTTGCTCCTGCGCACTTATAACGTCCCCGACGGCACCCTTTTCGTGGATGGGAAGGACGTCAACGGCGTCTCCATCCACTCGGTGCGGCAGGCATGTGCCTATGTCCCGCAGGAGAACTTCCTCTTTTCGGATACCATCGCCCACAACATCGCCTTTGGCGTGGACGATGCTACCCCCGAGGACATTGAACGGGCAGCCAGCCTTGCTGACGTCCGGGATAACATTGTGGACTTCAAGGATGGCTACGAGACTGTCCTGGGCGAGCGCGGCGTCACCGTCTCGGGCGGTCAGAAGCAGCGCATCTCCATCGCCCGCGCCCTGCTGAAAGATGCGCCCATCCTGATCCTCGACGACTCGGTTTCGGCGGTGGATACCAAGACGGAAAAAATCATCCTCGATAACCTAAGGCTGAGCCGTACAGGTAAGACCACTCTGCTCATCGCGCACCGCATCTCGACTGTGGAGAGACTGGATAAGATCATCTTCCTCGAGGATGGCAAGGTGGAGGCCGTCGGCCCCCACGACCAGCTCTATGCATCCTGCCCGGAGTACCGCAAGATGGTCGATTTGCAGAAGCTTGAAGACGAAGTGGGAGGTGGCAACGCATGATGAGTCTGAATCCGCTTCTTCTCGTGGGCGGCGTCATCGGCACCGTGTCGGTGCTGCTGCTCATCGCCTACGCCTGCGTCAAAGACAAGAAAACGGCTATGGGATTCGAGCGCAGCATGGCCGACGGCGAGATCCTGCGCCGCCTCTTCGGCTACGCCAAGCCCTACCTCAAGCAATTCGTCGTCGTGGGCTTCCTCGTCCTCTTCTCCATCTCCTACGACATCGCGTCGCCCCTCATCGTGGGCTACATCGAAGAGCTTGTGGTGGGCGATTTCGAACTGAAAAGCCTCTATGTCAGTGTGGCCGTGTACGCGGGTGTGCTGGTCTTCTCGATGGCCAGCACCTATTTGCAGGCTGTCATTTTGCAGCGTGTGGGCCAGCGCATCATCTCCGATTTGCGTGAAGATCTTTTCACCCACATTGAAAGCCTCTCCCACGGCCAGCTGAACGACATCCCGGTGGGCAAGCTCGTCACCCGCGTGACCAACGACACCAACGCCATCTCGATGATGTTCACGAACCTCTTCGTCAACCTTACCAAGAACGCCTTCGTCATTTTGGGCATTCTGGTGGCGATGTTCTTCCTGAACTACGAGCTGACCCTGATGGTGCTTTGCTTCGTACCCTTCATCCTCCTGTTCACGGTCATCTTCCGCAAGTTCTCCCGCCGCGCTTACCGCAAGGTCAAGGACGCGACCACCGACATCAACACCTACCTCTCCGAGAATCTCTCCGGCATCAAAGTCACCCAGATCTTTGGCCGCGAGGACGAGAAGATGGAGGAGTTCCGCCAGAAGAGCCAGACCCTCGCCAAGGCCACGCAGGAGCAGATCTTCGTCTTCGGCGTCTTCCGTCCGCTGGTGTATATGCTGTATATCAGCTCGATCCTCTGCCTGTTCTATCTTGGCGGCATGGGCCACCTGAACCATGTCACCTTCCTCGGGCAGACCATTTCCAGCGGCACCATCGTCACCTTTTATATGTATATCTCCAAGTTCTTCACCCCCATCCAGAACCTCGCCGAGCAGTTCAACTGGCTGCAGTCGGCACTGGCGTCGTCGGAGAAGGTCTTCTCCATCATGGACATCCAGCCCCAGATGGTGGACGCCCCCGACGCCGTCGAGCTGGACGAAGTGAAGGGCGACATCGAGTTCCGGGACGTTTGGTTCAGCTACATCCCTGGCGAGTGGGTGCTGCAGGGCGTTTCCTTCCATGTGGAGCCCCGCCAGACGGTGGCCTTCGTCGGGTCTACCGGCTCGGGCAAGAGCACCATCCTCTCCCTCATTTGCCGCAACTACGAGTTCCAGAAGGGCGAGATTTTGATCGACGGCATCGACATCCGCAAAATCAAGATTTCCTCCCTCCGCCGCCACTTCGGCCAGATGCTGCAGGACGTTTTCCTCTTCTCGGGTACTATCCGCAGCAACATCGTCCTGCGGGAGGAGAACATTCCGGACGAAGAGATCATGAAGGTCTGTCGGTACGTCAATGCCGACCACTTCATCAACAAACTCGAGCACGGCCTCGACGAAGAAGTCCGGGAGCGCGGCAATAACTTCTCAGCGGGCCAGCGCCAGCTGCTCAGCTTTGCCCGCACCATCCTGCATAAGCCCAGCGTCATGATCCTGGACGAGGCCACCGCCAACATCGACACTGAGACGGAGCTTCTGATTCAGGATTCGCTGGAAAAGATGCGCAGCGTCGGCACCATGCTCATCGTGGCACACCGCCTCTCCACCATCCAGCACGCAGATAACATCATCGTGCTGTCGCGCGGCAAGATCTTGGAGCAGGGGACTCACCAGCAGCTTCTCGCCGCACATGGCCGGTATTATCAGCTGTACACGCTGCAATACCACAAAGAACAGATGGATAAACAGTAAAGCAAAAGCAGGTGCATCCAGCGGATGCGCCTGCTTTTTTGGATAGGCTCAATATTGATACGGCACGATGTCCGGCTGATCGGGGCGGTGCTCGCCGATGATTTTTTCCATCCAGATCATGTCGTACCAGCGCCCGAACTTATAGCCGCAGTTGTGGAAGGTACCGGCCAGCGTGAAGCCCAGATGTTCGTGGAACTGGGCACTGTTTTTGGTGAGGTATTCGTCCTCCACCTGTGGGTAGCCGATACAGGCGTAGAGGTTGAGGACACCCATGGCCTTGAGCCGGTCGGCCAGCGCCTCATAGAGGACGCGGCCCAGTCCGCCGCGCCTGGCGTCGTGGTCGAGGTAGATGGTCAGCTCTGCGGCCCAGTCGTAGGCGGCACGTCCCACAAAAGCGTGGGCATAGGAGTAGCCCTCGATGCGGCCATCCCGCTCGATGACGAGGTAGGGGTACTTCTGCATGATGGCCCGCATCCGGCCCTCGAACTCGGCAAGCGACGGCACATCGTACTCGAAAGTGATGACCGTGTGCTCGACGTAGTAGGCGTAGATTTCCAGAATGCGGGGTGCGTCGGCCAATGTGGCGTTGCGGATGGTAATATCGGACATGGTTTTTACTCCTCAGAACATCGTAATGATGAGCGCACACAGCGGCAGGAACACGATGCTGAGCAGGGTGGTCAGCACGACGCTGCCGGCGGCAAACTGCTCATCGTGGTGGAACTGGACGGCGAACACCGAGGTGATGGATGCAGCCGGGCAGCATTCCAGCAGCACGATGACCTGCGTGACCATGCCGTAGCGGAAGAGCCCCAGCGCGGCGAAAGCTGCGATGGTCAGCACTGGAATGAAAAGCATCCGGACTACGGTGAGCTTCCAGATGTGCTTGTCGGTGAGGGTGCGGTGCAGGTCGCCCGAGGCGATGAGCATACCGGTGATGAGCATGGAGAGGGGAGTGTTCATGTCGCCCAGAAGCTCCATGGGCTGGACGATGAGGTCGGGCAGCGGGATCTGGAGCAGGTAGACGGCAAGACCCACGACGATGGCGTAGATGGCCGGGCAGTGCAGCAGGCTCTGGGCGACCTTTTTGGGGTCGGAGCTGCCGCTGACCATGCTGTAGCCCACCGTCCAGAGCAGGAGATTGAACATGGTAAAGAAGGCGCTGGCATAAAGCAGGCCCTCGGAGCCGAAGAGCGCCGAAATGAGGGGCAGGCCCATATAGCCCGCATTGGAGAAAACACAGGCGAACCGGAAGATGGGCGTCCGGCTGTCCCTGTTGCGGGCCGTGAACAGCAGGGTGATGATGAGTCCCAGCAGGATGGACAGGGTGCTCAGGGCGAACGCGGCCATGAGGTTGTGCAGAATTTCTGCGCTGAACTCCATGCGGTAGGAGTTGATGATCATGGCCGGGACGACGAGGTTGACCAGCAGGTTCGAGAGAGTCTGCTTGCCCTCGGGGCGGAGCAGGCCGGTCTTGGCACCAAGAGCTCCCAGCCCTATGAGGATGAACAGTTCCGCCACCTGCTGGGCGGTGATGACAGCAAGGTCCATAATAAGATCCCCTCCTTACAGGATGACGTTCTTGATGAGCAGCGAAACACTGCCGTCCTCGGCGTGGAGAAATTCCACCGCAGAATCCTCAGAGAGGATCTCGGTAGGGATCTTTACCTCGATGCCGCTGGCGGTGTGGATGCTGCGGCTCTCCATCCGGCGGATGCGGGCGGGGGAGACAGTGACGGGCTGCTGGGCCTGCGCCGGCTCGAGGACGTCGCTTTTCTCCACATAGTCGTCGAAGGGAACAGCCGCCAGCGGGTATTCCTCAGCAAGCTGCCGGCGCACCTGCTCGACCGTCACCTTGTTGTCGTTGTCAGCGGCCTGATTGGCAATGAGCATGGCCACCTGTGCCTCCACGTGGGGCTCATCCTGATAGTTCTCCTGCACGGCCTGGACGGCGGCGTCCTGAATGGCCTGCAGCTTTTTCTTTTCCGGCTCGGCGGTGGTGTACTGGAAAACGACGGTGGAAAGATAAAACTCCTTGTGGCCGTCGATGTCGAACTTTTTCTCCAGCAGCTTCATGGAGTAGTCGGTCAGGTCCACCAGTGCGCCTTCCTCCACCTTGCCGCTCTGGGTGGGCAGGCAGGCCCGCTGCTGGATGATGGAGTTGACCGGCGCACCGTCCACGCTCTCGGTGTAGTGGGTGTAGCCGTTTTTATAGTTGAGCTTGAGGATGCCCAGCCACGGCTGACCGTCCCGGGTGAAGTCCACCACGGCGAGGTCGGCCCCCGGAATGGTGGTATGAGCGTGCATATAGTCGAACAGGACGCCCGCGATGCGGCAGGACAGGTCGATAAAGTCCTTGTTCTGTTCCAGCTCGTACCGGAACGCCGAGTCCGGCAGGGGGCGGCACTGACGGATGTCGTCGCTGGCAAGCAGCTTTTCGATGTGGTATTGCAGATAGGCCGTCTTTTCGGCTGTCATCTCCATGCAGCTGCCGCTGAGCACGGGAGCATCCAGCGTGGTATCCAGAACGTGGAGAATGGCCTGATGTACGATGATCTCCATATGTGAACCTCTTTTTTTGTATACAAGAAATCTCAAATCACCTGTCAGTATAACACAACCCGGCCCAAAAGGCGAGAATGACTTGAAGCTCTGTGGCAGAAATGCTATACTTGGCCCAGAAACACCTATTATATAGGGCAAAAGTATAGGGAAAAAGAAGGGAGACTCCGGTATGGAATTTCGGGAAAAGCCGATGCAGAACCTCATCCGCATCAAGGAGAAGGAAATCTGTAAGAATGTGCAGGCGCTTTTGCTGGACGGCGAAAGCATCGTGGGCGCATACAAGACGGTGCGCGATCAGGCCGTTTTTACGAGCCACCGCATTTTCATTGTGGATATGCAGGGCGTTACCGGCACCCGGCAGGAGATCTTCGTCCTGCCCTACCGGAAGATCGTCCACTTCGGCATCCAGACGGCAGGCTTCGGCGACCCATTGCAGACTTCGGAACTGACGGTCTGCTACGCCGACGAGCACGAGATGAAGTTCGGCTTCATCGGGCAGGAAGAGCTGCTGGCTGTGGCGCAGGCCATCAGCCGGTGCATCCTGTAAAATAAAAATGCAACAAAACAGGACAGCCCCGCTCTGAGATGTGCCAGAGCGGGGCTGTCCTGTTTTGCTGTGATGATGAATAATGAAGAATAGATGATGACGTTTTCAGCAGGCGCGGCCAGCCTCGAGCATATAGCGCAGGAAGCCGGTGACATCAGCGGGGTCGCTCACGCTGATGCTGAAGCCCTTTTTGGGGGCGTCCATGGTCTGGAAGATGGCGGAAGCCTCGTCGTCCTTCTTGAGGTCACAGGTGGAGCCATTGTCCAGATGCAGGATGACGCTGCCGCGACTTGCGGCGACCTGTTTCATGAAGCGATTTTTATCAAAATATTCGATGCGAAGCATAATAAATACCTCCGTGATCCGTAAAGTGTGTAAGACTTTTACAAAAGCCTTGTGGGTCGGGGTGCGGGCGGCATCGCGGCCTTAGAGCTGTGGGACAGTGCGCAGACCCTTGGAAGTGGGTTGTATCTGCCCCGTTCCAGTGCTATACTGAGCTTATCAGCTCCGATAAAATAATACCACGAAACCGGCACGAATGATAGAACAAAAACACATTTTTTATACAACAAAATCGGCTTTGAGAAAAAATCTTCAATGTGTCGGGGAAAGGAATTGGCGAATATGGCACTAAATATCAGCTGTAACATCGTCGCCAGCGAAAAGGGCAGGGAACTTGTGCAGCACGGCAGCGCGCTGTTTCCCATCGCCTGCTATGCCGAGGATCTGTCCAGCTATTCGGTGGCGTGGCACTGGCACGAAGAGTTTGAATATGTACTCTGCACGAAGGGACCGCTCCATGTGGACGTCAACAAGACCCGCCTCACCTTGCAGACCGGGCAGGGAGTGTTCATCAACTCGGGCGTCCTCCACGCGGTGGAACAGGCACTGGAAGGCACAGCCCTGCTCCACTCGGGCGTGTTCCATCCGCGGCTCGTGGGCGGCATGGACACCATCTTCTGGCAGAAGCTCATCCGCCCCATGACCCAGCCCGATGCCCCGCCATTTTTCCTTTTAGATACGTTGGTGCCGTGGCAGAAACAGGTGTTGGACTGTCTGCACGAGAGCTGGAAGGCCGTGTCGGATGAGCCATTCGACTACGAGAACCGGGTGCGCTACTACCTCTCTCTGGCCCTGCGGCTGCTGAGCACTCAGTGCGTGGGCGGGCGGACGAAAGTCTCCCAGCAGGAGCAGATCGCCTCCGAGCGGATGAAGCAGATGCTCCGCTTCGTGGAGGAACACTACGCAGAAGAGTTGACAGTCCAGCTCATCGCGGGCAGCGTGGCCCTCAGCGAGAGCGCCTGTCTGCGCAGTTTTAGGCAGATGCTGGGCATCACGCCCATCCAGTACGTCAAGCAGTACCGGGTGGAAAAGGCCGCTGAGCTGCTTCGCTCCACCCGGCTCAAGACCGGCGAGATCGGCGCGGAGTGCGGCTTCACCGATGGCAGCTACTTTATCAAGATCTTCCGGGAGATAAAACATTGTACTCCCAAAGAATACCGTATGAAATTTTGTTGAGATGTGAAAAAAGGAGCAATCTACCCCATGCAGCGTACATTGACATCCGGCCCCATCACCAGCAGCATCCTGCTGTTTGCCCTGCCCCTTATGTTCGGAAATCTCTTGCAGCAGATGTACAACATCGCCGACACCTGGGTGGTCGGCCGCTTTCTCGGCGCAGATGCGCTGGCGGCGGTCGGCTCGTCCTACACCCTCATGACCTTTCTGACGTCCATCCTGCTGGGCCTCTGCATGGGCAGCGGCGCGGCCATCTCGATGCAGTACGGCAGTGGTGAGTACGATAAAATGCGCCAGAGCGTCTTCCAGTCCTTCGTCCTCATTGCGGGCATGGCGCTGGTGCTCAACCTGCTGGTGTATCTGGGTCTGGACGGCATCCTCTGGGTGCTCCGCGTCCCCGAAGAGCTGAAGCTCCTGATGAAAGACTATCTCGTCATCATCTTCCTCGGCATCACGGCCACTTTCCTCTATAATTACTTTGCAAACCTTCTCCGCGCCATTGGCAACTCGGTGGTGCCGCTGGTCTTTCTGGCCGTGTCGGCGCTTTTGAACGTGGCCCTCGACCTGCTCTGCGTCATCGTCTTTGGCTGGGGCGTCAAGGGTGCGGCCGGTGCGACGGTATTTTCGCAGTTCGTGTCTGGCATCGGCATCGGCATCTATACGCTGAAAAAGTTCCCGGAGCTTTGCCCGAAGCGGGAAGACTGCCGCTGGGATAAGCAGAACCTTGCTTCTATCCTGAACCTTTCGGTCATGACCAGCGTGCAGCAATCCATCATGAACTTCGGCATCCTGATGGTGCAGGGCCTCGTGAACAGCTTTGGCACGGTCATTATGGCGGCCTTTGCGGCAGCGGTGAAGATCGACTCCTTCGCCTATATGCCGGTGCAGGATTTCGGCAACGCCTTTTCGACCTATGTGGCCCAGAATTACGGCGCAGGCCAGAGCGAGCGCATCCGCAAGGGCATCCGCAGTGCGGGCCTGACCTCGGCGCTCTTCTGCATCTTCATCAGCGTGATGGTCTGCCTGTTTGCCGCCCCCCTCATGGGCATCTTCATCGACGTTTCGCAGGCGGACATCATCGCCGCCGGTGTCCACTATCTGCGCATCGAGGGTGCGTGCTATATCGGCATTGGCATCCTCTTCCTGCTCTACGGCTACTACCGTGCCGTCAATCAGCCGGGAATGTCGGTGGTGCTGACCATCGCCTCCCTCGGCACCCGCGTGGCACTGGCCTACCTGCTGTCGGCGACTCCGCTGGGCGTCACCGGTATCTGGCTCAGCGTCCCCATCGGCTGGGCGCTGGCGGACGCCATCGGCATCGGATATTATCTGTTGAAACATAGAAAGGAGACACTATGAAAATCGAGCACATCGCCCTGTACGTCAACGACCTCGAAGCCGCAAAGGACTTCTTTGTGCGCTATTTTGACGCCGTGCCGAATGCGGGCTACAACAACCCGCGGACGGACTTCCGCTCCTACTTTCTCACTTTCGCGGACGGCGCACGCCTGGAGCTGATGAACAAACCTGGGATGCCCGACGAGCCGAAGCCTGCCGCCCGCGCCGGATACGCGCACATCGCGTTCAGCGTCGGCAGTCAGGAAAAGGTGGATGCGCTGACGGCCCGCCTCAAGGCCGACGGCTGCGAAGTCCTCAGTGGCCCCCGCACCACCGGAGACGGCTATTATGAAAGCTGTGTCCTTGCGGTGGAAGGAAATCAGATCGAGATAACGGTGTAACACAAAAGAGCAGAGCCTGCGGTGAAAACCCGCAAGTCTCTGCTCTTTTTATTATGGAATCTATCAGCCGGGCAGCACCACGATGCCCGCCGCAGCAAGTGAGATGATGAGGAACATATTTTCTGGGCCGAATATAGCACAGGGGCCGGGAAAAACTACAAAAAGCCCGAAATACACGACGAAAATATTGTATTGGTTGCGCAACGACCTGTGAAAGAAATAAGAAAACTAAAACTTTTTAGATAAAACTATTGACAATGGTGGCCTCGCGAGTATAATTGCCTTATCAAATCGTTCAAAACATTTAACTAAATGACATGAACTGATTTGCCCGAACAAGATACGATAGTACAACACACATACACAAGATAAAAGGAGAAAATCACCATGACTTTTGAGGATATGAAGAAGATCGTCGTTGACACCCTGAACTGCGAGGAAGAGAAGGTCACGATGGAGGCCAGCCTGACCGAGGATCTCGAGGCTGACAGCCTGGACGCTGTGGAGCTGAACATGGCTCTGGAGGACGCTTTCGGTGTCTCCATCCCCGACGAGGAGCTGGCCAACATGAAGACCGTCGGCGACATCTTCAACTACCTGACCGCACACGCTGAGGCATAACGATGAACGACATCAGAGACCTGCTCCCGGGCCGGATGCGGGAGCGTACCTTCCAGCTCAAAGCCCGGCGGGACACCGGTGTGGCGTGGCATGAGCCGCAGTTTGTGGAATGCAAGCAGTGCGGTCGCCGTGCCACCCGCCAGATCTGGGCCAAGAGCCTCTTCGTCTGCCCCAACTGCGGCAATCACCAGCCCATCGGCGCGTACTACCGTCTGAGCCTTGTGCTGGACAGCGGCAGTTTCCGGGAGCTGGACGCAGAGCTGGCCCCGCAGGACGTGCTGGGCTTTCCCGGCTACACCGACAAGCTTTCCGCCCAGACCCAGAAGACGGGCCTCAGCGAGGCTGCTGTCGCGGCAGTGGGCCGCATCGGCGGCGTGTCGGTGGTGGCTGCTGTGCTGGACAGCCGCTTCTTTATGGGCAGCATGGGCACCGCCGTGGGGGAGAAGGTCACCCGGGCGGCGGAGTATGCCACCCGGCGGCGCCTGCCCCTCATCATCTTCGCCGCCAGCGGCGGGGCCCGGATGCAGGAGGGCATTTTGTCCCTCATGCAGATGGCGAAAACCAGCGCGGCTCTGGCCCAGTTTTCGGAAAAGGGACTGCTGTACATCTCCGTTCTCACGGACCCCACCACCGGCGGCGTCACCGCCAGTTTCGCCTCGCTGGGCGACATTATTCTGGCCGAACCCGGCGCGCTCATCGGCTTCGCCGGGCCTCGGGTCATTCAGCAGACCATCGGCGAGACCCTGCCGGAGGGCTTTCAGCGGGCGGAGTTTCAGATGGAGCACGGCTTTGTGGACGCGGTGGTTCCCCGGAAGGATCTGCGGGACACCCTCATCCGTCTGCTGAAGCTCCACGGGAAAGGAGAACGCCATGGCTGAGAAAACCGCCGCGGAGCGGGTGGCGCTGGCCCGCCATCCCCAGCGGCCCAACATCACGGATTATATCGACGGTCTGTTCACCGATTTCTTTGAGCAGCGGGGCGACCGGGCCTGCCGGGAGGACCCCGCCATTTTAGGCGGCATCGCCCTGTTCCACGGGCGGCCCGTCACCGTCATCGGCACCCGGAAGGGCAAAACGCTGGAGGAGAACCTCAAGTTCATCGCCGATGCCCTCGGCACAAAGGGTGCAACCCCACGGGAAGCCATCCGGAACTACCTGCTCAACGGCTTCTATGCCGACCACTGCAAAATTTATCAGAAACGCCCGATTTACTGGCTGTTCAGCTCCGGCAAGAAGAACGCCTTCAAGGCTCTGGTCTATATGCATCGCTGGGAGAAGACCACCGTCGCTACCGTCCGAACCGATTATGTCCACGAGTTGCAGGAACGCTACCGAACACAACTTTCCATGCTGGGCGACCAGATGGAACACGCAGCACAGTCCGAGCGTGTGAAGCTGAAAAAGCGTCAAGAGAAACTGACTGCACAGCTGGACGAAATCAACGCCTATGAAGAAAAGGTACACCACCTCGCCGACCGCATGATGGACATTGACCTTGACGACGGCGTAAAGGTGAACTATGCGAAATTTGCAGAGATTTTGGAGAAGATAAAATGACGATCGATACCATTAACCGTACTTTGCAGGAGCGGTTTGCTGCAGAATTGCCCGATTGTTACCAGCGTAGAATTATTTTCTGGTTCGACTCCGACCGAGAGTTTGAAACAATGCTGGATGAACTGGAGCTTCCCGACGTGAAACTTCTGAAACTGACCGGAGATAATTTCTTTGCAGCAAAAATGCTCTTGTCTGAAACAGATACCCAGAGCAATTATCTGGTATACGACCCCCTAACCTATTCCCATCGGGAAGACAACTGGCTGCGAGATATTCAGCTTTACAGCGAGGAATTTCGTGCCGATTTGGTTTCCATGCAGATGGAAGAACTGCATATTCCGCAGACGACACAGCTGCGACGAGCAATGCGACACTATGTCAAGTTTTTCGACAGCAAGGAACGAGCAGCAAAGCTCAAAGATTTCGGCACGCAATATCAGAATGCTGGACAGCTACATATTGACATTATGGCGGTGCTCTGCAATACCAAGCAGAATACCGTACATGGCGTTTTGCGTGCAATTCTCTGCGATTCCCTGTACCATGCAGAGAATACCTGTCTGGAACAAATCGAAAAGTTTGGCAGTATGCAGGCATTGCGGGAGATGACAGCCTGTTATACAGGTTATGCCGACGAAAAATATGAACCATATGACCTTGCAGCACATATCCTGCTCACGGCATTTTCTGCGGTTGGCGATGAAACGGTATTATCCGGCTTAGAGAAGTATCTCTCTCCGGAACACCAGCCGGCATGCTATGCTTTCATTGATGAGTGGAATGCTTCTGCAGAACAGGAAAAGCTGTTCGAAATTGCAGACGATATTACAGAGCGGATGCGG
>ERZ835109.2197-NODE-2197-length-13240-cov-3.357300_pt1 | contig 13240 bp, 10 predicted proteins | sample MGYA00519946_ERZ835109 | MGnify/ENA primary metagenome ERZ835109 (study PRJEB31850, sample SAMEA3708771) | human gut metagenome | biome: human gut; feature: human-associated habitat; material: faeces | place: China | collected 2014 ...
TTAATATATTAATTAATAACAATTTACGTACAAAAATACAACCTATTTTTGAAATTCAATACTCCATAGCATTTTTATTCACTTCCAACTATTCAAGTGGTATGCGACACTCCAAGACAGGGTATACCCGGTGCTCACCGCCCGTATGCCTAATGCTTACGACCCGCATGCCCGGTGCTTGGGAGACATTTGCAAAGAGGCCGGAAAGCGGGGCGTGCCTTCACCTCGTATTACCGATGAACAAAGCAATAAAGCCCAAAAGGTGAAGTTGGTGAAAGGGGTAAAAAATATACAGAAGAAATATTCTGAAGAATAAAAAAACATTCACCGGAAAAAAGATGCTACATCTTTTTTTGAAACCTGCACATCTTCCTGTTGAAACCTGTTACATCTTTTTTTGAAAGGTGCTATGTGTTTTTGAAAAAGATGCTACGTCTTCAAGCAGACAGGAGTTACTAATTGATGGAGGTATATGGATTTTGATTGACACTGTCACAACTTATTTTTTCACGATTACAAAGTTGGATTATTCGAAAGAAAACCTTATATTTGAAAATAATAAATCTCATATATGGCCAATCCAAGACTACCGGGAATATCCGAAACCGAAGAAACCCTCTTGTACGCCAAACTAAATGAGTACAACCGGGGTAGAATATCCTTCAAAAAAGCAGGTGCTTATCTTATCGTGCTACCACGGTCCGGACATAGTAATTACTCCTTATGGGTTTATTCGCCGGAACCGGAAAAACAATCCATATTATTCATACACGATCTGTCTCCGGATATTTATGAGGCATTACGAATGGCCAGTACCATGTTCTATTTCTCAAAGCGTTGCCTGCTTATTGTGGATTATAACCTCAAAAGGATGCAGAGCAACGGAGACGATCTCATCCCGTTCGGGAAATATCGCGGCCACTATCTGCACGAAATTTTGAAAGTAGATCCCGCCTATCTAAGTTGGATCGCTTATAAGTACACCCCAAAAATCCCCAAGCAGGAACGTTTTGTCGAAATTGCCAAAGTTTATCATTCGGTACATCTGGATCTGATGCAACGAAAAGCCAGACAGAAACAGGAAGCAGGACGATTTTTAGGAAATATAGGAGAGAAAGTAACAGATCTCACTTTGAAAGTTCTCAAAGTAAGAATAGAAGACGATCCGTACAAAACCCGGGTGAACGGAACCACCGTATTGTTCTATGTCCGGCAAATCGTAACATTGGCAGATCCGTCAGCAAACCGGGTAGTCATCCGGTTTACAAGCAAAAGCCCAAGCCAAGAATCGTGTCAAGTGCCAGCTACCGAACGCGAATACAAAGTGAATGAACTGATACATATTGCTTCGGCACGGGTGGCACGGATTTATGAATTACACGGCATGAAATATACCCGCTTAAGCCATGTAAAGCTTCAGGAAATCAACAGTTATGCTAACCGTTTTTAGAGCATTTACTGAATATACTTACTTCAAGGCAGTCTCTTAATCCCATTTATTTGGGCAATATTCCTTTAGCGAATGGGGCGGTTAGTGGCCGTCCTATAAATGAAAAGAAATATTATACTTTCTCAATCAATACGGTAGCATAAGCGGAAATCCCCTCCTCACGGCCGGTAAAGCCGAGTTTTTCTGTAGTAGTAGCTTTAATGGAAACATCATCGGTATCTGTTTCCATCACCTCAGCCAGTTTCTCCTGAATAGCGGGGATATGAGCCTTCAACTTAGGACGCTCAGCACAAATGGTAGCATCGATATTACCGACACGGTATCCCTTTGTAGCAATCAGACCAACCGTTCTTTTTAATAATATCTTACTGTCAACATCCTTAACCGGCAGTATCAGGAAAATGGAAACCAATGTCACGCATATTGGCAGATCCCAACAGAGCATCACAAATAGCATGAATCAGTACATCCGCATCCGAATGTCCCAGCAAACCTTTTTCGTGTTCCAAACGGATCCCTCCTAACCACAGCTCACGACCTTCCACCAACTGATGGACATCAAAACCGAAACCTACACGTATCTTCATTTTTATTCATTAATTATCTGAAACAATAAGGCAGACCAAACCGATCTGCCTCCTATATTTATATCCGGCCTTATTTATTAACGCCGGCGTCCAAACAAATCTCTGATACCGTCAAGATCAAATCCCAATGTGAAGCGCAATGTCTGGTCGAGCGGGTTACTCTGTGCCGTAGATATCAGATAAGCAGCATCCAACGAGAACACACTCATCTTGAAGCCGGCACCGAAAGAGAAGTACTTACGGTTACCTTTGTTTTCATGTTCATAATGATAACCACCGCGAACAGAGAACTGATTGTGATAAGTATACTCCACACCCAACGACCATTGGATTTCCTGAAGTTCTTCTTTAAAACCACCGGGGGCATCACTGAAAGACTTGAAAATTCCCTTGATCGGAGAAATATCATTGTATCCTTCTGCATCCAACCAATCATTATATCCTGATGTGTCTTCCGCACCGGTTGCCGCTTGATATTGTTCTTTGGTAGGGCGTGTAGGCACCATCAGTTTATTCAAGTCCAGACTGAATGCAATCGTATTATAGTCATCAATCGGAGCAAGCAATGAACCGCCTAAACGGAAATTAGTAGGTAAGAATTGACTGTGGGCTCCACTGTCATAAGAGATCTTCGTACCGATATTGGAAAGATTCAATCCGAATGAAAGCATGCACTCGCGCTGGGCAAGCATGATATAATTCGTATAATAAAACGCAATATCAGCCGCAAACGCAGAACCCGGAGACACTTCTTCGTCCTGCTTATAAGCCAAATCGGAATAGATATAACGAAGGGCAACAGCCGCAGAAAAGCGCTCGGACAACATGCGCGAATAAGCCACGTCTACTGCCATTTCATAAGGGCTGATATTGTAACCGCCGGTACCGTCAGAGCCTTGTCCTACCGGTACTTCACCCAAAGAAAAATAACGGAGCGAACCACTGATAGCCTGATAATCACCGATACGATAATATCCGGCCAGATAGGCCAAGTCGATATCACTTACCAATTTGCGTAACCAAGGAGTATAAGAGATCGATACCCCTGCACGACCGATAGTAAACGGATACTTGGCAGGGTTCCAAAACTGTGAGTTATTATCCGGATCAGTAGCGGCGCCGACATCCCCCATACCACCACCGCGAGAATCGGGAGCGATACCGAGAGAATTGACACCTGTGTTAATTGGATTGAACTCATCTTTCTGCGCCCATGTACTGACAGAGAAAGCAAAGAACAGTAAAAATGTTATAAATATTTTCTTCATAATCAATCTTATGGATGTGTAGATATAAACCGGATTTTCACTGATTTATTGTGCCAGAATGACTATTTTCTCGGTTTTGGTACTCTCCTTACTACCACCGGAAGTGATGGAAGCACGGTACAGATAAATACCCGGTGACAATCGCTGACCGCCATTACTGCACAGATCCCAATCGACATAATAATAGCTACCGGCAGAAATTCCCTGTTCGGTATGTACCCAAAGCTCACTACCGGCAAAGTCACAGACGGCAATACGTACGTCAAGCTCCGAGCCCGGACGATCATGAGAAAGAATAAACGTCGTACTCTCACGAGCCGGACTCTTACTGCACATTATAGAAAGCAATCCGGGACGCAATCCGTTCACGACTTCAAAGTCAAGTGTCTGTACGGAGGAGTTATTCATAATATCCCAGGCACGGAAAGTCAAAGTATGCTTACCCTCAGACAAAGCAGGAATAGAATACGCAACCGTACCTTTGGTATAACTGCCGGCTACCGGAGTATAATAGTCATTCAGAGAATAGGTTATTTTTCCATCGATACAAAGAGAAAGATCATGTCCGATACCATTACCCACCGTATTGATACCATCTTCATCTTCCAACTCTGCAACGAAATAAGGAGTCTCGTTCACCTGCCCCCCCCATGGGAAATCAGGAGTATTCAGATAAACCATCATCTTAGGCCCTTCGCCTCCGGAAGGCAGATCATCCGCCGTTCCACCAACGAGGAAGTTACTGAAAACTCCGCCGGCCTCACGCTTGTTCGTATCACACGCATAAAAATTCAGCAATCCTTGCTCATTGGAATAATTAATATCCAATGGTACCGGGAAGGTCAATTCAAAACGACCGTTACGTACGGAATCCATTCCCGAAAAAAGAACTTTCATATGATCGGTGTAAGTAACCGCCCCTTTACCAACACCATCAAGAGTTGAAACCGTTTCTTTGCTGTCATAAACCAACGGATGAACAGTACCGGTGAAGTCATCGGCCGGTTCACCCTCGGGGGTAAGGATATGCCCCTTGACTGTTACTTTGGCACCGGCTTTCACATAGGGCCATTCATCGGACAAAGGGCCGTCAAGTTCATCGACTTCGACCTTATAATCGGGATAGGAAGGTATCAAGGCAGGATCACCTATCAAACAAAAGTTCAACTTATTACTACCACTGCTAACATAACTATTCGTAGTTTTAGACAAACGAGTAATATCACCTAATCGTAAACGCTTATTTTCTTTATAAGAAAAGAAATGTTTTATAAATTCCTCGTTCAAACTATCATTCGGACCATCAAAGACGACACGTGAAGTAGAAAATAACGCAATAGCCCCACCTTTTTTATTTAAGAAAGCTAATTCTCCGGCAGTAGTTTCAGCAGCATCAAAACGCGTAAACTCACACGAAGCAGTAAACCATATCGGCAGACGGGGAGAAGAAAGCTTAACAATATCAGCAGAAGTCAAAAGATTTTCCGCTGACCAAGAAGTAGTACCACTATGTCCCGTATAATTAACAAGCAACATCCCCTGTTCGAACAATTGCAACAAACGCTTCGTAGCTTGAGGGTAGCTATGTCCCGTAGCCGATGATTCACGTTTATAAGCATCAGCTAAAATACGTTCCGCACGCATAATCGGATTAGTTGCATGCACCAAATCAGCTAAATCACAGGCTTGCGTCATAAATCCATTATTATCATCTCCGGCAGCATCATCAGCCACAAAACATGCTGTACGTTTCCAAGTACCTGTATTTTTATTATTTATATAATCAATTGTCTTATCAACAGCAATGATAGCTTCATCCACAGTACGCACAGGAAAACGGCCTATACCAATATCCAATAAATTAGTAGCTAAAGAAGTACCATCACTATCATCAAGAAATCCGAAATAATCATCAGTCATAAATGATTGCGTTTCATCTACAGAATTCTCAAATTGGTAACACAACAAAAAATCAGAAGGCTTGTAACTTCTCCAATTGGAAGTTATCATCCGGTTATCATAACTACAATCACCGAATAACAACAAATACCTTATACGGTGTTCATCTGCCGCAGTCCCTCTGTCATAAAGCATCTTCATCAATCGCCGGTAAGCCGTAGCATCCGGTGTGCCGGATGAAAACTCGTTGTATACCTGTGAAGATTTTACTACCTCGACCGTTAGTCCGCTTTTTTCACGATGTGCTTGCGCCAGACGCTCTGCCTGCTGTACAAAAGCAGTTCTATCGGGCACAATGATCACCATATCTATTTCATTAAGAGCATGTAGATTCTGATTCGGTATCTCTCCCATACTTTCTACCCCACTAAAAGAACCCGATGTATTTACTGCCACAAATTCGCGCAAAGTACTACTTGCCGGAATAGTAAATGTATAAGTATCTCCATTCAAAGTTCCTTTCATCTGCTTATACCCGACAGGTGAAGTAACATCCCACACAACTGTAGAAGAATTAGCACCGGAAATAACAAATGTACTCTCTCTATTTTTAGAATCTTCCGAACGGAACACAAGATATGCTCCATTCATCTGTAGTCGGCGCTTATAATTTAACACAATATAATTCAATCTTCCCGGAATACCGGCAGAACGATTGTGAGTTAGCGTCACCGTTGTAGATTCCGTTTTACTTCCTGTCCATTCATGATCAAAAATTCCTTCGGCTGCTTTTTTATAATACGCATTAGGATCCTTCGAACCAATCCCTTCAATGGTTTGCGTTCCAATATTCTTCCCATTGATAGCAACATTCAACGTAGTATTCACATCCGTTGATTTTGCTGTAAATGCCACCTTGATACGTCCATCCCCATCCGTTATACCGGGAAGTTTAAAAGAATAGCTCTGCGAATTTCCCAACGAATAATCATAAGAGTCATACAGCTCCCGCCCGGAACCCGACCAAGAATAAGCATCATTTTCATGCAAGGCAAAAGCATCAAAAGTCTCGATTCGATTTGCATCGCTACCGTCTGTACCGTCCTCTACCGGAAACTCAGCAGGAGCTTCGTCACTTTCCGTCAAGAAATAATAGGCATAATCCGAATAGAAATTCTTTATGCGCCCGAACGTATTACCGTTCTTCTGCCAGTGCAGAGTCCCACGGGCATAAAAAAGCACCCCGTCTCCACCACGGTATAAAGGCACTTCCGGAAGATCATCCGCCGGATGCTCGGAGAAACGATTCGATAACAGGTAACCTCCATATCCATAAAGCCGCACTTTATCAGGATTGGAAAAACCCATTCCTCTAAGCTCTGCACTTGTAATACGATATACTCCCGAATCGGAGACACGTATCTTCACGAACCTCCCGGAAGAAAGCACAGACTTTTCCGTTGTTTTTGCTACAGTATAATTTGCACGGGCAGCCACCGGAACCGGCGTAGAAATAACCGATAATTTAAAAGAGTTGATACGTTGATAGACACCTCCTCGATGCACGACAGGCACAAATCGGACACTCAGTATTCCCTCATATGCAGCCACTCCGACAGAAGTTTCCGCTTGCGGATAATCCGGCAAATTCACTTTCTTCCGAGTCAGTTCAGCAGCAGCTTCCGGATCGAGATCCACAAATTCCGGGAATTCAATCTTCACATGATAAGTATAAAAACGGAAATCATCGGGCAGAGGTATGCTTTCCACAACCTCCGGGAGAGTCTGGGCAGCAGGTAATTCCTGCCAGTTCAACGTTATAAAACGGTTCTGTGCCGAAACCGGAAAAACAACGAATAATAAAAGAATATAAAGTACCCTGTGCATAAGCAATAGATTAATACGCTAATATGCCGGTTGCGATACGGAATCACGCCACAGCCAATCACCGATCGGCGAACAGACACATTATCTGATATAAAAGTCGAGCAGCTTATCTCCTTCAAGGTATCCTTCCAAATGTTGTCCTACACTGACGGGGCCTACGCCTTCAGGAGTGCCTGTAAACAACAGGTCACCAATTTTCAGCGTTACAAAGCGGCTGACATACGCAATAATATCATCCACATGAAACAACATCTCCGCCGTACAGCCTTTCTGGACTTCCTGCCCATCAATCGTCAGATTAAAATGCAATTGCTGAATATCAGCAAAACGTTCTACCGGAACAAAAGTACCGATTGCCGCCGAACTATCGAATCCTTTACAGAGTTCCCATGGTCCGCCAGTTTCTCGGAAACGGCGCTGTAAATCACGGGCAGTAAAATCAATTCCGACTGTCACCGCATCATAATAACGATGCGCAAAACGGGGAGCAATGTTCTTCCCTAAGCGGTTAATGCGTACTACCAATTCAGTTTCATAATGCACCTCATCTGAAAAGTCGGGAATAAAGAAAGGTTTACCGTCTTTCAATATTGCCGAATCGGGCTTCATGAAGATAACCGGCTCTTTGTTTATTAACGTATGCCCCAACTCTTTATTGTGCTGGGCATAGTTCATTCCTACAGCTATAATCTTCATTATTTAAATTCGTTAAAATTCAATCGGTTAAACATGACCGCCAGATGAGCGTAAAGCGAAGTATTTTGCACTACAATATTCTCCGGTACCCGGATACGGAAAGGAGTAAAATTCCAAATAGCCTTAATGCCACCGGCAACCATTGTATCAGTAATGCACTGTGCAATTTCAATGGGAACAGTCAGCACCCCTATATGCACATCGTACTCCTGCATTTTCTTTACAAATTCATCAGAATGAAAAACAGGAATGCCATTCAGGCTGGTTCCTACCAAAGCGGGATTCACATCAAAAGCCGCTACAATCTCGAGACCGAAATGCTTAAGACCGGAATCCTGCAACAGAGCACCGCCCAGACTACCGACCCCGAAAAGAAAAGCCTTATGTATATCTGTAAAGCCAAGAAAGTGTTCCAATACGGCTATTAAAGTATCTACTTCATACCCCACACGCGTACGCCCGGAGATGTTTACATAAGATAAGTCTTTTGCGATTTGCGAAGCGTCTACATTGATTTCCTTGGATATCTGCGTGGAAGACACATAACGTTCTCCTCTCTGTTTCAGCAGCTTGACATTAGACAAGTACCACGGCAATCTACGTAAAGTAGGTTCCGGCACCCTCATATTATCTTTATGCTGTATCTGACGATCCATTGTCACTTCTTTCATGCTTTTAGATTAGAGATTGGCAAATTTACATTATTTTTTCTGAAATACAACATGGATGTCACAGAAGCTTAACATAATTTCTACATAGAAGGTCAGTATTCTCTCAACATTGACAATGGAATACTTACGGAAACTCCGACGGAACGGAACTTCAAATCATCAAAGCCGGCGAATACCCCGATACGTGCCATCTCGTAAAGCCCGGCCGAATAGCCCACTTCCGTATAAACTTTCCTGTCATATACCGCCACAGAGCGAAGATGTAAAGCCTCATCAACGTTTTTCTTCTTCAGAAAAGGCAATTGTTTCAACAATAAGTAAGGAGTATACCAGGATATATTCGTCTGTGCCCAACGGGTATCGGTAGAATAAGCATAATTATTCAATAAGGCAAACCCCGTATCGAATGTTCTTTCCGTAAACGGAAGAGCTGTTGTTGCAAAATGCTTAAAATCGGGAAATTGCATTCCGACAGCCTTCCAAAAAGCTCCCGCATTCACATACCAGTTGAAACGATTGAACATACCGAACCCGATACTCTGCTTCGCAGAAAATTCAGTTAAATGATAAGAAGGAGACAGCTTTACCCCTCCCATTGAAAAAGCACGATCGTAACGGAATGTGAAAGTAGGAAAACGGGACTCTTCATAGATTTTCTTTCCATGTACCATCCTATAGTAATGTGCCGGCGTGTATTCCAACATAAAAGAAACTTTCAGCAACTCATTTTCCGGCATTGGCACAAAAAAGCGATTGGCAGGAATGTTAGGTTCCGCTTTCCGTTTGAACCAACTCTTCGATATATAATTCTCCAGCATTTTACGTTGCTCCCATGCAAACGAAGCGGAAAAAAGCAATCCGTTAGCAAGTTCTATCTCATGCCCGGCAGACAGAAAATGTTTATCATACAATTTCACCTCATTACGTCCAAAGAGAGAAGAAGCGATCGCATTTATCAACCGGCTTTCCCCGCTTTCTTCATTATAGTCAGCAGACAGGACACCTCCCGAAAACGTGAGTTGTCCCCTACGGCGCGGAGCATAATCCAGTATCAGCTTTCCCTGTCCCACCGGTGCCTTACGGGCTGTTGTATAATATAAGGAAGGAACCAAGCGCAAAGTCACCGTCCGAGACAATTTAATCCCTGCTTCCAACTTTGCTCCCAACCAGAATCCATCAACAAAATTATATTCCGGGATATACGAAGGCAACCCGTAACAACTGATCCAGGCTTTCTTATTCTTTGTCCGGTATGTATCCCCCACCCAAAATGCCTGCATGATTTTCCCACCGGCCGACCTCGTTTTTGCACTGTCTTTCTGAAGAGAATCTTTAGAAACGGTCAGTTTTTCTTTATGGATATAGCTCTGTACCTCTTCCGGCTTCAAAGGCACACTACGTACAGCCACCCAGTAAAGAGAATCTTTCTTATCCGCAAGCGAATCAGTCTTCACATTCCAACGGTTCCTCTCTGCCCTCCGCTCATATTTATGTTCTGGTTTTAATGTATCTGCGTTCTCAATCGACTTTTCCATTAACTTCGATAACTTATAAGCTTCACGCATCGTCAAGTCCTCTTTACCCGCCAAGCTCTCTATCTGTTTTTGCAACTTCTGCTGTCTTCTCACCTGCCTGGAAACCGGTACTGTAGCACCAGCGACAACTTTAGCTATCATTTCTTCTTTCTTCTTCTTTATCTCCAGTTTATCATTTACCTCCACACGAGCATAATGAACCGCTGCCAGATAAGAAGCTTCCGCCTTGAGCCCCATCATATCGATCGAACACTCCATACTGGTGGAAGTGGCAAGAAAAACGGAAGGTTGCACTTCTTTGCAGGTCACTTTTATTGTGGCTCTCATTCCGCTCTGGCGGACAGAGAGATCGGCAGCAGACACACACCAAAGGCCTTCGACGATGTATAAATCGCCAGCTATCAATTTCGGATTATCTTTTCGAGGAATCACCTTGACTTTATTAATCAGGTGTTCTCCTTCGGCATAACAACCTTCCAATTTAAAACGATAATAAGAAAAAGCCCCTTTACTCAACGGAGAAATTTTATCAAAAACAGTAGGCTCATAAAGATTAATCGTGGTCAGCCCTAATCGTATTTGAATTTCATCGGGAAAAGTATTACTATAAGCCTTTACCCTGTTTTCCCATACATCCGGGGCTTTAAAAATCACCTCACGCTGCTCCTCCAGCAGAAACAATTTACCTAATAATTTTTTAGATTCTTTCCTTACTTCCTTGGAGAGTTTCAATACGGCAGGGATGTTCTTCACCTTTCCCGTACCTTTCAGATAGGTTCCGGCAGTAAACCCTTTCACTTGAGTCCGGTAATAAGGTGCATTGGCTATGGCTCTCCGCATCACTGCATACGCAGGATCTTCCGCCCCTTTCACCACATTTACTTCATTCAGCGAATAAATGCGTTCAGCCAATACGATATTCTTTTCCACCCCCCGGGCCGATAATTGTATGGACAAACTTTGCCCTGTATATCCCAATGAAGAAACCTCACAAGTATAATGCCCCGGTTTCAACTCTGTCTGAAAACAGCCATTATCATCGGTAGTAAATCCCCATTTCAGCTCTTTCAGATAAAGGGCGGCATAAGGTACCGCTTCTCCTTTCTCATCAGTTACCCGCCCTTTAAAAGTTTGCGCAATGGAAGACAAAGTCCAAAAGCACAAAACTACAAACCACACATATCGCTTCATCCTATTCTATCTTAAATTATCATCATTGCCTTAAAGGAAAAATACAGGCAACCTCTTAATAAAGGCGTTCCATATCTTATCATTAAGTATTAGACGACAAAAAGTGCAAATAATTGCAAGATTCACTGCAAAATATTATTTTTGACCATTTAATAAAGAATCCGTTTATATTTTCTTCACCGAAAACAATCCGGCCTCTTTCATTGAAATCAAAAATAAGAACTAAAAAACAAGAAACATGAAGAATAATAACGATTGGAAGGAACGGTTGAACGTTGTCTATTCCACTAACCCGAATTTCAATTACGAGACGGACGATGATGAAGAGCAGGTCACCCCCGCCCCCGCCCAACAAAACTTACGGGTACAGCTCGATCGTAAAAACCGGGGTGGAAAGGTAGTAACACTCATTACCGGCTTCGTTGGTACCGACAATGACCTGAAAGATCTTGGCAAGTTTCTCAAAACCAAATGCGGTGTAGGCGGTGCAGCCAAAGACGGAGAAATCATTGTACAAGGCGACTTTAAACAAAAAATACTGGAGCTCCTTAAAAAAGAAGGCTACACCCAAACCAAACCCATCGGATAGTGCTTCCCAAGTGGGGAAATCGCCACACGATGAGAACAGGTTGCTAAAAGCATAAAAAACGGCCGCTACGAAAACAAATTCGAGCGGCCGTCTTTATTATATTTTAATTACCGAATTATTCAGCTCTTAAAGTGAAACGTTTGAATGCAGTTACAGTCAAATCTTTGTCTACTGACTTCAGATATTCTGCAACAGTCATCTTACCGTCCTGGATATATTCCTGTTTCAGCAAACATACTTCCTTGTAGAACTTACTGATACGACCCATAGCGATCTTTTCAATCATGTTCTCAGGTTTACCTTCCTGACGAGCCTTGTCAGCAGCAATTTCTTTTTCTTTTTCCAATACATCAGCAGGTACACCGGCTTCATCAACAGCGATCGGATTCATAGCAGCAACCTGCATAGCAATCTCATGACCTACTTTTGCATCTACCACCTTATTCAAAACAACCATTGTACAAAGGAAATTCTTGTTCTGATGGTTATAAGTAGCGATAACAGGACCTTCCAAAGTCATATAGCCATCCAATTCCATTTTTTCGCCTGTGATACCGCTTCTATCTGTTACAGCCTGAGCAATAGTAGCGTCACCCATCGGAAGAGCCTTAACTTCTTCCAGAGTCTTACACTTATTTGCTACTGCAGCATCCAGAATATCTTGAGTCAGCTTAATAAAGTCAGCGTTCTGAGCAACGAAGTCAGTCTCGCATTTCAAAGCGATTATAGCGCCAAAGCCATCGGCAACCTTTACAAGTACACAACCTTCAGAAGCTTCACGATCCGAACGTTTTGCAGCAACTGCCTGTCCCTTTTCACGAATAATCTTCATTGCACCGTCGAAATCGCCATCAGCTTCAGTCAACGCATTCTTACAGTCCATCATACCAGCTCCGGTCATTTTGCGCAGCTTGGTAATATCAGCCATTGTTACAGCCATAATATTTTTCTATTTTAAGTTCGTTTATAAAAAAAGTAGTCAAGTATTAAGTAGTTAAGTAGTCAAGTAGAAATGTTGGCTACAAAAAGTAGAAGTATTGCTACTTACTACTTAACTACTTACTACTTGACTACTTACAGTATATTAAGCTTCTTCGTCTTCCTTAATGAAAGCAGCAGCTTTAGCTGCATTGATTGCTTCTTCGTCAGACTTGTCGAGTCTTGCCTTAGTCGATCTCTTCTTGCCTTTAGTAGCAGGAGCTTCACCGGCAGCTTCCATATCGATTTTTTCAGCTTTTCTTTCTTCCAGGCCTTCCTGCATAGCAGCGCAACAAGCATCAAGAATCACCTCGATTGACTTAGTAGCGTCATCATTAGCCGGAATTACGAAATCTACGTTTGAAGGATCAGAATTAGTATCAACGATACCAAATACAGGAATACCCAAACGGTTAGCTTCGCGAACTGCGATATTTTCTTTCATTACGTCGATAACGAACAATGCAGACGGCAGACGAGTCAGGTCAG
>ERZ835109.2198-NODE-2198-length-13236-cov-3.559745_pt1 | contig 13236 bp, 5 predicted proteins | sample MGYA00519946_ERZ835109 | MGnify/ENA primary metagenome ERZ835109 (study PRJEB31850, sample SAMEA3708771) | human gut metagenome | biome: human gut; feature: human-associated habitat; material: faeces | place: China | collected 2014 ...
TTTTGCACTGATGTTGAGTGCTTGTCGTACTCCGGCTACACAATTGAAAGAGGAGCAGAATATGGGAAATCAAATGATTATAGAGACACCTGTACGGGGAGGGTCTGCGGCTGTCAGTTCCCCAAGAGTGTTTGTTTATAAGACTAAAGGCGATTATTCTCATCTGGTTCCGGTATTGATGGACGATTCCCGTACACAAATTCTCTCTTATCCGCATCCGCGTGATCTTTTTATTGGAGGAAAACTCTGCCTGCCGACTCTTCTGAACGATGGCTATTGGTTGGACAACAGGGGAATAGGTCGGAATGTCGCTTTCCTTTCTTATACTTATGAAGAGTATAGCCGATTGTCCTCAGCTCCCTCTATGGAGGAGTTGAAAGCACATATCCGAGATAAAGACCCTATCACTGAATGGCATGAATGCGGACGGCGGGCGGACTATAAAAATATTGTTTCCGAATTAAATAAGCTTATAGAACAAGGCTTTCTGCAAAAATAACTATATATTTGCGCACATATTATATACGAGAAATAAAGAATGAAAGAATTTGTAATCTCCGAAGCTCAGGTCGAAACAGCGATACTTGTCGGTCTTATTACGCAAGCTCAGGATGAGCGTAAAACGAACGAGTATCTCGATGAACTGGCATTCCTTGCCGAGACGGCTGGGGCGGAAGTTGTGAAAAAGTTTACCCAAAAGTTGCCGACCGCCAATTCTGTAACTTATGTGGGAAAAGGAAAGTTGGAAGAGATAAAAGAATATATCTTGAATGAAGAAGAAAACGAACGGGAAGTCGGAATGGTCATTTTTGACGATGAACTTTCGGCTAAACAGATACGTAACATCGAAGCGGAACTGAAAGTCAAGATATTGGACCGTACTTCGCTTATCCTCGACATATTTGCGATGCGTGCACAGACTGCCAATGCGAAAACGCAAGTGGAGCTGGCTCAGTATAAGTACATGCTCCCCCGCTTGCAGCGTTTGTGGACTCACCTTGAACGACAGGGGGGTGGTTCCGGATCGGGTAGTGGTAAAGGTGGCTCAGTGGGACTTCGTGGTCCCGGTGAAACTCAGCTCGAGATGGACCGCCGTATCATATTGAACCGTATGTCGTTGTTGAAGGAACGTTTAGCAGAAATTGACAAACAGAAATCTACTCAACGGAAAAATCGTGGCAGAATGATTCGTGTGGCTCTTGTGGGATATACCAATGTCGGAAAGTCGACCATGATGAATCTTCTTGCAAAGAGTGAAGTGTTTGCCGAGAATAAGCTCTTTGCAACTCTCGATACTACCGTACGCAAGGTAATAATTGACAATTTGCCTTTTTTGCTGTCCGATACCGTCGGTTTTATCCGTAAATTGCCGACGGACCTCGTAGACTCTTTCAAATCTACTCTCGATGAGGTGCGTGAAGCGGATTTGTTGCTGCATGTTGTCGATATTTCCCATCCCGGATTTGAGGAACAGATAGAGGTGGTGAATAAAACCCTGGCCGATATCGGTGGTGCCGGGAAACCTATGATACTTATATTTAATAAAATAGACGCTTATACCTACGTGGAGAAAGCGGCAGACGACCTTACCCCCAGAACAAAAGAAAACTTAACACTCGAAGAACTGATGAAGACGTGGATGGCCGCCCGCGAACGAATCAATATAGAAGAACTGAAGAGTGTAGTTTATAAACGCGTAAAAGAGTTACACGTACAGAAGTATCCCTATAATGATTTCCTTTATCAGACTTACGAAGAAGAGGAGGAATAATTATTTAATGTGTCAATACGCCAATGTGCCAATTGCCGTGCGGTGTATTAGTAAATAATATAGTGCGGCCAATTGTCGTATGGATACATTGTTGTATCGGCACATCATTATACTTACATTATGGGAAAAATTTACCGAGGATTGACTGAAGACGAAATTCTTCAGTTAAAGAGTCAGTCGTGTCTGGCGGATGATTGGGGAAAAGTCTTTGTAGCAGAAGATTTTACCACCGAGTACGTTCATCACACCCGCTTTTCGGGTGAAGTAAAGTTAGGAGTTTTTCAGTCGGATTTTACATTGCCGGGTGGAATAAAAAAACATGCCGGCCTACGTCATGTGACACTGCACAATGTGACAGTAGGGGATAACTGCTGCATTGAAAATATTCAGAACTACATTGCGAACTATGAAATTGGGGATAATGCATTTATTGAAAATGTAGATATCATTTTGGTAGATGGTCGTACGACTTTTGGCAATGGAGTAGAAGTTGCTGTTCTAAATGAAACGGGTGGCCGGGAAGTGCTGATTAATGACAAACTTTCAGCGCATCAGGCTTATATCTTAGCTTTATATCGTCATCGTCCGGAGCTGATAGACCGTATGAAGAAGATTACCGATTATTATTCTAATAAGCATGCTTCCACTGTGGGGACAATCGGTAATCATGTGATGATACTTAATACCGGTTCCATTAAAAATGTACGGATAGGCGATTGTTGTCATATTTGCGGTACATGCCGTTTATCGAATGGTAGTGTCAATAGTAATGCGGTGGCACCGGTTCATATCGGACACGGGGTGATCTGTGACGATTTCATTATTTCTTCCGGATCACACGTGGATGACGGTGCGCTGCTGACTCGTTGTTTTGTGGGACAAGCTTGTCAGTTAGGGCATAATTATTCGGCTTCCGATTCCTTATTTTTCAGTAATTGTCAGGGAGAAAACGGAGAGGCTTGTGCTATTTTCGCCGGCCCTTATACGGTTACACATCATAAGTCGACCTTGCTGATTGCCGGTATGTTTTCGTTTATGAATGCCGGTTCCGGGTCTAATCAGAGTAACCACATGTATAAACTCGGTCCTATTCACCAAGGTACATTGGAACGTGGAGCGAAGACCACTTCGGATTCTTATATCCTCTGGCCGGCCCGTGTCGGTGCATTTTCATTGGTAATGGGACGTCATGTGAACCATGCCGATACATCCAATCTGCCGTTTTCTTATCTGATCGAACAGCAGAATACCACTTTCCTTGTACCGGGAGTGAACTTACGGAGTGTGGGTACCATTCGTGATGCCCAGAAATGGCCGAAACGCGATAAACGTAAAGATCCGAACAAGCTCGATTATATTAATTATAATTTGCTGAGCCCATATACTATTCAGAAAATGTTTAAGGGGCGTTTTATTTTAAAGGATTTGAAACGTGTATCCGGCGAAACTTCCGAAACTTATTCTTATCAGAGTGCCAAGATTAAGAATTCTTCCCTGAATAGCGGTATTCGTTATTATGAGATAGCCATTCATAAATTTTTGGGCAATTCTATCATCAAACGTCTTGAAGGTATTAAGTTCCAGAGTAACGAGGAAATTCGCCAACGGCTGAAACCGGATACGGAGATAGGTTTGGGAGAATGGGTTGACATATCCGGATTGATCGCTCCGAAGAGTGAAATAGAAAAGCTGATGGCCGGGATAGAAAGTGGTGAAATCAATCGTTTGAAAGAAATAAATGCCCGCTTTGCCGAGATGCACAACAATTACTATACCTATGAGTGGACATGGGCTTATAATAAGATTCAGGAGTTTTATGGTCTTGATCCGGAGACAATTACCGCCAAAGACATTATCTGTATTGTAAAATCCTGGAAAGAAGCTGTTATCGGGCTGGATCGTATGGTGTATAACGATGCACGTAAGGAATTCTCCATGTCATCAATGACTGGTTTTGGAGCTGACGGGTCGCAAGATGAGATGAAACTTGATTTCGAGCAAGTTCGTGGAGATTTTGAAAGTAATCCATTTGTAACTGCCGTACTGGAGCATATCGATGATAAGAATGCATTGGGTGACGAACTGATAAATCGTATCGGACAGTTGGGGTAGGAGTTGGAATTTGGGAGTTAGGAGTCAGAATTTAGGAGCTGGAATATAGTAGTTGGAATATAGTAGTTAGTAGCCAGTAGTCAAGTAGTAAGTAGAGGATGCCTTTCGCTATTTTCTTATTCTAACTCCCAACTCCTAACTTCCGACTCCTAACTTTTAACTTCCTGCTTCTAACTCCTGTTTCTGATTCTCTTCTCTGTATTTAGATGGGGTACAACCTACCATTTTTTTGAAGAATGTGCTAAAATAACGTTGGCTGCTAAACCCTACCGCTTCTGATATTTCGAGCATATTGCAATCTGTTTCACGTAGCATTTGAAGGGCTTTTTCTATACGGAAATTATTGATGCAGTCGTTGATACCCACATAATTTACTGCTTTTACTCTGTTGTAGAGCGTGGTTCGCGACATGCCCATTTTGTCTGCTATAAAATCTACATCCAATTGGTTGTTGCTTAGATTCTCTATGATAATATTATTTAGTTTGAAGAGAAATCTTTCGTCCGCATTACTCGGTTCTTCTTCTATATTTGGATAGGAGGATATACTACTCACATAGTTACGATAGTGTTTTTGTAATATCTTACGATTTTTCAATAAATTGCGTACTATAACTATTAATTCATCTACTTCAAAAGGTTTGGTAAGATAGATATCAGCTCCCGATTTATAGCCGGATGCTGTACTTTCCATGTCCGTTCGCGCAGTGAGTAGCACCACGGGAATGAAACAGGTTTTTTCTTGCCTTTTTATTTGTTGACATAGTTCCAGACCATCGCCTTGTTGCATCATGATATCGCTGACAATGATATCGGGTAATTTTTGTGTGGCAATGTTGAATGCATCTTCTCCGTTGTTGGCTGTATATACTTTTTGGAAGTGCTCCTTCAAGGCCTCTTTGAGAAAGTTGGACAGTTCAATATTATCTTCTACTATTAGTATTGAATAGTTGCGTGTGTCGAAATTCTCTTCCTCTTGGGATGGTTTTTGTTCTTGTCTTTCTCTGTCGGAAAAACGGAGCACATCGTTGAGTGATATATTGACGGACTGTTCAGAAGGATTTTTTTTATCTTCTCTTTCGGGCAATTCGAAGCAGAAAGTGGCCCCTGTTTTCTCATTATTATAGGCTTCGATCTTTCCTCCTTGCAGTTCCACCAGTACTTTCACATAGGATAGCCCGATGCCGCTTCCTTCTTTTGAGTCTTTTCCCTGATAGAAGCGTACAAAAAGCTGTTTTATGTCTTCTTCGTCCAGTCCGATACCTTCATCGATGACGGAAATACGTATGTTTCCCTTTTCTTTTTGCGTTGTTAATGTCACGGAATTTCCTTCCGGAGTGAATTTTAATGCATTTGCTAATAGATTGGATACTATCATTTCACATTTGCTGGTATCAAATGTCCATTCTTTAATACGGTTGTCAAAATTATATAGGAGACGTACATTCTTGTTGGCATATTCATTTGTGAAACTCCCGGCGATTTCTTCCAACCAATTGTTGAACGTACAAGTGGAAAGATGTAATACTTTCTGCCCCATTTCTATGCGACGTACATCAAGTACCATTTCAATCAGATTTTTCATACGTCTGACTTGCCGGCAGATACTTTCCAGTTGTTCTTTTAGTTTATTGTCGGTTATTGCCTCTTTATTAAGCAGACGTTTGAGCGGTGCATATATAAGCATAAGGGGTGTTCTCAACTCATGGCTCATATTGATGAGGAAACGTATTTTTTCTTCATTCATATTTTGCTTGTGTTCTTTCAGCTCCCATTGCAGTTTACGCTCTTTTTTCCGGTTGTAATAAGTCACATAACCTATGCAGATAATGATAAAGAGAATAATCAGTGCCAGTTTCAGATAAGGACTTTGCCACCATGGAGTGGGGATTTCCAGATTTAATATAGGTGTCATTTCTGTCCAGCTACCATCTCTGTTACTGCACGAAACGGATACTTCATAATGACCGGGAGATAGTGAATAGAGAGCCAGAGAAGGAGCATACGATTCGATATCGCGTGCCAAACCGGAAATGTGAAACCGGTATATTCTCCGTCGAAATACATCCTCTTCATTTCTTATCAGTTTGATGATAAGTGAGGTGTAATGATAGGGAATGGTCAATTTGCCTGTTGCTGAGACTTGATTGGTGATGGTTGCTCCATTCAGTTCTATATCCATTAATTTTATGGTGGGAATATTACCGTCTTTAAACGGGTAATTTTTGCAAATACGCAATAAGCCGTTTACTCCGCATTGGTAAATGTCTCCCGATTGTGATATGGGAACGTTGGTATACATATATTCATTGGCTAAAGCCCCGTCGTTTTCGTCAAAGATGGTAAATCGTTTATCCGATATGGAATAAGCGAACAGCATGTTTCGGGCACCGATCCAAATTCGGTCTGTAGGATCATAAACGGTTGTTCTGGCTTCACTGAACAGAGACGTCTCGATTTTTTCAGCAGATTTATTGTGACGGTTGTATCTTAGTAACCCGCGATTGGTTGCTATCCAGAAATCTCCTTGCGAATCGCAGCAGACACAGTTGATAGTGATATTGAAATCGGAATAATAAATCGGTGACAGTGTTTGGGTGCGGTTGTTCAGACAAAAAATATTTTTAACTCCATAAAGGTAGGTGATGGAGTCGTTTGAGGCAATAACTTTAAGATTACTGATTGGAGTGTCTGTATCTTTGCGTATTTGTGTCATCTGTACAGGGGTAAGCCGGGCTGTTTTCAGGTCATAAATATATACTTGTTCTGCCAGTATGTAATATTTTCCGGGAGAAAATTGATATATGTTGATAGCTATTCCCATGGAATTGATTTGCTCTCTGAGATTCGGGCTTATAAAGTTGCACGGACGGCAGAGGCCTGTTCTTTTGTTGAAGAAATAGAGTCCTTTCCCATAAAAGGAGGCGATCAGTTCTTCTGAATTATATCCTGCTATCGATACTACTTTCTCTTTGCTGCATGAGGGGTAATGCTTAAATATATTTTCAATTTGGTTTAGCCGGTTGATACCTCCGCCATCTGTCCCGATATACATAAAACCGTCTTCCTCATACAAGCATAAGGTTATTTTATTACTCAGACCATAAAGGTTGTTTAAAGGTACATCTTGAAAGGTGTGCATGTATACTTCGCGAATATTCAACAGTCCGTTTCGGATGGTACCGGCCCATAGGTTTTGTGAATGATCCACATACAGGCTTTTTATTGAATTGCTGGGCAGTGAGTTGTTGTTTCCGCTTTGCTGTTCGATGGTGCGAAAGGTACGGTCTGCGAGATTTAAACGCGCAATGCCACCTCCGTCGGTAGCTATCCACAGTTCGTCTTTGTAAATGAGCATGTCAAGTATAATGTCATTGCACAAATCGGAATTTTGTGTGGAATAGCGGGCGATTTCTTGGCCGTTTACATCATAACATATCATACCTTCACCATAAGGTGATAACCATAAGTTTTTTTGTTTGTCAATAAAATAAGAACTTATATGTTGTTTTTTGCAAGAGGTGAAAGGGGTTAATTGGTGGCTGTCTGTGTGGTAGAGATAAACACCTTTCCATTGGGTGCCTACCACATACGTATTTTTTTTCCAAGGTTTGATATATTTAAAATAGTCATTAATTGCTTTGCCTTTATTAATAATGGGGAGACTGTGCAATTGGCGATCGGCATAGCTGTATATCCACAGTCCTGTTCCTGCAAATAATATTCCGTCCGTCAGCAGACAAGCGGTCTTTGCTTGTACAGGGGCATTGTTATGATAGATCAAAGTGAAATTATCTTCTCCCCGGTTGTAAATTGCCAATCCTTCCTGAGTACCTATCCATAGATTGAGCAGGGAGTCTTCTTTTAGAAAGCAGATATCATTGTCTGGTAATGAATTAGGAGAATATGAATCATAAAAGTAATTTTTAAGTTCATACTGATCAAAACGATTCAATCCCATTTGAGTACCAATCCAGATGATTCCTTTGTAATCCTTGAGTACGCAGTTGACCGTTGTCTGTGATAGCCCTTCTTGTAGGGATAGTTGTTTGAAATAATAATCAGGAAAAGCGTGTAAGGAAGAAACGGAGCATTGCATCAATAGAACACATCCGACAAACCGGCATAAACTGGTTAGTACGTTTCCATAGTTTTTCATAATCGTTTTTTTGATTAGTGTAGACAAAATTAAAACAAATGTGACAGATAAACAAAGGGTATGGGAAAATAATGTCTTTTTGAAGCAAAGATAACGGGGGGTAGTTATTAACATTGTTAATCTATTTCTTTAACTATAAAATTAATGAATACAATAATATATACTTTTATCATGCAAAAGTATATACTGTTATTGTATAAAGAAACGTTATTAACACAAGCTTAAGTGTATACTTTTGAAATAGTAATAAATTTACTTGTTTAATTATTGAATATGAGTATGTTATGGTGGTATTGTTATAGCGCTTTATTTTATTGTAATCATTCTCTATTACCAAGTTTCTGTAATTTTAATTGTGATTTAAATAAGTATAAATAGACGGTGTACTTTATTGTCTCCGGTGTTTAAAATTGTTTATTATGTTTGAAGTTGTTTCAAGTACTAGGTGTTTAGGATTACCAGAGAAGAGACCGCTAAAGTCGGTAGAAACGGATTTGTTGTTACAAAAGTGATGCTTGGAGTAGATGAACATAGTGGGATATTACGAATCAATATAAAAGAAAGATTGTGCAAAATTTTATTTCTAAGAAAGATAATTTTAATCTTATATCGAATTCAAGTTAAATATAATAATGCTTCAAAAAACGAATATTTTATGTGATTTTGCGTTGATGTCCTATTATTCTAACACGCATTTGAAGACAAAAGAGACGAACAGAAAGCATACTACATAAATAATTGCAAATATATGTAATGGATACTGTATATCCTTTACTTTATATGTGTATATATTCATTTGTCTTGATATCATGAGTTGTTAAACCGGGCTGTTTTCAAAATCAATCATATATTTTCAAAAATCGTTCAAAACTCCTATACATGCGTTGTTTGGTACATTTTTGGAATAACAAACAGCCGTTTTTGAACATTAATTTGTATTTAATCATCTATGTTTGCACCAATAAAAATCGAATTATTATATAATATGATAATTTGATTGATGTTACATCAATGTTTTATTTATTAACTTTAATTTTATTATTATGAAAAGAAGTTTACTTTTGGTTTCAACTGTTTGTCTTTTTTCGTTAGGTGCAACAGCTCAGAATTATGCTCCTGCTGCATGGACATTTAGTAAGCAACAGCAGGGTAGCGCAGCAGGATTATTCATTAAAGAAATGGCTTCTACGAACTGGAACTGTAAAGCTCCTTTCCGTTTAGGAGACGCCTTAGATGGTTCTATCGGGTTGGCATGCGCTGTGGGTGGTGATGTGACAGGACCGGGAAGTGATTTGTATGCTAATGTAACTGATGCAGATAAAGCTGTGTTTGAAGAGTTTTATAAAGCATGTCAGATTGTAGATGGTGGTGAGTTAGGCAATTTGTTCTGCTATCAAGGTAGTGCTTCTACTATGTCTGACCCCAGAGCTGTAAAGAATAGCAAGGCAATGCCTAATGCTACTATGTTCTGGCTTTCAAATACAGATATTCCTTTGGCAGCAAATTACCGTGTTTCTATGGGATATCGGGTTATTGCAAATTCAGGGAATAATGCAATGAAATTGACTTTGGCTACTTCTGCTTATGATGGAATAGATAATGGTACTGATTTGGCTAACGGGACTTATCGCGAATTGGAACTACCTTTCTATGCTGACTTTAATGACTATTGGAGTACTGCTACCATGGATATAACTATTGCAGATAATACAGATCCTAACTATAAAGAGTTGCCTTTGGTAATAAAGATGTGGTTAGGTAGTGGTATTGAAAATGCGATTGTATTATTTAGTGATATAAAACTGGAGAAAATAGAAACAATTGATAATAAGTATGTTCCGGGGAAAATAGAAGATGTGGAGTGGAATGATTCTCCAACCGGAATAAGCTATAAGATAGCTGACCAGAACGCTGTTGTTTGGGCATCTAACGGTGAAATTACGGTGGTAGATGCAAAATCTCCTATTCAGGTTTATTCAGTTTCAGGAAAATTGGTTTCCTTCAAATCTCCTATTTCAAGTGTAACAACAATTCCTGTAGCTCAAAAGGGAGTTTATATTGTTAAGATCGGAGAAAGTTGTAGAAAAATAGTGTTGTAATTTTGAGAAATTTAAGAAGCGAATCTTTACAACTTCATAGCAGGGGTCAAGATTCGTTTCTTTTTTTGTTAATCATGTATTTAATGATCTAAATTGATTAGTATGGTTTTAAAAAAAGTTATGTTAGCATGCATTTTGGGATGCTTCTTTTTAAACTCTTTTTCGCAAACAACCAATTATGCGATAAATAATGATGGCACTGGTTTTGTTCAAACGTCAACCATTATAAATGAGTTGAACGGACTGGCGGAAGCTACCGTGCAAATATGGATTAAACCAGTAGAATGGGTGAAAGGTGCTCAGCTTTATAATCAAAGTAATCTGATTATGGAATTGGGAGAAAACCGGTCGCTGATTGTAAAAGCCGGGACTTCTTCTGTTACTTGTACTCCGGAAATTGCACTGAATACCTGGTCGCAATTGACCATGGTATACGATAATGGTACAGTAAAGTTATATGTAAATAATGAACTGAAAGAGACAACAGGCACATTACCGGCAATTTTACCGGATGCAGTGCATACTTGTTATATTGGTAAGAACTTTAAAGGGCAAATAGATGAAATACGTGTTTGGAAGAAAGCATTGGAACAGAAAGACTTTTTTTGGAACAATACGTTGAATAAGTTTAATCCTAATTATGATACATTGGTCTCTTATTGGAAATGCGATCAGGAACAATGTGAGAATTTAGTTGATTACCAATTTGCTCATCATGGAATTATTAATAATTTACAGCGCGTGGTTGTTGAAGATAATGCTGTGATGCGCTATCGTATCGTGACCGGATATACGAATCTGATGCGTTTTACAGACCGGGGTAATATTAATCGGGATATGTTTCTAATGACCAATGATTTGATTCTGCTTTCTGCTAAAGTACAGCAAGACGGATCTTTGTTTCCAGAATACCCGGATAACTCTGCCGTTCCTGTAAATGTATCTTATTTGGACGAATTTGAGGGACATAAGGGAGTGATGGATTTTCATGGAATAGGGTCTAAGATGGTAGCAGAAGATGGTCGTGCACCTTTTGATCCAACTGAACGATTTGGTTGTGGTACTCCTAACGTTGCCACTGTCTCGGGTTGGATTTATATTGATAAATGGGTAGAAGGTGCTGGAATATTTTCTAATTATCAGGACGAAGATAATTGTATGATTATTAAATTGGGACAAGAGACTAATAAAGAGATTGTTGTTGATTTTTGCGGAACTATAGCTACTCTGAAGAATCAAGTGGAAGTTGGAAAATGGCATTATTTGAGTGTTTGTTTTAAACCATCCGAAGGAGAAATAACAGGTCGTAGATTCAATCCGATTTTTATAAGTGTTGATTATGTAATACATGATAAGATTTCCAGTAAAACCGTAGAACTTAGTGGTAAAGATATGACAATAAAAGTGGTACCGGTATTTGCAAATAGCACAATAACGTTAGGAGATAATCTGGATGGAAAACTGGATGAGGTTATGGTTTGGGGAAGTGACCGTTCCGGATCGGCGAAGAATGATGCTGAAAACGGTTATCAATGGAATATCGGAAGTTGGAATAATATTTTCTTAAATGCCTATTGGAAAGGGGATGACCCTGAAAATATAGGTAAGGATTCTCAGAGCTATATTGGTATGATCGAATTTATCCGTAATTATTATGCCGGACATCGTGGTATGAAAATTCGTATGGGTATTATTTATCCGGATGGAGAAAAATGGAAATGGGGTGTTTTGAATAAAGAGGAATATCTGGATAATATGATTAATGATGCAAAAAAGCTATTGACATATTGTGATGGTTTGGATGTTGATTTGGAATGGATGTACAGTTCGTCTGATTGGACTATCTATAACCACGTCGTAAAACGTCTGATTGACGAAGTCATGGCAGGTCATAGAGATACAAAAACATTTTCTTGTTCATTGCATAAAGTGTCTTATAGTGGATTTGATAAAGCAATGATAAATGATGTTGATTTCTTTACCTTCCAACTCTATGGGCCTAATAAAGAGACTTATTATTGGGAGTATTATCCGGAAGCCTACAATTGGTTTATAAATTACGGATTTCCTAAAGATAAGATTTTGATGTCTTATGGAGTATTGCTCGTTAATAATGGCGAGGAAGGCTATAAAGATCTGTTTGAAAAATACGGAATGAATGATAGTAATTTTGATCCGGCTTTGAATTCATGGGATTGTGATGGTATTGTCAAGTATTATAATGGGGTGAATCAAACGAAACGTAAGCAAGAGTTTATTATAGAAAAAGATTGTCGTGGAACAATGTACTTTGATATGGGGAATGATCAACCTGTCAGTGATTATAAGAGTTTGATACGTGCACAAAATGATGTACTTGCATCCAATGTGGATACATTGATTACGAATGTGGATTTGGGACCGGTAGGAATACAGAATATGGAAAAGAAAGGTCAAACTGAAACATTTTCATTTTATCTCAGTCCATCCGGTAATCAGATAACTTTAACTCTTTCCGTAGAAGAGGATGCAGGAAATGCTTTCTGTGAGATTTGTACAATAGATGGTAAGGTTGTAATGCAGGAGTGTCTGAATGCCGTTACAAATGTAATTCCGTTATCTTTGACAAAGGGGACTTATTTGATACAAGTACGTACCCATAATGGAAATTACACACAAAAAATACATATTAATTAAATCTTAATATTATGGAAAGAAAAACACAGGGACGCATCTTAGCGTTGTTTTGTTTGTTATTTCTTCCTGCTTTGGCTTTTTCACAGATAATGGTGAAAGGAACAGTGAAAGCAGAAGACGGCTTTGGAATGCCGGGAGCCAATGTACTACTGAAAGGTTCTACAAATGGCACTATCACTGATGTGGATGGTAACTACAGCATATCTGTTCCATCCGAAAAATCGGTACTGGTTTATAGTTTCATCGGTATGTCTACGCAGGAAATAACCGTGGGTAAGCAACGCACTATTGACGTTGTTCTGAAAGATGACAGTGAGATGTTGGATGAGGTGGTAGTGGTAGGCTATGGTACTATGAAGAAAAGTGACTTGACGGGTGCCGTTTCTTCCTATCGTCCCGATGAAAAGGAAGTTGGTAAAA
>ERZ835109.2203-NODE-2203-length-13218-cov-3.566892_pt1 | contig 13218 bp, 6 predicted proteins | sample MGYA00519946_ERZ835109 | MGnify/ENA primary metagenome ERZ835109 (study PRJEB31850, sample SAMEA3708771) | human gut metagenome | biome: human gut; feature: human-associated habitat; material: faeces | place: China | collected 2014 ...
CTTCTTGAATATCTTTTTGTAATTCTATTGGTGTTGTATCAGTTGGAGTATTATTAGCAAAATCATTTACGTTTTGGTCTAATTTTTTTATTATCAAAAAATAAACCATAGATAATACACAAATAACAACAATCATTATTATTATAATTTTTTTCAATATTCTCAATTTACTTTCCATTCTTCACTCCTTAACTATCAAATCGTATTACACAATACACATCTGCTCTTATCGCTTTTGAATATGGGTCCTTTCTTTGCACTGTATCATTACTACCACAATTATACCACAATCCATCACCTATATATATATCTGTATGTGATGAACCACCACTACCGTAAAATAATATATCTCCTGGTTGCAACATATCCATTGTAGGATTCATAATTTTTGTTCCACCATGTGCCTCTAAAAATGGTAATAATGTAGCACAACTATTTATACCTGTACAATCTACCATCCAGTCATATCCTGCTTCATACAATGTCCAAGAAACAAAAGTCGCACAACAAACCGCTCTAGCATTTTTCACATCATTAACAGTTCCTGGCAAGTCATCTCCTAGACTATAATGATATCCATTACTTGAAATAAAATCATGTACAATTGCAGCTGCATTCACAATATTGCCTCCGTCTTCATAGAACTCATCAATTCTATCATAATAACCTGTTTTAAATAAAAGCCACTCAGCCTTTCTTCTAGCAACCAAGCCTGGTGAATATACTGATGAATTTCCAACCTTAGCAGTATTTGGTAAACACATATAATTAGTATAAAGCGGATGTGAAAACATTCCATCATTAGCAGGAACTTTATATTCCAAATCTTTATCTTGATTCCAATATGAAGTAAAAGCTGAAACAAAATCTTTTCCATTTCTATTAGAAAAAGCTCCACTATCTCCACAATTATATATTCTACTTACTAATGCATATTTTTGGTACTGAGTTAAATTCAATCCACCACATTTTGATTCCACTAAATCTAAATCTTTTTGAATTTCTTCTTTCTCTAAATTATCAACAAATTCCTTATCAACTTCAGAACCAACACTTGTAGGGTATCCCGCCGCAGCAAATCTTTCGGCAAAGCCACCATTAAAAATATCAACACCATATCCTACAGTTATATTTCCATAACCATCATCACCAATTATATATTTTGTACCATCCGCACTAAGTGAGCCACTCATACCTTCCCATGCATGCAACCATCTAATAAATTGATCATATCCTCCGCCTCTACTCATTGAACTAAAAGAACCTGGTTCATAAATACTAAAATCAAATTCTGTAACGCCAAAACTCTCACCTGTTAGCTTATATAGTAAATACTTAGTCAAATCTGTAAATCTTGCTGTCTTTTCACCTTTTTCTACAGTAGTAATCAACCATTTAGGTTTCAAATCACTCTTAGCTTCTTTATTATCATTAAATAATTTTATAAATTTATCTTCATTTCCTTCTATTTTTGAATCTCCTGTATCATAAGAAGTAGCAATAGTATCAGTTACTGTTGTTTCAGTAATAACTGAAGTAACAGTATAATCTTTTTTAGTTGAAGCATCATGTTTTGTCATTGTAGCACCTGCATAAGAATTAGAACTTTCTGTATGTGTTTGTGTAACAGTTCCTTTAACATTTGCTACCGTATTAATTAATTTATGTTTGTCATTTTTTTCTGTATTAACATCATTGTCATCATCTTTACTTGTACTAGCAGTTCCTACATCTGTAACTGCATATACTGGGAAAGTTTGTAATCCCCAATTCAATGCCTCTTCATGAGAATCCATATATAAATCTATTCTTGATCCAAGAACACTTGGATTCCCTGTATCTTCTACATGATATACATGATTATTAAACATAATATATGATCCTTCTGGTATTGTATTTGAAGCAACAGTAATTCCTGCAACAGGCATAGTTCCTGAACTTGTTGGACCTCCTGCCCATTGTCCACAACATATACTACAATTGCAATATGCTGAAATTACATAATCACCCATATATTCACCTTGTTTTCCAGTTAATAAAGCTGCTCCACTACTGCCTGATAAATTCTCATAATTCTCTTCCTTAGAAAACTTAACAAACCATGTATCAACATAAGTCAATTCCATTTTATCTTGCACATTTTCATTTATAACAGTTTCCGAACTAATTGTTCCTCCTGAACCATCACTAAATGATATACTCTTAGAAGTTGTCATCTTAGTAGTAGTAACATTATCTTCTACAGCTAATATTAATTTAGAATTTAATGCTAAATCTGTAAAATCAAACATAAAATCTCTATTTTTAACATCAATATAATAATCCATCAAATATTCAAAAGGTGTAGTATATTTATCAACAGTAGACCTATAATTAATAGGAGAATTTTTAGAAATAGTTACACCATCATCACTTGAATAACTCCATTTAGCAGTAATTAATTTCCACTCACCATCTAATGTAAAATATTCCAAAGCCTTAGTATCATTATCTGACACAAGTTTATCAAAATCTGATTCTGGTATATATTTTAAATCATAAATTTTAGAATTTATAGCTGTTGTAACAGAACCTACTGTAGCACTATTTCCACCCACTGAAGCACCATCTCCATAAACTATTTTAGAAATATCAACAATATTTTGTCTTGCCTTTGCTGTATCAGATAAACCAGAAGACATTACAACCAAAACATAAGGAGCATTATCTTTAAAAACAATTGCCGCATCATTTTCCACAGTATCTAACTCACCTGTTTTATTAGCTGTTTGTACTCCACTTGGCACACCATCCGGAATTTTAGAACGCAATTGCTGAGCTTTTAAATAAGCCATCATCTGCTCAGACGCTTCATAACTTACACATTTATGATTATATATATTTTCCAATATCTTAGCAGCATCTTTAGAAGATGTATAATTATCACCATTTGCATTACTTTTAAGCATATATCTATTCAATTCAGTATTTGTATACCCATTACTTCTAATGTAATTATTTATTTTATCAAAACCTAATCTATCAATCATTCTATTAGTAGCAAAATTCTCACTTTGTGTAATCATTAATTTTATATCTGAACTAACTTCTGTAGGAACCATATTTCCTTTAGCCATTTCATCATAAGCAGTAGCCATAATAAACAATTTAATAACACTAGCTGATTGCATCTTAGCATCTGCATTTACAGAAGCAATATCACTATTACTTGTCAAATCTTTAGCATAAACACTCCATGTTCCAGAAGCAGCACTCTTTAAATATTCTTCCACTTCACTTTGTTTACTTGTATTTGATGATGAAGCACTTGAATTATTACTATTATTTGTATTTGAATTATCACCATCTTTTTTAGTATTATTACTATCTGTTGTATCTGTTGTACTAGAAGATGTACCTGCCACATCTTCTCGATTCTCTATAGTCTTTACATTTGTTAAATCTGCTTTCTCAAAATGCTGTGTATCACCCGTATAACTAGAATTTCCTAACCATGTCCAACCATATTTAGTAAATATTTTATAAATCTCAGAATCTGGTGTAATACAAGCTGCCTTTTCAGTATCTGACCAACCCTCCTGGCTTTTTCTTTCTTTTACATATTTTTTAGCATTATCATGACTAAATGAACCATCTGGATTTATATAAGGATTTATTTGTGGATTTATATCTATAGCCTGTCCTAAAGCATGTTTAGATACTGTATTCTGCACACCATCATTAGTAACAACTTTTCTGTCATTAAATGCTGATGTATTATTAGCTTCTATTGAAGCATAATCCAACGCATCACCTGTTAACTTCTTACTACCTGAAAAATTATCTATTAATTCCATTTTTTCAATAGGATACTTAATCTTGTATAATTCCTGGAAAATAAGTAAAACTTCATCAGCTAATTTTTTATTAACAACCATATGTCCCTGTTGAACACTACCATTAAAATCAAAATAAGGTATTGTCAAATATGACAAATCACTATAATCCACACCAGAAAAATGTTGCATTGAAATTCCTTCCATCTGTTTTTTTACACTTTCTGGTATATCTTCTTTTGTCCCTAATCCTCCTGTCACAACCGTAGTAGTTTGAGTTGCACCAGTACCTACATTTGTAAGTGCACCTATTGTTTTATTAGGTGTAACTCTTCTTATACGTATTGCCCCTTGAAAACCATCTTGTCCTTCACCAGTATCTTTTGCTATTATAAGAGGTGCTACTGAAGATGATGAAGAGCCACCACCATTTAATATTGCACTCTTTATATTATTCCACAAAGTTTTATAACCATTTATTGTAGGATGAGTACCATCTGAACCTATTTCAACTCCACTTGTAGGATCTATAAATTTTATATAAGAAGAATTAGAGGTACAAAATTCTTTCAATTGCGAAACATAACTTTTAAATTCTGAAGTATTTGAATCCTTATCTGGTAATAAATTATCAACATAAATAGTAACATTAGAAAATGTACCATGTAATTTTTCCAAAAGCTGTTTCATATAACTTATACCATAATCATAATCATTTGTACCAAGCATAATATTTATACCTTTAACATCACTAACAGATGAAATCTCACTATAGTGATCTAGCCAATACTTAGAACCAACGCCCACAACAGCTCTAACAGTACAAGTAGAATCAACTACATTAGCCTCTGATTTCATACCATCTGTAATAGAATCACCAATAAACAAAAATCCGTCTAAACTTGTAACTTTATTAGCAGAAGAAGTAGTTGTACCATTAGAAGTAGTAGAAGAGCTATCACTAGAAGATGAACTAGCACCCATTCCATTATTATATTTAAAAGTCAAAGGATCAACCTTTTCCCCATCCTTTTCAATTTGAAAATGAACATGTGGTCCAGTTGAATATCCTGTACTTCCAGATAAAGCAATAACTTGTCCAGCTGTTACTTTATCACCAACAGAAACCTTTAATTGACTATTATGCATATATTTAGTAACATATCCATTACCATGATCAATTTCTATATAATTACCAGCACTATCAGAATACTGTGCAATAGTAACTGTACCATCCAAGCAAGCATACACATTTGTTCCTGTACTAACACCTATATCTATAGCGCCATGATTCGTTGATGCTCCAGCAGTAGGTGCCTCTCTTGGACCAAAATAAGAAGTTATTTCTGTTCCATCTGTTGGCCAATACAAAGTGCCACTAAAATCAGAACCACCTGAAGCAGCATTAGAAGACTCTCCTATTTTAACATCTGCCTCTTTACCAATCTTACCACCCAAATTAGGATATTGAGTATACAACTCTGCATCAAGCATCTTCTTAATAACATCTTTTTTCACATACTGACGACTACCTTTATTATATCTTTTAACAACCTCATCTAATTTCTCATCAATACCTTGCTTATATGCCAAATAATAGCCATCATCAGCATTACCAGCAACACAGATAAGATCCGATATATTATCTATTCCCATAATTTCATAAATGTCAGCCGGATTTTTAACACTTTCAACTAAATCTGCAATCCAGCTAAAAGCCGTATGAACCATACACACCAATAAAAATATTGGTAAAACCTTCATTACGAAAATAATAAAAGTTTTAGTAAACCACGCAGCCATTTTAGCCTTTATTTTACCTTTAGCTTTGCCTTTTATTTTTCCTGTAAAATTATTTTTATTATTATCATTTTCTGCCAATTACCTCACCTCACTTTGTACAACTATTATTCCTTAAGATTTACTTCTATTTTTTCATTATTACTACCAAAATAAACAAAATTATCATCTAAATAAACATCTTCAAAAACCATTTGCTTAATTCCTATTTTTTCGCGGTAAGAATCACTAAACTTAATTTGTAATTGTTTTGTCTCTCCTGATGCAATTTTTAAATCTTCATCTCTATTTTCATATAATAAAGATTCAAATTTAACATTATTTTCATCCACAATATATGTAGTATCCGTTTTTTCCCTAGAATCTAAAAGCACTGTAGACTCTCTATCATTTTTTATACTAATTGTATATACACTATAATCCATATATACAATTCGATCTTTCACTGTAATTGTTACATTATCCTTAGAACCCGTTTTATTTATTTCTACTTTTCCAACAAATCCATTTATATTTAATCTATACTGACCATCTTCTTCTATAACACTCAAATAATCTTGAATATAATTTTGTGAAGAACCTGTACCTGTTGCTAACATATCATCAAAAATTTTCACTAAATATATATATGAATCAGAAGAAGTCCAAGACTGAAAACTATACTTTTTTGATGTTGAAAACTTTGTTTTATAATATTGTTCTTCAAAAATAAATTCATCAGGATACAATACATTTTTGCAATCATTCGAAAGTAAACCATAAGCCTTTGCAGGCTCATGGTTTTTACAATAGCTTAAAAAAGTTTCTATTAAATCACCAAAATCATTTTTCTTAGTTCCAGATACTTCCCCACCTGAAACCAATGATTTACTTTCATTACGATATTTGTTTTTTTCCACATCATTAGCTTCTTCAGCTATCTTTTCAGATTCTTCTATACTTTTTTGTTTATATACATTGTTAAATAGTGAAATCATGACCAAAATGAATATTATTACAATAATAGTTAAAAATACTTTTCCTCTGTTTTGATTATAAAATCTTATCCACTTGTTCATATTTTATCACTTTCCTTCCTAAATAAAGTTAAAAAGAATTTTTTATACATCTGCTATTTTAGTTATTTCTTTAACCCAATTTTTAGCCATATCTGATGTAATAGCACTATTTTCACTCATTAACCTCTTTTCAAGAGCATTTTGAGCAGAATCATTATTCTTCAAGTTCTTGCCTCTACCTTGAGCAATTTGAGCCCTTGCAATTGCTTGCTCATCTGACCAGCCCTTATCTTGTGCCATAGTTCTAGCATTGTATATAATTCCAATATCAGTAATACCATGATCAAGATATTTTTGAGTTTGTTCATCATTTATAAATTCTTTAGCTTGTTTTGCTGTCTGAATATTTTTAGCATTTTTCATTAAATATTTATAATTTTCTTCTTTTCTCTTCCATTCCTTATCAAACTTAGCTTGTTTCTTTTGCTTCAATTCGTCAGTCGTATATGCACCTTCTCTAAAGTCTTGAACAGTCTCTTTTCCAGCATTTGCAGCTCCACCTACTACATTATCAAAACCAGAAACCGCTCTACCACCTGCACCTTTAGCACCCGCTGCAATTATTGTTCCACCTGTTGCTAGCATAGAACCTGCTTTATCTCCAGAAACAACGGCTGCCGCACCTACTGCAGTTCCAGCAGCTGCTGTAACTGCTGCTGCCGCACCTCCTCTTATAAGTGCATGTGCTCCCGTAGAAGCTGTCTTTTTAGCTACCTTATAAACATTTTTTCCAATATTACTTGGCTGAATTGCTCTTTGTAAATTTCTTACTTTCTTACTAGCAGCATAAGAAACCCCATCTTTAATTCTTCTACGCCAATTTCTTCTTGGAGTACCTTCTGAAACCACTTCTTTTAAATCTCCATTTTCATATTGGTTTTGTGATGATACATCTGAATTTGTATTTGAACTTTGATTCTCTTGATTTTCTCCTGCATCATCATTTAATTTATTCATTTCTGCCTTTGCATCTGATCTATTATCAGCTGTCACATCAGGATTACTAGCCATTTCTCTCCAAATATCTCTTTCCGCCTTTTTCGTATTTTTATTTTTCATTTCATCTATTTCCGCAATATGTGCTCTTGCATTTTCTCTATCTTCTTCACTTAAATCTGGATTATTTGCCTCTCTTTCCCAAGCACTTCTATCCATATCTAACTTATCCAAATCCTGTTGACTCAATTGTTTATCTCCACCAAGAGGATTATTAACTCCAGTCTGACTCCCACCATTTTGTTGAGAATTTTGATTATTTTGTTGATTTCCACTTGCTTCATTTCCATTATTAGCCTGTTGATCATACTCTTTTCTTGCAGGGCCTCCAGCAAAGGCTCCTGATGCAGCACCTGCCGCAGAACCTGCTGCACCTCCAGCTACTGCACCTGCTCCTGTTCCAGCAGCCAATGTAGCCATTGAATCCATACTTGTACCTGGGTTTTTACCTCTGCTTATCATTTTACTTACATCATCAGCTCCAGAAGTAGCAAGTTTATTACTTGAACCACCTTTTCCACTAAGTTTTCCTACAACATTACCTATACCTTTCATGGCCAAGGCTCCACCTGCCATTGCAGCTAATCCTGCTGGTGTCTTAGCCTTATCTAATCCGAACATCTGCTTTACAAATTTTTCAGCTGATGTTAAAAATGCCATAGCAACAATCGCATAAAGAGGATTTGACACTGCTAAATCAATTGCACTTCCTATAAACACTGAATACAATATCAAATGTATTGGTTGTATAATAGCATTCATTGTATATTCCTTAAACCACATATCAAAAGCTTGGGCTTTACCATCTTTTACTTTATCAATAGGATAAGTCAATGCAACCAAAGGTGCAATCATTGTAAAAAACGCCATATACAAAAACCTCTTAAAATATGTAAATGTAAACATTACTGTATACAAAACTAAAGCTAAATACATAATAGTATATGCTGTACAATTTCCAAAATCAGGGCTTTGTGCCATAAATCTAACATAACCAACTAAGTTAGTATTAAATTTCACATCTGAACCAGTTACTTTAACTGCTATTGGTTTATTTATAGTATTATCAAGCATTTCTGTAAATTTATCAGTTAACATCATAATTCCAGACATTATAAAATGTATTATAAAAACTAAACACAACGCAACTAACCAATCCTGTAAATTTTCCTTATACTTAGCCTTATCAGTTGCAGTAGAACTTATAACAATACGTATACCCAAATAAACTAAAACTGTTAAAAGTCCAACAACCGCAATATTTCTAAAAGCCTTATACCATGAACCTATAGTATCTCTTATACCATATCTGTCACTACTTGCTGCAGACACCGCCTTTTTTTCACTATCACTATCTGAACTAGCACCTACTTCAACTCCTGTAAATTTATGAGGTCTAATAAAATCCACATCTAACATAGCAATTTTATTAGCAAATATATTTTCTGGACAATACAAAAAGTTTGGTATTTTCCAATCCGTCCATAAAAATCCGTCCAAATCATCACTACTAACCTCTCTTGTAGCTCCAGCTTTACTCTTATCATATTTTAGCCACGAATCACCATTACTCAAATTAGGGTCATCTTGAGAAAGCATTGAAGAAGTAATAATTTTTTCTGTTCCCAACATAAAATGATTTAAAGCACCCATCACTACATCTCCAACAGAAGCAACCATATTAACTAATTCCTTTAACAAGTCACCTGCTATTTCACCAAAACTAAATGCTTTAGAATAATTTGGTATAGAAAAATTCAGAACAATGATTATCAGCAAAACAATAAACATCTTTTGATTATTCTTTTTCTTCGTACAAAATTTCATTTTTTATCTCATCCCTTTCCTAAGACATTTGTCAAATCAGAAACTTAAATTTTCCAACTTTCTTCATTATTTCATACCATTTTTCATCTTCTGCATTCTAACCATTTTATTAACATTTGTTTCAACAAACTCAAACTCTTTTTGCGTAGGAGTAATTTGAATAATAGCCGTTTCTCCACCAACTTTTAGCAATCCCTCACCTTTTAAACAATTAATCAAAAATCCTGCTTCACCATCACTAAGTTTAAATACTTCTTTTAAATATTGAATTTCTGACTTATCTTGAGCCAAAAACAATTTTGTATCAGACGAAGTTAAAACTGCTTGTGCCTCTGGTTTTTCATAAAAATCCTGAAATCTTTGAGAAATAATAGCAAGAGAAACATTTCTTTTTCTAGCACGTCTTGCCATCTTATTTAAAAAATCTACTGCCTCTGGATAAGGTAATAACATCCAAGCCTCATCAACTAAAACTCTTTTTTGTTTTGCCTTTGTCCTATCCTCACTATTTTTCTTAACATATTTTTCCCAAATCCAAGAAAGCAATATTTGTTGTGCAAGAGGTCTAGCAAATCTTTCCTCTAATTGAGAAATATCTAAATTTATAAAAGGAGCTCCATCTAATAACTCAAATGTTGATTGACCATCAAAATATGCCATCTGACCATTATACTCTCTAATATATTGTTTCATAACCTTTAGCAAATAACTATAATGAAAACTATAATCTTTATTGTCATTCATCATCGCCTTTCTCTCTATTCTTTTGTACCAACTACCAATTGTAGGCATTTCCTTTTTCTCACTATAAAGTCTATCACCCTTTTGTAAATCTGTTCCCTGTTTATACAAACTATTAGGATCACTAGTGATTCCTAAACTTTCATACTCTTCTGCAACAGATTCAGCTATAACTTGTTTTGTAAGCTCATTAACATCTGTACTTCTTGTACTCCCCTTTGCCATAGTAACTAAAGCTTGAGTAACATCCTCAACTTTATTTTCAACATTTAAAACTATCTTTTCCCTACCAGTAATTTCATCTTTTACTCTCTCAGGTTCAATATCAAACAAATTTATAACAGTTTTAGAATTTGGGCTAATAACCACATTAATTCCACCCAAACTATCAGCAACTATTGTATACTCACCTTCAGCATCCAAAGCCAAACTTTCAATTCCCATTAAAACTGAAGAACGTGAAATCAAAGTTTTCATTGTTACTGATTTACCAGCACCAGACTTAGCAAATATAACCATATTATAATTTGTTAAAGAAGGTGCAAAATTATCAAACAATATTGGAGTACCAGTTTGTTTATTAAATCCTAACGGAACTCCTGAAGGATGTCCAACTTCTGAAGTAGTAAATGGAAAAACAGTTCCCATAGAACGACTATCAAAAGAATGTATTTTTTTAACTTTATCATCCATAAAAGGCAAATTTGATTTAAAAGCATCTTCCTGGATTCCCCAAGCACTTTTAATATTTACCAAAGATTTTGACATTTCAGTTGCCAACATTTTTGTAAGTCTATCTAAATCCTCTAAAGTATATGTATATAATGTTGATATAACAGAAGCCTCATACATTTTATTAAACCCTGCCGCAATTTCATCTCTTAATTGTTCTGCCTCAAATCTTTTTTGTGTTAATGTACTCTCTCTATTTACATTACCTCTATCTGCTGCAACAATTCTTTCTGTTTCCAATTCATTTATAACCTTATTCAACTCATTTTGAGATTTAGCTTCTGAAACTGGACTTATATAAATAGATGTATTTATATCTCCAAAAAAGTATAAATCCCTAAATAATTCTGGAAAAGTACACATACGTGGTAATGTTGATATAAAAAAACTTCTAGCATATTTTTTAACATTTGATATTATTTCTAAATGATCTATTTTTGAAGCATCAATACCTGCAGGTGCAATTAATTCTTTTATAGTTCTCTTTTTCAAAAATTCAACTTCTTCTGTTCTATTTATCTGATTTTGCTCTTCCTCTAGTTGTAGTTCCTTTTTCTTTTTTCTCATTTTGCTTACCTCCCTCTTTCTTTTGTTTATCCTCTTCCGTAATCTCTTCAACTGCTTTTTTAGCAACATCTACACCAATAACTTTTTGGTTTTCTTCTAATATCATTTTTGCCATTTGGCTAATTAAGTCATCCATTCTTTTCTCTTTTTCTTCTGCTAATTGTTCTGCTTTTGATTTAGCTTTAACTTTTGATATTGCATCATTTGCCAAATCAATTGCACCATTTTTAATCTGTTCATCTAAAACTTTTATTTTCTTTTCAAAAATATCAGGAGCTACAGAATATAAATCTTCATAACCTGCCTGTATTGCTTTATCAACTCCAAATATCTCAAAATCATCTCTATTATATGCAACATATAATAATTCTACTAATTCACTAGAATCCAATATTTTACCATTTACTGAACATCCTGATAATGTTCTAATTAAAGCTTGAGCTTTTGTATATAATTCTGAAAAAGCCATATTTCTTAATTCTTCTACATCATAAGATGTACTACCAGCTTCCTCAGGCATATATGCTAATATAACATAATATTTTTTGTTCAATATATTTCTATTTAAACTCATTCTTTCTGTATTTTCCACAATATCCCTAGCATATTCATATAAATTTCTTTGTTTTGTTAAATTAAAAAATGCTGCATCTAATTGTTGTTTTGTATATTCTTCACTTTGTACCATTCTATTATAATCATATATTGTTCTATTATATTTACTTTCAATTTCTTTTAATTTAGCTTTATAACCTTGTATACTACTTTCCAAATTTATTGTTCTTGTTTGAATATATATTTGGATTGGAAATCTTAAAGTATTCAAAAATTGTTGAAATCCCTCTTCTACACCTACTTTTTCCATTTGTGACATTAAATCATAATTTATACCTTGACACTCTATAACCATAATATAACGTTTACCATTTTTCTGAACAATCATATTATCTTCTACACCATTAAATTCCATAAAATCAAAAATTGATTGTTTATTATATGATGTCGTCCCACTTATATTACCCTTTTTCTCGTCTTTTTTTAATTTTTTGCTTCCTTCATTTAATTTTGCATTTTGTATTTTATTTTTTTTATGTACTTTTATTTGTACAATTATAAATATAATAACAAATATTACTAATAATATAATTGCTAAACCTAAAACAACTGTAAGTATTTTTGTTATATCATTATCCATTTTCTTTTCCTCCCTCTTCTTCTTTTGTTTTTTCATTTTTTGGTTCTATTGTATATAAATAAACTTTATTATGTTCCATTTTAAATTTAAAAGCTCTTCTTATAACATCATCAATATTTTCTCCACCTGTTTTTCTTGTTATTTCAAAAGCTGTAGTATCAGGTACTTTAAATGTTGCTATAACAAATCCTATTAATCCAAATATTGCTAATATAATAATTCCTACAGTTTGAAGGTTTAATGCATTAAAAACTAAATAAAATATAAATCCTATTGCTATCCCTATAAACGTATATATTAAAGCTTTTGTTGAAAATACATATAGTATTCTTCCTTCACCTTTTACATTCCTTGGTATATTATAAGTATTCATATACTTCTTCCTCCTTTTTCACCCATTTACACTTAATATCATTATACCAAAAAAACGCAAAAATTGTAAGATTTTTGCGTAAAAAAGTATAATTTATTTAAAATTTAATATATT
>ERZ835109.2213-NODE-2213-length-13150-cov-2.851317_pt1 | contig 13150 bp, 8 predicted proteins | sample MGYA00519946_ERZ835109 | MGnify/ENA primary metagenome ERZ835109 (study PRJEB31850, sample SAMEA3708771) | human gut metagenome | biome: human gut; feature: human-associated habitat; material: faeces | place: China | collected 2014 ...
GTCATGGACTCGCATCCGTGATCGCCGACACCTTCTACAACGGCTGTTGCACCGGAGTTACGAACACAGAAACGTTCACCAGCCACACCATTAATATAAGCCTGACCGCTTGTTGCACCGTAAAGTGCTACGTTACCAACGATAATATTTTCCTCGGCTTTGAAGCGGATTCCTTTTGGAGGGTAAACGATTAATTTACCACCGGATAATCCTTTTCCGAAGTAATCATTACTGTCACCGACAAGCTCTAATGTATGTCCATTTGGAATAAATTCTCCAAAGCTCTGTCCGCCGGCTCCTGTACACTGTACAGTAAATGTATCATCTTCCAGTGTGTTGTAATATTTCTTTGTAATTTCAGAACCAAAGATTGTACCAAAGGAACGGTCTGTATTTCCAACATCGATAGAAATGCTTCTCTTCTGCTTTTTATCAAGCGCTGTCTTCAACTTAGTAAGAAGAACTTTTTCATCTAATGTCTTTTCTAATTCAAAGTTGTATTCATTCTTCTTGTTGTAGCAGATTGGATGCTTCTTATCTACATATGGATTATTTAAAATAGCAGATAAATCTAAGTGGTACTCTTTTGCTTCTGGAAGTTCTTTCAGAAGGTCTGTACGTCCTACCAGTTCATCTACCGTGCGGACACCAAGTTTTGCCATGTATTCACGCATTTCCTGTGCAACGAACTTCATGTAGTTTACAACGTATTCCGGTTTACCTTTGAAACGTTTTCTAAGTTCCGGATTCTGTGTTGCGATACCTACTGGACAAGTATCTAAGTTACAAACTCTCATCATAACGCAGCCCATTGTGATCAGCGGACCAGTAGCAAATCCAAATTCTTCTGCTCCAAGTGCTGCTGCCATTGCTACGTCGCGGCCGCTCATAAGCTTACCGTCCGTCTCGATGATAACTTTATTACGAAGGTCATTTTTAATTAATGTCTGGTGTGTCTCAGCAAGTCCAAGCTCCCACGGAAGTCCGGTATTATGGATAGAACTTCTCGGTGCAGCTCCTGTACCTCCGTCATAACCGGAGATCAGAACCAGTCCGGCTCCTGCTTTTGCAACACCCGCTGCAACCGTTCCGACACCGGCTTCAGATACCAGTTTGACAGAAATTCTTGCATCCTTGTTTGCATTTTTACAGTCATAGATCAGCTGTGCCAGATCTTCGATCGAGTAAATATCGTGATGCGGCGGCGGTGAGATCAGTCCCACACCCGGCGTAGAATGTCTGGTTTTTGCTACCCAAGGATAAACCTTTCCCCCCGGCAGATGTCCACCTTCTCCAGGTTTTGCTCCCTGTGCCATCTTGATCTGGATCTCTTTTGCACTAACAAGATATCTGCTTGTAACACCAAAACGTCCACTGGCAACCTGTTTGATCGCAGAGCCTCTGTCAGTTCCAAGGCGCTCGATATCCTCTCCGCCTTCACCGGAGTTTGACTTACCGTGCAGTGCATTCATTGCAAGGGCAAGGGTTTCGTGTGCTTCCTTTGAAATTGATCCGTAAGACATTGCACCGGTCTTAAATCTGGTCACAATTGAATCCACACTCTCTACTTCCGAAAGCGGAACTCCTTTCTTTGGATAATTGAAGTCCATCTGTCCACGGAGTGTGATTCCTTTGGATTCTTCATCAACCATCTGCGTATACTGCTTGAACATTTCATAATCCCCGCGCCTTGTAGACTGCTGGAGCATATGGATCGTTCTCGGGTTGTACAGATGCTTTTCACCACCGCTCTTCGACTTGTGCTGTCCCACACTGTTCAACGTCAGATCTACGGAAAGTCCCAGCGGATCAAAGGCCTCGGAATGTCTTGCCATATAATCTTTTGCAATTTCTTCCAGTCCGATACCACCGACACGGCTGACAGTTCCGGTGAAATATTTTTCAATGAATTCCGGTTTTAATCCAATCGCTTCAAAGATCATGGATCCCTGATAAGACTGGATCGTGGAAATTCCCATCTTCGATGCAATCTTGACAATTCCGCTTATAACAGCTTCATTATAGTCATTGACTGCTGCATAATAATCTTTCTGAAGCATATCTGTATCGATCAGCTGTTTGATCGATTCATGTGCAAGATACGGATTGATCGCAGATGCACCATATCCCAAAAGGGTTGCGAAATGATGTACTTCTCTTGGTTCTCCGGTCTCAAGGATCATGGCAACCTCTGTTCTTCTCTTAGTTCTTACCAGATGCTGATGAACCGCTGAGGTTGCAAGCAGAGACGGAATCGCAATATGATATTCATCCACACCTCTGTCACTTAAGATCAGGATATTCATGCCTTCACGGATTGCACGGTCTACCTGAATAAACAGATAATCGATCGCTTTTTCCAGGCTGGAGTTTTTATAATAAGTAGTAGAAATTTCTGCTACACGGAAACCGTCGACTTTCATGTTACGGATCTTCAGGAGATCGGTATCTGTCAGGATCGGGTCATTGATCTTCAGTACATGACAGTTTTCCTCTTTCTGTTCCAAAAGGTTTCCTTCTTCTCCGACATATACCGTTGTCGAAGTCACGATTTTTTCACGAATCGCGTCGATCGGCGGGTTCGTTACCTGTGCAAATAACTGTTTAAAATATCCAAACAGAGACTGATGCTGCTCAGAAAGAACGGCAAGTGGTGCATCGATACCCATGGCTCCGATTCCTTCGCTTCCATTCATTGCCATATTTAAAATAGAAGTCTTCACTTCTTCGTAAGAATATCCAAATGCTTTCTGCAGTCTCTGGCATTCTTCTCTAGAATACTGCGGTACTTTCTGATTCGGGATCTTTAAATCGCTTAAATTGACCAACTGACTATTCAACCATTCGCCATAAGGCTGTCTTGCCGCATATTCTTCTTTCAGTTCCTGGTCGTCGATGACACGCCCCTGAACGGTATCAACAAGAAGCATCTTACCTGGATGGATTCTTTCTTTGACTACGATCTTCTCCGGCGGGATATCCAGAACACCAACCTCAGAAGAAAGGATCAGTGTGTCATCATCTGTGATGTAATATCTTGATGGACGAAGTCCATTACGGTCAAGTACTGCTCCTACCTGATCACCATCTGTGAAAATGATAGATGCTGGTCCATCCCAAGGTTCCATAAGTGTAGCATTATATTCATAGAAATCTTTTTTTGCTTGTGACATGCTTTTATCATTTTCATAAGGTTCTGGAATACACATCATGACAGCTCTTGGAAGTTCCATACCTGACATTACTAAAAATTCCAATGTATTATCTAACATAGCTGAATCGGAACCATTGACATCAACAACTGGATATACTTTTGAAGTATCCACAACATCTGTTTGCATGTTTTCTTCTCGACAGAGCATGTTATTCGCATTTCCTTTAATTGTATTGATTTCACCATTGTGAACAATAAATCTATTAGGATGGGCTCTTTTCCATGATGGCATTGTATTTGTTGAGAAACGTGAATGAACTAAAGCAATGGCACTTTTATAACTTTTATCTTGTAAATCTTTAAAGAATAATCGAAGTTGTTGTACTAAGAACATTCCTTTATAAACAATTGTACGACTTGAAAGTGAACATACATAAGTATCTTCAAATTGACTTTGTTCAAAAATTCTTCTCACTTGATATAATTTTCTATCAAAATCTAAACCACAATTTACGCCATGAGGTTTTTTAATAAATACTTGGACAATATATGGCATGGCATCTAATGCTTTTTTCCCTAAAACACTAGGTACAGTTGGTACAGCACGCCAACCTAAAAATTCTAATCCTTCTTTTTTAACAACTGTTTCAAACATTTTTTTGACACGTAAACGTACTTTTTCATCTTGAGGCATAAAGAACATTCCAACTCCATAATGTCCTTTTTGAGGTAATGTAAAATCTTTAATAATCTTTTGAAAATATTCATCTGGTATTTGTGTTAAGATTCCTACACCATCTCCAGTTTCCCCTGCTGCATCCTTTCCAGCACGATGTTCTAATTGTTCAACGATTTTTAAAGCATCATCTACTGTTTTATAAGTTTTTAATCCTTTGATATTAACAACGGCCCCTATTCCGCAGTTATCATGTTCAAATGACTGATCATATAAACCTACATTTTCTTTGTTCATAAAGGTTCCTCCTTTTTTTGTACAGTTAGAATAGCACATTTAGTAATATGTGTAAAGATTAGCACTTTTTTTATGATTTTCCTAAAAAATAGCTATATTGTATACATTTTTTAATGTTTTATCAATGATTTGATAATCTTTTTTTAGCAAATTAATAAATTTATTTCAAAAGTGAGAAAAATTTTTTTTATTTTTTTTTAATTTATTGGCATTAAATGATAAAAAGAGTAGAATAAATGTAGTATTAATATATGGAAAGAGGAGAAAAATATGGAAGATATGTTTATTGTCGAAACTTCTGCTAGACATATTCACTTAAGTGATAAAGATTTAGCAACTTTATTTGGTGAAGGTCATCAATTAACAAATAAAAAAGATTTATCTCAACCTGGTCAATTCGCTTGTGTTGAAAGAGTAAAAGTAATTGGACCTAAAGGAGAATTAAATATGTCTGTTTTAGGACCTACAAGAAAAGAAACTCAAGTAGAAATTTCTTTAACTGACGCTAGAAGCATTGGTGTTCAAGCATTAATTAGAGAATCAGGAGATATCAAAGGAACTGCTGGATGTAAATTAGTTGGTCCTGCAGGAGAAGTTGAAATTCCTTGTGGCGTGATTGCTGCAAAAAGACATATTCACTTAACACCTGAAGATGCTGAAAAATTTGGAGTAAAAGATAAAGAAATCGTTAAAGTTGAAATTAATACAGATGGACGTTCTTTGATCTTTGGTGATGTTGTTTGTCGTGTAAGCGCTTCATATGCAACAGCTATGCATATTGATACTGATGAAAGTAATGCAGCAGCTTGTGGTAGAGAAGTTTACGGTAAAATCGTTAAATAAGAAAAAGAATGGTTTTAGATATAATTTCTAAAATCATTCTTTTTTTATACCTATAATATCTTACTTCGACAAATTATGATATAATCTTCGTGGGTGATGACATGAAAATATTAGATACTCTTGGAAAGTCAAAAAAGGCTATTGGTGGTGTTATAGCAATTATAGTTTTAGTTATTGCAATCTTTTTTGCAGGTGTTCATTATGCAAGTGGTAGTAACAATGATAAAATTACTTCAACAACCATTAAAAATCAATTAACTGAAATTAATGAGCTTGCACTTTATTCATATGATTATAGTAAGGTAGGAAAATTTTCTAATAAATTATCTTTTAATGGTTGGAAAATTCCTTTAACACAAAAAACTTTTATTATTACATATGATGGATCTATTAAAGCAGGGATTGATTTAAAACAGGCTAAAATAAGTATCGATAATGAGCAATTAAATATTACTTTACCTGCTGCAAAAATTTTAAGTCATGAAATTGATGAAAACTCTATTGAAGTATATGATGAATCATCAAATATTTTCAATCAGATAAGTATTAACGATTATAAATCTTTTGCGACTAAAGAAAAGAAAAAAAATGAAAAAGAAGCTATTTCTAATGGTATTTTAGAAAAGTCTAAAACAAAAGCTGAACAAACCTTAACCACATATCTACAGGCTATTCCAGAAATTAAAGATTATTATAAATTAAATATTACAATTGAAAATACAAAAACCGATGAGTAACAAACTCATCGGTTTTCTATTATTATTTATTAACAGCTTTTTTTAATGCAGAACTTGCTTTAAATGCAGGTGCTTTACTTGCAGCAATTGTCATTGTTTCACCAGTTCTTGGGTTTCTACCTGTTCTTTCACTACGAGTACGAACTTCAAAATTACCAAAACCTTTTAAAGAAACTTTATCTCCTTTAGCTAAAGCATCAGTAACAACTTCAACTAAAGCAGTTACTACTTTATCTACATCAGTTTTTGTTAATTCAGTGCTTGAAGCAATAGCTTCTACTAATTCAGTTTTATTCATTTTTATTATCTCCATTTCTCGAAATTTAGGATAATAAATCCTAGTCATATTCTACTACGTTATCTATTTATTTACAATAAAATAGTATGTATCAATTATAATTCTTCTATAAATTGTTCACATATTTCTTTGGACGTTGCCCATGATGTAACTAGACGTATACATGTATGTTGGTCATCTATTTTAAACATATATGTTGTTATATAGTTTTTATTTATTTTTTCCAACGTTTGTTGATCAACGATTGGAAATATTTGATTAGAAGGACTTTCAATATACATCTTATAGCCTTTATCTTTGAATCCTTTTCTTAATATATCAGCACATTCATTTTCATGTTTTCCTATTTCTAGATATAAATCATTTTCAAATAAAGCATTAAATTGAACTCCTAATAATCTTCCTTTAGCAAGCATGGCACCTTTTTGTTTAATATGATATCTAAAATCGGTTTTTAATTCATCATTAATAATAACTAAACATTCACCAAATAAGGCTCCCATTTTTGTACCACCAATATAGAAAACATCACTATAAAGCGCCATCTCTTGTAAAGTTGGTGCATCTTTCAAGACAAGTGCACTTCCAAGTCTTGCTCCATCTATAAATAAATATAAATTATTTTTTTGACAGCATTCATAAATGGCTTTTAATTCTTCTAAAGTATAGTACGTACCATATTCTGTTGTTTGTGAAATATATACCATTTTAGGTTGCACCATATGTTCATCAGGATGTTCACGCATGATTTCATCAATCGTTTCAGGAATCATCTTTCCATCTTGATGTGGCTTTGTTAAAATCTTATGCCCGGTAAATTCAACAGCTCCTGTTTCATGAACATTGATATGTCCACTATCAACAGCAATAACAGCTTGATAATCTTTTAATGCTGAAGAAATCATAATCATATTGGTCTGTGTACCACCTACTAAAAAATGAATATCTACATTTTCATTTTCTAATATTGCTTTTATTTTATCTTTAGCTTTTTGACAATATTGATCTTCCCCATATCCTACTGTTTGAATAAAATTTGTCTTATTTAAAGCTTCCATCACTTGTGGATGAGCTCCTTCTAAATAATCACTTGCAAAGTTATACATCTTAACCCCCTAAAGAAAATAGGAAACATTGTTTCCTATAATTCTTCTCCATTTGTTTCAATTACTTTTTTATACCAATAATATGAATCTTTTTTGTATCTATTTAAAGTACCTGAATTTTCATCTTCTTCACGATCAATATAAACAAAACCATAACGTTTTTGATATCCGTTTAGCCAGCTTAATAAATCAGTATAAGACCATGTACAATAAGCAAGAACACGACAACCATCATCACATGCTTTTTTAAGTTCTTCGATATGACGTTTTAAATAATCAATACGATATGGATCATGAATTTGTCCATCTTCTAATTTATCAAATGCACCTAAACCATTTTCGGAAATAACGATTGGTAAATCATAACGCGAAGTAATTTCACGACAACACATTCTAATTCCCATTGGATCAATTGTCCAATCCCAATCTGTTGTTGGTAAAAACTCATTTTGTGGTTTTTTATAAAGACCCGGTACACCTTGAACTTTAGCGGTACCTTTTTTTCCAGTGTTATTCATTGTATGATCACTACCAACACCATTAATATCATTATATTCAACAACACATGTTTGATAATAGTTCACACCCATGAAATCAATAAGTGAAGCTGCTTTTTTCATTAATGCTTCATCACCTTCTTCGAAGACAGGAGCACACCCTAATGATTTTAAATATTGAATAGCAGCACGTGGATAACGTCCATAAGCATAAGCATCCATCCAATAATAATTTTGTAAATCATCATAGTCCGCTTTAGCCATTGCATTTTCAGGTTTACGATCATAAGCATAACTTGGACTATAAGCAAATGAAGCCCCTACTTTTGCTTCTGGATGAAGTTCTTTTAAAGCTATAACACTTTTAGCATGTGCAATATTGGCATGATGATTGACTTGATAGAATGTTTTCATATCATCTACTTTTCCTGGTGGATGCATTCCTTCTAACCATCCATGTCCTGTAAAGATATTTTGTTCATTCATTGTAATCCAATATTTTACACGATCTCCATATCTTTTAAATAATGTTGTGGCATAATTTACATAATCATCAACAATTTTTCTGCTTTCCCAACCATGATATTGGTCTTCTAAAGCTTGTGGCATATCCCAGTGATAAACTGTAACCATAGGTTCAATTCCATATTTTAATAATTCATTGATAAGATTATCATAAAATTCTAAACCTTTTTCATTGACTTCACCATTTCCATTTGGATAAATACGTGTCCAAGCAATTGAAAAACGATATGTTTTCAATCCCATTTCTGCCATCAACTTGACATCTTCTTTGTAACGATGATAATGATCAACGGCCTTATCACCTGTTGTTGCTTTAAAAGTCTTTCCTGGAATTCTTACAAATTTGTCCCAGTTGGAAACACCTTTACCATCTGCATCCCAGCCACCTTCTACTTGATAAGCAGCAGATGCACTTCCCCAAAGAAAATCTTTAGGAAATCCTTTTGTTTCTTTAAAATACATTCTTTTTCTCCTTATTTCATATATTTTTTGATAAACTGACTTAATGTTTGTTTAAAGTCATCGTTTTCAACAAGTTCATATAAGTATTTTTCATCTTTTAAGACAAACAATACTTTTTCTCCTCTATTTTTATTATATAGCGGATAAACCATCTTTAATGGTACAAAATCGTCATCTTTTGCATGAAAATACAATGTAGGTATATCATTGTGTCTAACATATTTTGTTGTATTTTCTTTTAAATCAATATGCACAGCTTTTTTTATATGACGTGCAATAATTGAAATTGCTGGATATTTTGAAATCTTATAATCTGCTTCTAAACGATATCCAATAATATCATATGGTGACGTATAAGCCCCATCTGAAATAATAGCTTCAACATTTTTTAAAACATGTCTACCTGAAGCATTTAAAATTGTATTTGCTCCTTGTTCTTTACCATACATTAATATTTTATGATCTTTCCCATAAGTTTCTAATAGGTACTTATTCCAACATACTAAATCATTGACATCCTTGATTCCAAATCCTCTAATATAACCATCACTTTGTCCATGTGCACAAGCATCTATTAATAAGATTTGTGCTTCTGGCAAATGGTCTTCAAAATATGGAACATATAATTGCATATCTTTTGCCTGTAAACCAAATGGATGTGAAATTAAAACTGTCATTTGAGGGTTTTCTTTAGGAATCAAAATTCCTCTTAATTGAATATCTTGATCATTTTTTATATAAATATTTTGACTATTGAATTTTGTTTCTAAAATACTTGGTCTATCTTCTTGTTTATGATGTCTGTATAATAATTTTTTTGCATATTTTTTGGATAATGTGAAAACAGATGCTGCTGCAGTAGAAACACCTCCTAAAACTAATAATCCTTTAATTGCTGTTTTATTATTCTTTACCATTTGAATATTCCTCCTTATATTCTTCCATTAATAATCTATTAATATTAGCTACCTGTTCAAATGAAGTAAGACGATATTCATCATGATTCATCCTTGCTGCATAGAAACGAATTGCTTTTTCTAATTCCAAACGCATAATTTCTTTATATTCTGGTGGAAATGTTGAAATTGGAAAACATACAAATAAGAATGTATTATAATCTTTTGAAAATAAATCGATAAGTAAATCATATCCTTCTATTTCTAAAATTCTATTTCCTATTTCTTTTTGTAAATCATGATTAGCAAAAGTCAACACATCATTCATTACAAAACGTAGAATATCTTCACATGCATCGATATATTGTTCATGATTATTTTGATAAAGTGATTTGAGATATGAAATAACAATATTATTTTCTAACTGATCTGGATTTAATCTTTCAAAATGATTAAATAATCTTTCAGCAACTTCTTTATTCAATAAAATAAAGCTTCCAAATTCTTTTATAATTGAAAGTGTAAATCTTGGCATTTGACATAAACGCTCAAAGATTTCTAATAATTCATCTTTAGTTGATTTAAAAAAGCCATCTATATGATTTGTCATTTTCTTTATGGTCTCTTTAAAATATTCTAAATGAAATTGATATTCAGTATCTAAATATTTTGCATTTACTCCATCCCATTCATATTCATATAAAATTTTATCTAATAAAAGAGCTATTGAATCCATAAATTTTTTATAATTTTTATTATATAATAATCTATCTAAATATGGATTAAAAAATGTATAAAATTCATCAACAGTTTCTTGGTTTGTACCAGAATGATATTCTAAGTAATCTAGAATATTTCGATAATCTAAAGGTTCTAATATTGTATCAACTGTATGTGTTTCAATAAAATGCTCAAAAACATGACAATGTAAAATTGTTTTAAATTGATTAAAATAAAGAATCTTATTTAAAGCATCTTTTATAATGTATTCTTGTTCTTGTTCATGAAGATTAACAGAAAATGTTGGTACGATCTCATCTCCAGAATAATCTATAGTAACAAATACATCGATTGCTTTAAATTGAATATCTAAAATATAATAATGAAATTTATGTTCAAATTTTTTTGTTTGTACTGCACTATGACACCTGTATCTTCCTATATATGTGCTTTTATGGGTTTCTAAATATTTTTCAATACATTTTCTTGCCATCATTTTTTCTCCTTTATATTCTTATTTTACCATTTTTGATTATTGATGAAAACAAAAAAAGGAAATCAATCAATGAGTTTCCTTTAGTTATCATCTTTATAAAAGTTTCTAATTATATCGGATTATAAGAACTATAATCTATTTCCTGGGAAATATAGCAAATATTGTTTTATTTATAAAAAACTTCATGCAAATATAGTCCTTGTGGTTTAGCTTTAAATAAACACTTTTTTTGTCCTTTACTTTCTATTAACTCTTCTAAAAATTCTTTAGTAATTCTGTGTGCCCCTACTTGAATCAAGCCACCAACTAAATGTCTTACCATATATCTTCTAAATCCATTACCTACAAGCTTAAAAGTAACAATACCTCGATTATTTTCAATTTCAATTTGATAAAGTGTTCTAATTGTATTGCCATATTGATCAACAGCACAAAAGGATGCAAAGTCGTGTTCACCAATAAAAATTTTTGCAGCTTTCCTCATTGCTTCTATATCTAATTCTTTTCCATATTGATAAATATAATTTGTTTCGAATGGAGAATAATCATTCATACTTAACATATAATGATATTCTTTCTTAGTAGCAGAATAACGACTATGAAAATTTTCATCAACTAAGAAACTATCAATATCATTAGGTAAAAAGTGATTAATAGCCCTTTTCCATTGTTTTTCAGGCATTTCCCTTAAAGTATCAAAGTGAAAGACTTGTCTTCTACCATGAACTTTAGCGTCTGTTCGACCACTTGCATGAATAACAATACTTTCATCTTTACAGATATTTTTTATAGCTTTTTGAATTTCACCTTGAACTGTTCTAAATTGATTTTGAACTTGAAATCCGTGAAATTTACTACCATCATAACTTACAATACATTTTATTCTATTCATTACATAAAACTCATTATAATCACACCACAACATACACCTAATGTTATTAACATTGATAACGTATCTAAATGTGTCCATGTTAAAACTTTGTATTTTGTACGTGTTGCTTCTGGATTATAATTTCTACTTTCCATAGCGTTAGCAAGTTCTTCTGCCCTTTGAAAGGCAGAAATAAATAAAGGAATAATTAATGAAATAATTGATTTTATTTTTTCCATGAAAGATCCCTCATTAAAATCCGCACCTCTACTAGCCTGTGCTTTCATAATTCTTTTCGCTTCATCTAATAAATCAGGTATAAATCTTAATGCAATTGAAATCATCATAGCAAGTTCATGCACTGGAAAACGAAATCTTTTTAATGGATTTAATAAACTTTCAATAGCTAGTGTTAATTCTAAAGGCTTCGTTGTAGAAGTCATTAATGTTGTTAAAGTAATAATCAATACAAGCCTTATAAAAATATAAGCAGTTTGTAATAAAGCACCTGAGTAGATACTAATACTTCCTATTTTTATTATAACATCACCTGTTTTCATTAAAAATATATTAAAAATCATCAAAAACAACATCATAAAGACCATCGGTTTTATTGCTTTTAAAATATGAGAAAGTTTAATTTTAGAAACTAACGAACATAATAAAACATAAATTGCTAAGATACCGTACCCTATAAATCCCGCATCAAAAAAAACAGAAATTAAAAATATGAAAACAGCACATATTTTTAATCGTGGATCTAAACGATGAATTATTGAATTCCCCGGTATATATTTACCAAAAGTCATATTATCCATGAAGTTCACCACCAATCACTTCAACTAAAGCATCAATATCATTGATAGATGTATCTATATGATAGCCTTTTAGATTTAACTGAATAATAAGATTTGTGATTAAAGGTAAATCTATTCCTAAATTTAATAAATAATCACTATCTAGAAAAATATCTTTTACTTTCCCAGCTTTTTCAACTTGTCCGTCATTCATTACAACAACATTGTCGCAATATTCTAAAACATGGTTCATATCATGAGTTACTAAAACTACTGTTTTACCCATTTCATGAATTTTTTTAAATAAATCCATCATTTCTTTAATCCCTGATGGATCTAATCCAGCTGTTGGTTCATCTAAAACAAGAATATCTGGATCCATAGCAAGTATTCCAGCAATCGCTACCCTACGTTTTTGACCACCTGATAAATCAAATGGGGACTTTTCTAAATAAGTTTGATCTAAACCTACCATTTCAAGAGATTTTTTAGCTATTTCTTTAGCACGATTTTCGTCAATTCCAAAATTCATTGGACCAAACATAATATCTCTTTCGATTGTTTCTTCAAACAATTGATATTCTGGAAATTGAAAAACAAGACCTGATTTTTTTCTAAGACTTTTTAAATTTTGAGGCTTATTATTTTGTGAAATAATATAATCATCTATTTTTATTTCTCCACTTGTTGGTAATAATAAAGCATTTATATGTTGGATAAGTGTCGATTTTCCACTACCTGTTTGTCCAATGATAGCTGTAAATGAACCCTTTTC
>ERZ835109.2215-NODE-2215-length-13143-cov-5.383787_pt1 | contig 13143 bp, 16 predicted proteins | sample MGYA00519946_ERZ835109 | MGnify/ENA primary metagenome ERZ835109 (study PRJEB31850, sample SAMEA3708771) | human gut metagenome | biome: human gut; feature: human-associated habitat; material: faeces | place: China | collected 2014 ...
TAGCAATTTTTACAATGTAAATAGCAACATATACAATTTAGTGTATGGTATAATATAGACAATGAAAGAAAGGGGGTGTTACAATGAAAAAAGAAGTCACGATTGAAATCGCCTTGACTGTCGATTCAATCACTCTGGATGGCAAGAACCTGCGCGAATTATCTGAGAACGACATTATCGACAGTATCAAGATGCTTGTCAGTCTTGCAAATACTCTGGGCTTTTTACAGTATGGAGGTGCTACAAATGGAAATGTGTAAATTCATAATCGAGATTCACCCCGATGGTACGCTGACGTGCTGCGAGTACGAGGACCCCAGGGAGGTTGACAGAAACGCATATAATCGCGCATGGGTGGAAGGGTACCGGCAAGCGCTTATTCGTTGTGACGATAAAATAAGTGACCTTAAAGCATTGAAGGGATCTTGTTTGTCGGCAGCTCTTGAGTACCAAGGGGCGGTTAAAGTACGCGATCACATGAGTATTTTCTATCAAAAGTTATACAATAATCACATTCATTAAGTCGAAACGGCCTCCGGGCCGTCTATCGGGATCGCCCTCCCGGTATTGATAATGACAGGGCACAGAATGAAAGGAGTTAATATCATGGATTTCCGTAACAGAAAGAGCACCAACAAAGCAAATATTAAATTTGTTAAGGTGTCAGAAGTTAAAGGGTCTGCGCAGATTGATGATGGTACCATGTGGCTTAAGTCTGGCAAGTATGCTGCACCGTCAGTGTCCATCAAGGTCAGTCCAGAGGTGACGCTGTCCGACTGGGTGCGCAAAATCATCTTGCGCAATGTTGATGTGACTGTTGAAGAGACCGAGAATGGCTATTCCAATCTTGTCATTTCCGGCCGGACCGAGGCCTGCGACAAGGGTGAACTGCCGTTTTAACCGGCGGGCGGCCTATGGCCGCCCTTATTTATTATAGGAGGCCCCATGAAAAGTAAAGATAACAGAGCATCCTTGCTTAACTGCGGCGACTCTTTGATTTACCTTGCGACAACCATTGTATATAGTGGAGTCACAGAAAAAGATGCTAAGTTTTTCCGCTCTGAATGGGCCAAAATCATTTTCAACGGATTGGGCATTGAAGCGGACCCTCTGGACTGGTATTATATGATCTTAGATAGAAAGGAGCGCGAGAAGCATGGCAGTAGGCGCAGCTAAAGCAAGTGCGGCCCTTAAATACAGTTCCGAGCTGTACACCCCCTATGCCTTGGAGTCTTGGCCAGATAATCAGATGCGCAAAGAATACACTCGACTGCGTAACATTGCGCAGAAGCGTATTAAGCGCCTATCCGCGGACCCCATTAGCGGCACAAGCGACGTTTATAAAGAATTTGCCGGAGGTTTCCCAACCCTAAAGGCAATGCGAGGAGACCGTAAAGCATTGGAACAGGCGCTCGCAGATGTAGCGCGTTTTGTGCGTTCTAAAGGTTCCACCGTTGGCGGTGCACGTGAAGAATTTACGCAAAAAATGAAAGTTAGCGGTATTGATGTAGCCGACGTGCCCGAGGATCAGTACACGGCCCTGTCGGAATGGTGGGAGATCGTGAAAGCATCGGGCGTATACTACTATCCATCCGACCAGCCGGTTATGTACTGGCGCGAGAAAGGCGGCTATAATGTCAGTATTGATGATTTTGTAAAGTGGCAGCAAGGCGAGGTTGACTATGGCAAAGAATGGGACTACAGCGACGGCAGCAGTTCCGCCGACCTGCGCGGAGGTTTTGGAGGAGGCTTGTAATTATAACCCTGTCCCGTGGCTTATGGAGCATTTAGACCGCAAACACACAAAAGGCAAGAAACGCAAAACGAACAAGAAGCGCTTATATGTGAATATGCCGTGTGCGTTTGATATTGAGACTAGCCGAGTATGTGTTGATGCGGACGGGAATCCCCATACCATAATGTATATTTGGCAGTGCCAACTCGGCTTGGATATAACCATTATTGGTAGGACGTGGGATGAGTGGCTGAACTTTACAAGTGCGATCAGTGATTACCTACAAGCCAACAGTGGCCCGCAAGGCAACTGGTATCTTTGCATGTATGTTCACAACCTCTCACACGAGTTTCAATATTTGTCGGGTATACTGGATTTTGGCCCGGGTGATGTGTTCGCCAGCAAGCCGCGCAGGGTCTTAAAATGCGACAATCGTGCGATTGAGTACCGATGCAGTATGAGGCACAGCAATCTGTCCCTTGATGCCTGGGGCAAACAGCTGGGCGCCCCTCATGCCAAACTGACCGGGGCACTTGATTACTCAAAGGTCAGATACCCATGGACACCCTTAACGCCTACAGAATTAGCGTACTGTATCAACGATGTCAGGTGTATTGTGGAGTGCTTGCTAATCGAGATGAACCGAGACGGCGACGACCTGTACACTCTGCCATTGACGCGCACCGGGTATGTCAGACGAATGGCTCGAGAGGCTATGTATGAATGGGGCATTAAAAGGGTCAAGCGCCTGTTGCCATCATGGGACCTATACCAGATGCTGCGGGAAGCGTTCCGAGGAGGTGACACGCACGCCAACCGCTATTATGTAGGGTTGCATTTGGAAAACGTTGGTTCCGTGGATATGTCGAGTGCATACCCGGCCGTGCAATGTGAATGTTATTTTCCTATGACGCCGTTCAGGCAGGAACCGGCCACCGTAGGGCGCTTGATGCAATGTATGAGGCACGGCAAGGCGTGTCTGATGCGCTTGCAAGTAAAAGGTTTGCGCCAACGCTTTAAGTGGTGGGGGTTTCCGTATATTCCCCTTGCAAAGGTTCGGCATTGTGAAGGATACATTAACGACAATGGCCGTCTGCTGTCTGCTGAACATTTCGAGATCACCATAACCGATATAGATTTTAGAATCATTGCCAAAGAATATGATTGGGACGCTCTTAACGTTATGGACCTGTACACGTCCGATTATGGCAAACTGCCAAAACCCTTGACGGATTGTGTAAAAGAGAGTTACACCGGCAAAACATCCCTTAAAGGTGTTCCCGGTCAAGATTTGTATTATGTCAAGTCCAAGGGCGATCTCAATAGCTATTACGGCATGACCGCACAAGACCCCTTGCAGCTGGACACACTTTTTGACGAGGACGACCCCGACAATCTTTGGAGCGAGTGTACCGACGACCCGGAGGGCAGTTATAACGAGCATCGCCCCCACTTGTTTTTGCCTTACCAATGGGGCGTATGGACAACCGCTCACACCCGCAAGCGCCTAAAAATAGCGCAATGGGCCGCGGGCAAGAAGGGGGTGTACTGTGACACTGACAGCGTCAAATACATGGGCAATATTGATTTAGCGGAGTTTAACAAATCTGTGAAACAGCTTGCAAAAGACAACGGTGCTTGCGCTACAGACCCCAAAGGCAATACTCATTACATGGGCGTGTATGAGCAAGAGCGCAGCTACGCGGAGTTTATGACATGGGGCGCTAAGAAATACGCTACTACCTATAAAAAAGGCGGGCCGATTACTACTACCATAGCAGGAGTTAGCAAGCGGAAAGGCGGTTTGGAGCTGGCCCTATGGGGGGGTTTTGAGGTATTCAAGCCCGGCTTTACGTTCTGTCTTGCCGCCGGAAATCAGGTTATTTATAATGACCGGCCCAATGTGCCCGATTTTGTGGTTGACGGGCATACGGTACATATAACAAGAAACCTGTGTATTTGTGATAATACCTACACGTTGGGTATTACTGACGAATACGCAAAGATACTTGGGTATAAGATTATGGAGGTTGTTTGATGATTAAACTGTACACCGATGAAGGTTGGCCAAATTTTTCTGAAAAGGATGGCATTTTGTCCACCGGAGCCCCCATTATTTTCATCTGGGGCGGGCGTGGTACCGGCAAGACCTACGGGGCGCTAAAGCACGTTCACCAGACCGGCGACGATTTTCTGTATTTGCGTAGGACTCCGCAGCAAGCGGAACTCATTTGCGCTTCACCCAGTATGTGGCCGTGGTCTCCGTTGAACGATGATTTGCAAACACATTATGCGCCGTTCAAATTGCCAAAAATTGCCGGTCTCTATGAAGTGGGCAACGCTGGGGCCTATACCGATACAGGAAGCCCCATTAAACCGGCCCAGATGTCGGGAGTTGTGGGAAGCGTTGTCACACTGGCTCGTACTCGTGGTTTTTCAAGCCCCCATACCAATATAATTATTTTGGACGAGTATCAGAAAGAAGAGTCCGACTATTACCGGCGGGGTGAGGGTGTGGGCCTTGCCAACATTTATGAGACAGTCAACCGTAACCGCGAATTGCAAGGGCAAAAGCCCCTGACGCTGTTGTGTATGTCGAACGCTGTTGGCATGGCAAACCCCTATTATATGCAGTGGGAAATCACCGATACAGTCGAAAAGATGATCGGCAAGAAAGAGCGCGTAAAGCTGTTGGCCGATAAAGGGATTCTTTTGATTGATCTTGTGGACAGCCCTATTGCCAAAGAGAAAGCCAATACGGCCCTCTATAGGTCCATGACCGGAACGGACTTTTATAGGTCCGCTATTGAAAACCAGTACAGCGCCGAGGAGAAAAGTCTTGTTGTATCTCGACCCCTCCGGGAATACTACCCACTTGTTCAAATTGGGCGATGCTGCATCTATGAGCATAAGAGCAAACCTCTTTACTATGTTTGCCGCCACAGGTCGGGTGAGATGCCCCTGTATGGCACCGGCGATTATGAGCGGAAACGATTTAGGGCCGCGTATGGGTATATATGGCCCGCGTATCTGCAACGACAAATTGAGTTCGAGCGCTACTCCGACGAAATATTTTTCCGCGAGTATTGTGGTACTTGACTTTTTTACACACTCTGTATATAATAAAGATAATCTCCGGTGCCCACAGGCAACCCCCAGAAGGGGCGGGCAAGCGTAAGCCAGCGCAAGAACCGGGGATTTTATTGTATCTGTAGGGAGGTGATGTTATATGAACGTTTATGCAATTTTGGCCGTTCTGGTGTTTATCGGCATGGATGTTGTCAGTGGGATGGTTAAAGCCTTTTCTACCACCGGTTTCGATTCCAGCGTAATGCGCCAGGGGTTTTACCACAAACTCGGTGAAGTTCTGGCAGTGGGGTTGCTTGCTGCCGCTGATTTCTATTTACCCATCGTGGGCGTCAATGTCGATGTGTGTTTCTCGGCCATCGGGTGCACCTATTTTGTCTTGATGGAAATTGGCAGCATTATCGAGAATATCGGAATGATCAACCCCGAATTGGTGGGGCCTCTTACTAAAATTTTTGCAAAACTCAAGGGGGATTAACCATGGGTTGTTATATCATTCTCGCACAGTCGATCACAAACGAGCGTGCGTTTCTGCTGGCTGACCTGTGCACTCGTTTGAACATCGGCTATTATAGCGACTGGGCAAACGTTACCTACACGCGGCAGTGTTGCGCGGTGGGTCCTCTTTCCAAAGGAGACAAAGACCAGGTCGTTAAGTGCCTGGCACATGACACATACGTTGTATTGGAGGCGACTAAAGTTGAAAATCAGTGAAAAAGCGGCCCTCGCAATGGCCGGATACACCAAAGCAGAAATTGAAGCTATGGAGAGGCCCACGCCGCAGCCCGTGCCGCAGCCCGTGCCGCAGCCCGTGCCGCAGCCCGTGCCGCAGTATGACGGCCTCGAGACCCTATTACAGCAGATTTTGCAGGGCCAGCAGGCCAGCGCTCAGGCGATGCAGACTATGACCCAGACGCTGCAAGCAAACGCGCTGGGCCTTGGCATTCAGCCGCAGCCCGCGGCAGATGCCGCAACTGTGACGGCCCGAATCATTGATCCTACCTATGGAAAGGAAGTGAAGTAATATGCCTCTTGGTATGGATTTTGCGGACATTGCCGCAATTCTTACGGAGATTAACAAAATGGCCACCGGTCAGGAACCGACATCGCCCATCGTGGACACGTCTAGTTTCGTTTCTGTTGCGCAATCCACGCTGCTGACCGGCACCGACAATTACACCAAGGCGATCAGTCAAGTGTTGGGCCGCACCATCTTTGCCGTCCGTCCCTATGATGCCCCCCTGAAGCGCTTGCAGGTCACGGCTGACGACTGGTCTAACCATGTGCGGAAGATCAATTTCTGCGACACTGACCCCGTCACCGACAAGGCGTGGGCGCTGGAGGAGGGCCAGAGCGTGGATATGTACGAAGTCCACAAGCCTAAAGTCCTTCAGACTAACTACTATGGCCAGACCAACTACAGTCGTGTGTACACGCAGGCAGATACCCAGATGGAAGCGGCCTTCAAAGGCCCCGAGGAACTGGCGCAGTTCTGGTCCTCTTTCGTGCTGCATCTGTCGAACCAGATCGAGGCAGACCGGCGGAACCTGGCCAATAACCTGATGGCCAATCATCTGACCGGCATGACGGTGACCAGCCCTCACAGCGTTATTTATCTGCTCGATGAGTACAACGCCCAGCAGGGCACGAGCCTGACCGTGCAGGATGTGTATAAGGAAGCGAACTTCCCGGGATTCGCAAAGTACGCCTATGGCCGCATCAATGACATTTCCCGCCTTATGAAAGAGCGCACCATCAACTGGCACCAGAACTGGGATATCGGCGGCACGACGTACAACATCATGCGCCACACCCCCTATGATCGCCAGCACCTCTACCTGTACAGCGGGACGCAAAGTCAGATCGACGCCCGCGTAATTCCCGAGGTATTCCATGACAATATGCTGAAATACCGCGATGCCGAACAGGTTACGTTCTGGCAGAACATTGACGAGCGCGAAACCATCTCCGCTACGCCTGTTGTTACCAGTGCCGCCGGTGTGGCCTCCAAAAATGCCGCGGTGCAGCTGTCCAATGTGTTCGGATGCCTGCTGGACTGGGATGCAATCGGATACACTCCTAAGCTGTCCCGCGTGGTTCCGACCCCCATGAACGCCCGTGGCCTGTATACGAACTTCTGGTATCATTACGGATGGTCGTGGTATGATGACTTCACCGAAAACGCCGTTTTGTTCCTTATGACCGCCGGAGACGTCACTGCGCCCGGCACGGGCAGAGCCGCCAGAGCCTCCACCCTAAAAACCACTACACACAAGGACGCAGACCCCTCGAAGTCCTGACCGGCACCGGCGGGCAGATGCCCGCCGGTTATTTTATAGGAGGTGCAAAATGCAAGCTATATTATACCAGTTTGCAAAGCGCACAAACAGCACAAAGCGGCCCAGCGGTGGGCGGGAGTTCGGAATTGACCTTAAAGCCCCTTGTAACATCATTGACCCCGAGATTAAGATTGCAACACAAAGCGACCCGACCGGGTACAATTATTGCTACCTTCCCACATTCAGCCGGTATTACTGGGTTAAAAATTGGACATATGCCAACGGTCTCTGGGTGGCCTCGCTGACTGTTGATACGCTTGCAAGTTACCGAGATCAGATTGGGTCTGCTACCGAATATGTGGTTAGATCGTCGGCCCAGTATGATGGCACAATTTCAGATAGCCTTTACCCGGCAACAGCTACCGTTCAGAGTGTCACAAATGCTTTTCAAGGCGGTTTTGCTGAAACGATCAGCGGAGGTTTCTTTGTTATTGGATTTATAGCCAAAGCCGCTAACTCCATTGGAGCTGTCACTTATGTAGTAATGACTCCTGGAAACGCTAAAAAACTCTCCGCCAAATTACTAACCGATGTATCGTACCTTAGTATTGACAATACAGAGATTAGTGACAGTTTAACAAAGGTGCTTTTTAATCCTTATCAGTATATCGTAAGTTGTAACTACTTTCCATTTGGTATTGCCGAGCTCGCCGCACATTTACCGCTTGTTTCTAGTGTAGATGTTGGTTGGTGGTCAGTAAACATTCCGTGTTGGATTTTGGGAGAAGATAATAACAATCTAACAAAATCGGTAAGTGTGGCTATTCCGAAGCACCCGCAAGCGGCAAATCGTGGAGGGTATTGTAACGCCTCCCCATACACGGACTATACTATCTTCTTGCAACCATTTGGAGTAATTCCCCTTGATGCCTCCAAATTGTGGGGTGCCGCGACATTATCTATCCAGTATGTGACGGACCTTTTCACCGGCGACAGTATCTTGCGTATGTTTACCGATACAAATCAGCTAGTACACGAGACAACCGCAAAACTCGGGGTACCTATTCAACTTTCAAATATTACATTTGATATACCATCGGGCGGAGGACTGCTGCAAACGGGTGTTGCTGCTGCGTTTGGAGGTCTCCAAGCAGCATTATCCGGGGGATCTTTTTCAGACGTCGGAAACGGTATTCTAAATGCTGCACAAGCAACCAACGCGGATGTTGCAAGTAAGGGTGCCACAGGGTCTACAATCGCTTTTGATTCGGTGCCTTATATGGTCGCCCGCTTTAAAATTCTTGTGGATGACAACAATGATGACCATGGGAGACCCTTATGTCGGCGGGTGCAAATATCCAGTATTCCGGGGTATATTATGGTTGACGATCCCGACATCGCACTAGCGGCAACAGCAGAAGAAATCGACAGTGTCAAAAGTTATATGAAGAATGGTTTTTTCTATGAGTAGGAGGCATAAACAATGGCAGTATATAAACAGTGTATTACTAATGTGTCACCAATCAGAGTGACAGCCGGTTATCCGGCGTACCCGGATGGAAGTCCCCACCGGGGCATTGACACAGTACACGGTAATCATAAAGCGTACGCGCCCGAGGCGGGCGTTGTGATCGTGGCGCAGCACTGGAATGGCAGTACCTCGGGCGATCAGTCGTGGGGCAATATGATTAAAGTCAGAATGGCCGACGGCACCACATGGCGAGCTGCACACTTTGCCTCACAGATTTGGAACGTTGGCGACACGATCACAAAGGGGCAGTTTATTGGCACACAGGGCAAAACGGGATACGCAACGGGCGTTCACACGCATTGGGAGTACGCCGATGCCGCCGGAAACCTGAGGGACCCGTCCAGCATTATCAGAATCCCGAATCAGGTCGGCACATGGGACGTAGAATGGGACTCCGGCGGAGGCCCTGACCCCGGGCCGGGTCCCGGGCCGGGTCCCGGGCCGGGTCCCGGCCCGTGGCCCACCGGTAAGTTGCCGGTGTGGTTACTGTTTAAAATGGCAAAAGGAGGTCGTCTGTTATGAGCGCCCCCTACAGCTATGAGCAAATCAACGCTCATGTGTCCCCGGTGACTCCCTCCGTAATGCACACCAAGGGCAACAGCTTATCCTATTATTTCCGCAAATATCTGTTTCTTGAAGCTGTGTCTATGGTCCGATGGACGCTCCCCGACACTTGGCCCAGTAACCGCTTGCAATATCTTGTATTCGGTTCCGGAGGTGTTACGGTGTTCGATACTGACCGCTACGGCCTCGTTTATGACCGCATGGGACTGACCGGCATTAACATTTTTTACAATCCCACCCACTCCATCATTGCAAATCCTTTTATCAAAGGGTCCCCCTATTTGCAAATCGGGAAGCAGTGCGAGATCATCAATTTACAGCCCGATTACCGCGGCATGGTGGATATTGTGGCCTATTATGGGGATATGATGGCCCTTGCTGCCCAGACCATCCAAAGCAATTTAATTAACAGCCGGTTGGCGTATGTGTTCGCCTCTGGTAACAAAGCTGGGGCAGAATCTTTTAAAAAGATGTTCGACCAGATCATGCAGGGAGACCCCGCCGTTTTTGTGGATTCCTCTTTGCTCAAAGCGCCCAAAAATGGGACATCCGGGCAAGCCCCATGGATGTACTTTGCGACAGACCTTAAAGGGAACTTTATCACCAACGAACTGTTGACAGCCCTTAAAACCATTAAAGCCCTGTTCGATACTGAAGTAGGCATTCCCAACACCAATACCAGCAAAAAAGAGCGAATGTTGACAGACGAAATCAATTCTAACAACGTTGAGACAGCCGCCAAAGCGTCACTATGGTTGGAAAGCTTGCAGAGTGGGTGTAAGCGGGTGCACAAGCTCTTTGGTATTAACAAATCGACTTTATGGGTCGATTGGCGTTTTCCGCCCGATACTGACGTGAAGGAGGTAAACAACGATGCACGCGACGTTGAGCTTTAACGGCTTATTGGCAGGATACCCGGAACTGTTCGATGATTTGGAAGTCCCTAACAATGTGTCTAAAGAAACTGTCTGCAATCAATTACTGTTTGATACACTGGAATTGGAAGTGTTATACTCGGACGGCCCCACTATGCGCAGGGCGCTAGGCGTCTATTCTGAAACCATGCTCCCGAGCTGGACCCGGTACGCGGAGGCCCTAGGCCTTGAATACGATGCTTTAGCATCCGATGACCGAACCAGAACCACCGACCATGCAGGAACCAGCGGCGGCACAATCAACCGCGAATACGGCGTGAAGGGAAAAACTATGCGAGAGCCTAACCTGACCACCAAAGGCCAGAATACCGGCAGCGACAGCACCACCCGGGACGTCACGGGGTTTGACAGCGGGACATTGCAAACCGCGGAAAAGAATACAACGGCCCTTGGAACTGGAAACACCATTACCAGCAGCGGCACGGACACGACCACCACCGATCAGACAACCACCGATAACAACATCTCGGAGTTACACGACGGCTACAGAGATACCGTGGCCGAGAAGGGCCGGGCAGGGCGAGACCCGCAAGACCTTATTGCCAAAGAGTTGACCCTTGCAATGGAAAATGCAGTCCATAAAATCGTCACGGACATCCGGGCGAACTTTTGTTTGCTGGTATATTAAGGAGATGTGATTTATGAGTATCAATCCTATTCACAGAGCACCATACACCAATTTCCATGATCTCAATCTTGATTGGGTTATGGATAAGTTAAACGAGTTCAATACCAAACTGACGAATTTCGTAAGCCTAGCAACGATCAAGTACGCAAACCCCATTCAGTGGGACATTACCAGCCAGTATGAAGCAAACACCGTTGTAATAGACAGCAACGGCAACGCTTATCTTTCCGTGCGGCCGGTGCCGTCCGGTGTTTCTTTGGACCGTACTGAGTTCTGGACCAAAATAGGCAATTTCGATGAGCTTTGGGCCGATGTCAAAAAAGCCATTACTCCCATCGATGAGGGACACAGCCCCGCCGCCACAGCTGCAAGAGATGTCAACGATCTTGTCTGGGTCAATGGGTCCCTTGTGCGTGTCACAAGAACAATGATCGCCGGTGATGCTTATGTGCCCGGCTCTAACTGCGTTAGCAGCTCCACAAATGAAGTTCTGCACTACCTTATCACCGCGTTTAATGAAGGCTTGAACGAAGAGAAAACGGCCCGAGAGAACGCCGACACACAGCTCCAGACGGCTATCGGCAAGGAGCAGACGGCCCGAGAGAACGCCGACACACAGCTCCAGACGGCTATCGGCGAGGAGCAGACGGCCCGAGAGAACGCCGACACACAGCTCCAAACGGCTATCGACAAGGAGACGCAGGACCGTATTAAGGCGGATGAACAATTACAAAAACAGATTGAGGAGGCACCCTCTACTGCATTTGCTAATGTTAAGGAATACGGCGCAGTAGGCACCGGCATAGCGGATGATACGGCGGCAATTAAACAGGCTATTACATCCGGTCTTCCACTGCTTTTTCCGGATGGTAAATACAATATTACGCAGGATGTCACACTCACCGGTGCCTATTTTGCGTACAACGCAATGTTGATTGCGTCCGGATGTACAGTAACGATCACCGCGCCTATTGCCGGTGCGAGCTGTCATTTCATTAAAGCACACAGCGGCAAGATCAAGATAACCGATAGCGTTGTACTGGTTGACTGGTTTAACTATGAAGGCGATTTGGGGTCTGCTATCAGCAATTATCTCTCAGGTTATGAGGGTACAGTAAAGTTTGGTCGTCCTGCTAGTTATGCAGGACTGGGCACTGATACTACTTACGTTGTAAGTGATAATATTTATCTTCAGCCGCATACTACATACGATTTGCAGGGGTGTGTTATTAAGCTTACTACTGCCAACAGCCGATTCATTTTTAACGGTAGTAATACCGCCCATGTGGAGCGCACTATCTTTCGCAATGGCGTTATTATCGGTGCAACCGATAATGTAGACGCGGCTTTTACTTCGGAGTATTCTGAGCGATTCTTCATTGAGGATGTGTTTATAATCGGTTGCCGAAAAGTGCTAGAATGTTCGCATACTGTCAATATACAGGTGCGCAATATTATACATGATATCGCACTTGAAACCTCTAAGCCTATTACAAGTTATCATTTAGTAGAGAGTCCCACGGGTGCAACGGGTATCTCCGGTAACGCATCTTTCCGCGCAGAAAACTGCATTTCCAGCCTTGGCAGTGCTACCGGGGATAGATGGATGTTCCTTGCTGATTCTTCCAGCGATATTCGAGATATTTATATCAGCAACTGCGAATGCAGCCACTCCAATGGCATATGGATTAACGCCTCCGATACACCATCAACGGTCTGGGACATTCTGATTGATGGTTTCATTGCCGACCAGTGCCCGCAGACCGGTATTTACTTAACAAATTGTCTTTACGGCGCAGTACATATTCTAAACAGCTATAGTAACGCGCCGTCCTACGGCATACGCCTGGTAAAATCAACGGCTGTTATCAATACATGTCAGTTCCTTGCTACGGCACCCATGAATGGTATTTACATTGAAGGGGGGTGTAAGGCAGTTTCTATCAGTCATTGCACTTTTATTGATGTACCGCGTCCGATTCAAATCTCAGACGGCATTGGAACCATCGTGGACGATATTACGGTAGTGCGCAATACCCTACATGGAGAAAACGCCCCGGCTGTATTTGTCGGTTCGGAGTGGTGCTTTATTACCCGACTTTCTGGATGGAATATAACACCCGCCTACACAGCAGGTGTACAGTTTGGTGCAGGCAACTGTACGTTTGGATTCATCAACGGGTTTGACCCTACAAAGTATTCAAAACTGGGTGCACCTGCAAACATTCAGCAAATTTCCACTACAGCTATTTAACCACAACAACCCCTCTATTGAGGGGTTGTTTATTGTATATGTTGTTTATTGTATATGTTGCTATTTACATTGTAAAAATTGCTATTTACATTGTAAAAATTGCTATTTACATTGTAAAAATTGCTATACT
>ERZ835109.2222-NODE-2222-length-13123-cov-4.000842_pt1 | contig 13123 bp, 9 predicted proteins | sample MGYA00519946_ERZ835109 | MGnify/ENA primary metagenome ERZ835109 (study PRJEB31850, sample SAMEA3708771) | human gut metagenome | biome: human gut; feature: human-associated habitat; material: faeces | place: China | collected 2014 ...
CATCGTCGTCATTGCTCGAACCTGTCTGTTCACTAAGCACTGCCATTTGCACATCGTTGACAGAAATCTCTTCGCCTGCATGCACACGAGCTGCGCAGGTCTGCAAAACGGCAAAAGCCTTTGGCGCCTCCGCTCCAGAAATGCGGAAGTTATTTCCTCGGCGAGAGATCTTGGCATCGAACGCCGTTTCTATCTGGCGAAGATTTTCGTCAAGAGGACCAACAAGCATGGCAAGTTCGCCTGCTGTCGCCTCAAAGACATAGACAAAATCCTTCAAATCCTTTTTCATGTTTTTTTCTGGTTTTATGCCAATTCACCGCCCAACGTATGAGGATAGACCTCAGTGATACGGATATTTGCCATCTGACCAATAAGCGTTTCGTCACCCGTGAAGTTCACGACACGATTGTTGTCTGTACGAGCGGACAACAATCCTTCACCTTTTTTTGCCTTGCCGAACACAAGGCAACGCTCAACACGGCCGAGCATGGATTGAGAAATTTCCGTAGCCTTAGCATCAATCACAGTCTGGAGATATTGCAGTCGCTTGAGCTTCACATCTTGCGGCGTGTCGTCTTTGTAGGATGCCGCAGGCGTACCGGGACGCGAAGAATAGACGAAAGAGAAGCTTGCATCGAAACCAACCTCTTTAATCAATCGCATCGTCTCATTGAAGTCTTCCTCCGTCTCCCCCGGGAAACCCACGATGAAGTCCGTTGCGATACTGATGTCCGGTCGTACGGCACGCAATTTTGCTATTCGTCCAAGGTACCACTCGTGCGTGTACCCTCGCTTCATGGCACTCAGAATTCGGTCGGAACCGCTTTGCACAGGCAAATGCACATGGTTAGCCAGCTTAGGCAACCTTCCGTAAGCTTCGATCAAGCGATCCGAGAATTCCTTGGGATGACTTGTGGTGTAACGAATGCGCTCAATACCGGGAATTTCGCTCACGTACTCCAGAAGCGCTGCGAAATCCACGGGATTACCGTCCGCACCGCGACCACAATATGCGTTGACGTTTTGCCCCAGTAGTGTAATTTCCTTGACGCCTTGACTAGCCAAATGAGCGCATTCCACTAACACGTCCATCAAAGGACGGCTGATTTCTTCGCCGCGAGTATAGGGCACCACGCAGTAAGAGCAATACTTGCTGCAGCCTTCCATCACAGAGACAAAGGCTGTTGCTCCGTTTGCTGTCGGAGCTGGCAGGCAATCGAATTTTTCGATTTCAGGGAATTCGATATCTACTTGGGGTTTGCCCGTGCGTTCTCGTTCAGCAAGAAGCTCAGGCAAGCGATGCAACGTCTGGGGACCAAAGACCACGTCAACCCAAGGCGAACGTGAAAGGATACGCTTGCCTTCTTGGCTGGCAACACAACCACCCACGGCAATACGCATGGACGGTTTTTCTTTTTTGAGTTCTCTCAGTCTGCCCAGATCCGAGAAGGTCTTTTCCTGAGCTTTTTCTCGGATCGAACAGGTAACGACAACTAACAGATCTGCGTCTTCAGGCTGAGCGGTACGCTCATATCCATGTTCTCGCATCAGATCAATGATGCGAGCGGAGTCATAGTCGTTCATTTGGCAGCCAAAGCTGCGGAGATAGATTTTTTTTGCGTTCACGGTTTATGTCCGGTGGCTAAAAGATTATTGGATATTGAGTTAACACTCAACAATATTTACCGCCAAGCCTCCACGGCTTGTTTCACGGTATTTTGATTGCATGTCTTTGCCGGTTTCAAACATGGTCTGCATGACTGCATCGAGACTTACAAAATGACTACCGTCCCCAGCAAGAGCTAAACGAGCGGCATTAACAGCCTTGACTGCTGCTACGGCATTGCGTTCGATACAGGGAATTTGCACTTGGCCTGCTACGGGGTCACACGTAAGACCCAGACAATGTTCCATGCCAATTTCTGCGGCATTTTCCACTTGTCTCGGATTAGCACCCAATACTGCGGCTAACGCTCCGGCAGCCATTGAGCAGGCAACACCTACTTCACCTTGGCAACCCACTTCGGCACCTGAAATAGAGGCGTTGCTCTTGTAAAGAAGGCCAATGGCGCCAGCAGTGAGCAAAAACTCACGAATGCCTTCAGGATTAGCTCCGGGGATAAACGTGCGGTAATAGCGAAGCACTGCTGGAATCACACCTGCAGCACCGTTGGTGGGACTCGTTACCACGCGTCCTCCGCAAGCGTTTTCTTCTCCGACAGCAAAAGCCCAAGCGTTGATCCAATCCAGAACACTCAAGGGATCGGAAGCTGAGTTGACGTTTTTCAACCGTTGTGCCAGATGCTTGGCACGACGCTTGACGGCAAATGGTCCGGGCATCGGGCCTTCTGTTTCCAAGCCTCGGTTGATGCAATCGTTCATCGCATCCCAAACGGCATCAAGCTCCTTGTCAATTTCTTCGTCGGTATGATGCACGCGTTCGTTAGCACGTGCAATCTGGGCAAACGACAGATTGTTTTTTATGGCCAGTTCAAGAAGTTCCGTACCGTTGCCATATACGTAAGGTAACGGCAGAGCTTTGCTCTTGGTAACTGCTACAGGTTCATTGGGTACATCCGGATCGCGTTCGCTTCCGGCCACAATAAAACCGCCGCCCACGGAATAGTAACGGCGACACAGCAGGCAATTGCCTTGTTCGTCCAGTGCCGCCAAATCCATCGCGTTAGTATGAAATGCACAAACCTTGTCAGCCGAGAAAATCATGTCTCGGTCAGAATCAAAAGCAATGCTCTTGGTTCCTGCAAGATTAAGCACATGATCTTCTTCAGCCTCACGAGGAATCTCAACGGATTCTTTGCCGGTGACAGTAGCCGGAGCCTTACCTGCCCACCCGAGGATCACAGCCTTGTCAGTAGCGTGACCTCGGCCTGTCGCCCCCAGACTTCCCATCAATTCGCAAACCACGCGCTGTGTTTGTGTCAAAAGTTCCCTTTTCTGGAGCTCCTGCACAAACAAGAGCGCGGCACGCATCGGTCCGACGGTATGACTCGAGCTCGGACCAACTCCGAGCTTGAACATTTCAAAAACGCTGGCAGCCATATTGTTCATCTCGATTAGATCTGCTTGTCCACAACCAATGCTGCCTCACAATGCGTACGAGGATCCGTTTTGACATCCACGGGCACTCGATCACCGATCTTCACTTCCTGAGGCAAACGCACCAATGCCACCGTAAAGGGCCCTTCGGGAACGCGAGCAATTGACGTGCATGGATATTGCGTACCGTTGAGTACAACGTAGGGAACTTCAACAAGCAACGCCGGATCGAATGCCACATCAAAGGCCACCAGCTGCATACGGTCGTAATTGCCGGCCTTAAAACGAGCTTCCGTCAGGGCTCGACCTATAAAGATACGATCCGGATCGTCGAAATTCAGAGCACCTTCAAGACCGGTTTCAAGCGGGCTGGAGCTTTCGTCAAGTTCGAGCCCGGCAGCCGGTTCACGAGCAAAGATACGCAACGCATCCCATCCTGTCTGCTCGCCTTTCTTTGCTCCGGCCCTGATAAGGTTGTCACTCAACGCCTTGATGTTGACCTCGGGGCCAACCGCCAAACACATCCATCCCATATCGATGAAGCGAATGCCAAGACTTTCGACCATCTGTCCAGGCTGAAGAGAAATACCGTCAATCGGAAGCTTGCCGACAAAGTAGAAACCTGCAAGCGATTCAACGCCAACATCAGCTTCAAAGGCAACGCTCACCTGACGAATCCATGCTTGCAAAGCATCAGTCTCGTCACCGGCAAGAATGATCTCATAGGTGTCGGTTGCTCGGCGCGCAACCCAGGGCGTGCCCAGCACACCACCGGTGGCGTTCATCGCCACCGAACGTTCCACACCTCCTACTGCAAGCTTTGTGACATCACTCGTCAAAAGTCGAGCCAAAAACTTTTCTGCCCCCTGCACCTTGAGAATCGTCACAGGGGTTTCATTGAAAATCACCAGATCCAAAGCCATTTTTCTATTTTTCGTTAAGTGGGAGTTTTAGTAATCAGTCTTCGCGCACACAGTCGAGCATGTACTTAATCGTGCCGTCAGGTTGCTTGACCTTTACGAGACCGTGAACGTCGCTTTCAAAACCTGGGAAGCGGCGCGTGAAGTCGCGCGCAAAGCGCAAATATTCAACAATCTTGGAATTGACGCGCTCGCCCGGCACCAAGAGCGGGATTCCCGGCGGATAGGGAGTCAACAGCACAGCAGAGATACGCCCTTCCAAAGAGTCAATTGGCAAACGATCAATTTCGCCGTGTGCGAACTTGGCGTAAGCATCGGTCGGACGCATTGCCGGAATCATTTCAGAGGTGTACATCTGCGTGGTCAAACGTGCCACGTCGTAGTCGCGGTATACCTCATGCACACTCTGACAGAGATCACGCAGTCCCATTCCTTCATAATGCGGGAACTCAGAGAGGAACCGCGGCATCACGCGGTAGAGCGGCGAGTTAGCGTCGTATGCGTCCTTGAACTGCTGCAGTTCCGTCACCATCGTGTTCCAACGACCCTTCGTGATGCCGATCGTAAACATGATGAAGAACGAATAGAGTCCAGTCTTTTCAACAATGATGCCGTGCTCAGCCAGGTACTTCGTCACAACGGCCGCAGGAATACCCGTTTCGGAGAAGTCGCCTTCTACAGACAAGCCGGGCGTCACAATCGTTCCCTTGATAGGATCGAGCATGTTGAAGCCTTCTGCCACGGGTCCGAACCCATGCCAGCTTTCGTTGGCCTGCAACATCCAGTCTTTCTGGGTGCCGAAACCCTCGCTCGGCAACTTTTCCGGCCCCCACACAGTAAACCACCAGTCGTCGTAGTTTTTACCGACTTCTCGCATCGCGCGACGGAAATAAACGGCTTCAGCAATGGACTCTTCCACCAGAGCTTTGCCTGCACGACCTTCCATCATGGCTGCAGCTACGTCGCAGCTTGCAATGATCGCGTACTGCGGCGACGTCGAAGTGTGCATCATGAACGCTTCGTTAAAGCTCGAGCGATCCAGCTTTTCCGTTTCAGAATCCTGAATACAAATTTGACTTGCCTGGGAAATACCAGCCAAAAGTTTGTGCGTCGAGTGGGTCGCAAAAACCATGCTCTTCTTGGTGCGCGGCTTGTTGCGATCAATGGCGTGCATGTCGCTGTAGAAAGGCGAAAATGCCGCATGCGGCAACCAGGCCTCGTCAAAATGAAGGATGTCCACCTTGCCGTCGAGCTTTTCCTTGATCACTTCATCGTTATAGACAATGCCGTCGTATGTCGACTGCGTGATCGTCATAATGCGCGGCTTGGCATTCTTATTCTTGATCAGCGGATTCTTGGCGATTTTCTCTTGGATCGTTTCCCAATCGAATTCGGAACGCGGAATCGGTCCGATGATGCCGTAATGATTGCGCGTGGGCATCAGGAACACAGGAATAGCTCCCGTCAGGGTGATCGCGTGAAGAATCGACTTATGGCAGTTACGGTCCACAATCACGATGTCGCCCGGCGCTACCGTGTAGTTCCAAACAATCTTGTTGGACGTGGAAGTACCGTTGGTCACAAAGAAAAGGTTGTCACACCCGAAAATGCGAGCGGCATTTTGTTCGGATTTTGCAACAGGCCCGGTATGGTCAAGTAGCTGACCGAGTTCTTCCACGGCGTTGCAAACGTCGGCACGAAGCATGTTTTCGCCGAAGAACTGGTGGAACATCTGACCCACGGGGCTCTTCAAGAAAGCAACACCTCCCGAATGCCCCGGGCAATGCCAGGAATAGGAGCTGTCAGCCGCATAGTGTGTCAACGCACGGAAAAACGGCGGCGGCAGGCTTTCAAGATATTGACGGGCTTCACGAACGATGTAACGCGCCACAAACTCAGGCGTGTCTTCGAACATATGAATAAAGCCGTGCAGTTCACGCAACACATCGTTTGGGATCGAAGGCGCAGTCTTCGTTTCACCGTACAAGAAAATCGGAACGTCCGGATTCGAGCTTCTGACTTGATGCACGAAAGCTCGCAATTCCGCAATGGCTTCGTTTTCTTCACCGGTGTCAGAAAAATCGTCGTCGTCAAGACTTACGATAAAGGCCGAAGTGCGGCTTGCCTGACGCGCCAGACTCGAGAGATCGGAAAACGTCGTAACGGCGCTAACCTCTTGTCCTTGCGCTTCAATAGCTTGTGCAAGGTCTCGAATGCCAAGACCGGAGACGTTTTCCGAATGGTAATCCTCGTCAATGATGACGATAGGGAAGTGATATTTCATAGTTGGAAACGCAAAGGAAGAAGGCTCCCGCTCGGAATTTCCTCATGCAGGAGATTGCTGTTAATGAATATAGGCGCCAAGTGCGAAAAAACTGGATACTTCGCAGGCAGTGCAAGTATATCGGCATCGTCCTTGTTCTTGAATACAGCGTCCGTAAGCGCAACTGTTCTTCGTCCTGCCAGCAGCTAAAATACAACCACTTTCAGAAGGCTCTGAATCGAGAGTCACTCTGCCGAATTTCATAGCATGGATCCCGCGTTTATGTCTCACAGTCCCGTTCAGAAAAATACTGCTCACGCCGGTCGTCTCTTTATGGTTACTGCTCCCTCCGGGGCCGGCAAAAGCTCACTGGTTAAAGCACTCCTTGAGCGCGACTCTGAAATTGAGCTGTCGATTTCCCACACTACGCGTGCTCCGCGCCCAGGCGAAGTTAACGGTCGCGAGTATCACTTCATTTCCGTCAATGAGTTTGAAGAGCGCAAAGCGCGCGGCGAATTTCTCGAGTCCGCCCTTGTGCACGGCAACTACTACGGCACAAGCCGCGTTTGGATTGAGCAACGCATGGCTGCTGGCAAAGACGTTTTGCTGGAAATCGACTGGCAGGGGGCTCGTCAAGTACGTTCCCAATTTGAGGGTACCGTGGGCATCTTCATTCTGCCTCCTTCCATTGATGCACTTGAAGCGCGCCTGCATAAGCGCGGCACCGACAGCGAAGCCACCATAACACGTCGTCTGATGGGGGCCGGAGCGGAAATTGCCCACGCTCCCGAATTTGAGTTCGTTATAATTAACGACAGCTTTGACGTTGCTTTATCGCAACTGATCTCCGTAGTGACAGCTTCGCGCCTGAACTTCCAAAATCAGGCCGCGCGCCATCGCGAACAGTTCATCTCGCTCGGCGTTCCTGTCTGATCTCTACCCTGCTGCAACGATTTCCTACTTTTGAAAAGAAAAATGGCTCGCATTACTGTTGAAGATTGCATGAAAAAGATTCCGAACCGTTTTGAGATGGTTCTCTGCGCCGCATACCGTGCTCGTCAGCTCAACGACGGTCACGCACCGCGCGTTGATGCCAAGGACAAAAACACCGTGATCGCTCTGCGCGAAATTGCGCAGGGCAGTGTGTCGCGCGAAATGCTGGAACGCGTTTCCTAATTTCTTGCTTCACTCGGGCAACGGACAACCGTTGCGTTGCCCGCAAGCGAAACCAAGCGCTGCCTATCCTATAAGACTATTTGGGCAGCGCTTTTTTTATTTTTTATCACTTTTCGGAAAAGGTCCTATGCTGTTTACCGCCCCTCAAACAGCCCCGGCAACGACTCTGCCCGGCATCATTCGACCTCAACATCCTCATGTCGGCCAGTCCAATGAAGACGACTACGATGCTGCTTATCTGGATGCTCGTGCCGATGACATCGTCGGTCAGGAAGCTGACCTCCCTCTCTTTTCTCCTGTCGAGAAAGTCACCAAAGTCGTCACCTCTTCCGAACTGCTCGCCCGTTGCAGTCAGTTTCTTTCTAAAGCAGACGTAGAACGCGTTCATCAGGCATTTATGTACGCTGACGATGCGCATCTGGGGCAATTTCGCAAGTCCGGCGAACCATACATCACGCATCCTCTGGCTGTGGCAAATATTCTGGCTGAGTGGCGTCTTGACTCCACCACCATTTGCGCCGGTCTCATGCACGACGTGCTTGAAGATACGCCTGTCGCCAAAATTGAAATGGTTGAGCGCTTCGGCGTAGAAGTGGCAGAACTCGTTGATGGCGTGAGCAAACTCGACAAATTGCGGTTTTCATCCAACGAAATCGCACAGGCTGAAAGTTTCCGCAAGATGTTGCTCGCCATGAGCCGCGACGTACGCGTGATCTTTGTGAAACTCGCCGACCGTCTGCACAACCTTCGCACTCTCGGCGTGATGCGCCCAGATAAGCGTCGCCGCATCGCCAAGGAAACGTTGGAAATCTATGTGCCGATTGCGCATCGTCTAGGGCTCAATACCGTTTTCCGCGAACTGCAGGAGTTGTCCTTCTTCAACCACTACCCGCGTCGTTACGAAATTCTTCGTGAAAACGTGATTCTCACACGCGGCAATCGTAAGGCTGTTCTAGAACGCATCCTGCGTGAAACGCGTTCAGCATTACCCAAATGCGGCATTGTGGCTCAAGTCCAGGGAAGAGATAAGACCATCTACGGTATATACAACCGCATGCGTGACACGCATGCTTCCTTCTCCGATGTTTTGGACATCTACGGCTTTCGTGTAATCGTTCGTACGCGCGAAGAGTGCTATCTCACTTTGTGCGCCTTACACCAGCTCTATAAACCTGTTCACAACCGCTTCAAAGACTTCATTGCGATCCCGAAAGCAAACGGTTACCGAAGTCTTCACACCACCGTCATCGGTCCCTACGGCACTCCTGTTGAGTACCAGATTCGTACGGAAGAAATGCACCGCATTGACGAGATGGGCATTCTTTCTCACTGGATCTACAACGACAGCATGGATACCAGCGGTATCCAGAACATGGTGAAATCCTGGCTGCAAAGTCTGATGGAAATTCAGCGCACTAGTGCTGACAGCAGTGAGTTCCTTGAAAACATCAAGATCGACCTCTTCCCGGATCGCGTCTATGTCTTCACTCCGAGAAGCAAGATCGTGAGCTTGCCGCAAGGCTCTTGCCCTGTTGATTTTGCCTATCAGATTCACACCGATGTCGGCAACAAGGCCATCGGCTGCCGCATTAATGGGGAGCAGCAACCATTGTCCACGCCGCTGAAGAACGGCGACATGGTCGAGATCATCACAGCGCCTGACGCTGAACCTGATCCTCAATGGATCAGCTTTGTGCGCAGCGGTAAAGCTCGTGCAGAAGTCCGCCAGTATCTACGCACGCGCAATCCTGAAGAATCGGAAGCTTTGGGTCGTAAAGTGCTCGCCAAAGCTGCCCAAGAAGCACAGCTCAACCTTCAAGCTATTCCTGAACCCATTTGGCGTGAAGTGCTTCGTGATGCATCCATCGGAACACGCGAACAACTCTATATTGATATTGGTCTGGGGCACATGCCGGCAGCTGGCATCATCGGTCAAATCAAGACTTTGCTACAGGTAAAAAAACCTGAACATCCTGCAAGTGAAACCACGGTGACCATCCGAGGCACCGAAGGTATGGCTGTCCAACTGGCAACCTGTTGCCATCCCGTGCCCGGCGACAACATTTGGGGCTTTATGCGCAAAGGGCATGGGCTTTCCGTACACCGCTCTGACTGCGAACACGTTGCTCGAGGGCGGCAAAATGCCCCGCAACGTTGGATGCCATTGGCATGGCAAGCGGAAAGCGCAGAAGAAGCTCGGTTCTTTGTACCGCTGGATCTGGAAATTACCGATGATCGTGCGACTCTAGCCTCTGTCGCCACAGAGCTCAGCTCTGCAGGCTCGGCCATTGTGGGAGTCAACGTCGAGCCCAACAAGGAAGGTAAAGAGTCTTTGAATTTGATGATTCAGGTAAGAAGCCGACTACACTTGATGCACATCATGCGTGCGCTCAAACGTATCCCGACCGTGTTGAGCGTAGCCAGACGCTTGGATGGAGACAAACGCATCTTCTTACCAACAGAAGGTCGATAGAGATGGCGAAGGCTCCTTTCAGTGCCCTTCGCTTAATCGGTTAAATCTTGCCGCCGTGATTTTTTAGGTAGTAGTACCGCACATACTTGGTCAGCGTATAGAAGTAGTGATTCATGGAGAAAATGAAACCAAGCTTACCATCCAGAAAACCGCGGTTGGTGAAGTAGACCTTGAAGAATGCCCTGAATGGCCTTAAAACAACGTCTCAAAAAAAGTAACAGTTTTGGTATGTGAAATGAATGAGCCGCCCAGATAATTGGGCTTTGGGGACCAGCCGATACTTTCATGCACTTTTCCGATAGACGATGCCCATCTATCGGCAAAAATCTTAGAACCCAGTCCGGACGCAAACATCCATGCACAGCAGATCCTGATATAAAACGACTTTCTCTCTGGATCATGTATGCCCGCTTCTGCTTCGAATACGACAGCGCTTGACGAATAGAATCCTGCAGTTTTCGAACTGACTCTCTCATCGGCATCAATCATCAGAATCCACGGTTGAGAAGCTTGCTGCATGCCAAAAGTCTTCTGTGCCCAAAAAAAATCTTCAGCAGGAGATCGATTAAAAACTTTTGCGCTTAACACCTGTGCTATCTCGACCGTCTTATCTGTGCTTCCGTCAACAACAATGGGTTTTTCAGTCCTTCAGCAAAAGCGCAGCTTTGAGGACAATTTTTGAAATTACGCTCCTCGTTACGCGTCAAGAGCACAACGCTGAACGCTGATGGGAAGTTTTTCTTTTACCATTTGAGATCCCTTCAAGACCACTGACATTCGCTATTTGTACTCCACCGCAACTATCTCCAGCACTTCTACCCGTGCAGGGTGATCAATCGTTGCCGGCGTCGGTAATTTGACACTATCGCCTTCCCTTTGCTTCAGAAAAACCCGAGCAATCGGACTCACCCAACTCACATCACCATTTTCCGGATCTGCTTCATCAATGCCCACGATACGAATAGTGTGCTCAGTTCCTGTAGTCAGGTTCTCGTAAGTAACAGTCGCCCCAAAAAACACCTGATCCGTGGGTGGACGTTTTGCAGGATCGACCACCTCTGCACTTTCAATTCGTTTGTTCAGAAAACGTATGCGGCGGTCAATTTCACGCAAACGTCTTTTGCCGTACTGGTAGTCCCCGTTCTCAGAACGATCTCCATTACTTGCCGCCCAACTGACCACGTTCACAATGCTCGGGCGCTCAACGTTAACCAAATGTTCACGCTCATCTAACAGACGTCGGTAACAACTTGGTGTCATGTAGTTTTTTGTGTTCGCCGGGAGGCCGGGAAGCTTGACTTCTTCACCAGCATCATCTTCCATCAACATTGCAGCTGTCATTTACCCATCTAACCCCGCTCTATTGTCGATATTTACCACACCACACATCTGCAGATATGCCAACACCCACTTTTTAAGCCGGGCTACAACAATCTCTTTCCAATCTTTAAGGCTAGAACCTCCGAGTCCCCCACTCATTTCGTTAAGTAGCCTTCATCACCCGCCACGATCGCATCTTCATCGTAACTGGCGAAAAAAAACATCTCGCCCTCTGGGCTCAAAAAGACCTTGGCCTACATTAAAGTCTTCAACGGGATTTTGAACATCCAACACTCTTTTCAACAGTGTAGCTTCCACGTCGTAGGCAGTTGTGAGGTGAGAGATTTATTGAACTGGCATCACTGGCCATGAAATCACAAGCGGAATTTCATCTGAACATCTGAAAAATTCCCATTGTTACCCTAGAAATTTAGCTTAGAGTTATTGAACTCTTCCCCATGATCAGAAGTCACGATTACGATTATGCCGTTCTGTCGACAGAATCTAGAGAACTCACCCAATCAGTACATCCTACTAACAGGTGGCATTCCTATACTGGTTGAAATATCCTTTCGAGGCAAAGTCAGGATAAAGTCTCTAACGGTCAACTTCTTGCCAATAATCATCATTGGGGGCAAAATGATTGCGTTATCATAGAATTACTCGTTTGCTTCATGGCCATTTTTTCCTGAGGCTGAATGTATGCTGCTGTGCCCCATAGAGGAATAGTAGACAGACTGTGCTTGAAACTACCTGAGGTTTCTCGCGTCGAATATGAGAGATACATAAGAGTCTGGCTCCCTTCGTCAAAGATACGACGAATTTTGAGCGTCTTGAGAAACACGCTCTTAGATTTTTCAAAAACAACTTCTCCCGTCTTGCCTTTCTTAATCCGAGCAATCATCTCCGGCGTAATTTCTCCGGTCTGCCGACAGCTAACAGCGCTGTCAGATGGATCTGACAATGCAAGATTCGCTTCCACGCTCGCAACATGACAGGTCACCCCTGGAACAAGCGGATCCACAAAACTGTTCAGTTTTATGTCCTTGAGGGTAAAAATCCCCAAGGAAACGTCCGCAACCTCATTGTCAGAACACGCAGTCAGGGAAAATGCTCCTAAAACAACTAGCGCTATTGCAAGGATTTTTTTCTTCACGTCCAGTCCCGTCTTAAAAAATATCTGTGAGCTAAGAGTTGCCCTTCAATTACTAGGTAAATCACAACCTTAGTCGAATGAGGAAAGAACTTTTTTATCAGAAGTGAATTGAATATTGTACAAATGCTCGTAATAGCCCTTTCTTTGCAACAACTCCTCATGCTTGCCAACTTCACAAATCTGACCGTCCTTCATCACAACAATCTTGTCAGCTCCAATGATTGTAGACAGACGATGCGCCACGACAAAAGTTGTACGTCCTTGCATAAGTTCATCCAGAGACCTCTGAATGTATTTTTCGCTTTCAGTGTCCAGAGCACTTGTAGCCTCATCCAGAAGCAAAATCGGCGCATTTTTTAAAAGTGCTCTCGCAATAGAAATGCGCTGTTTCTGGCCCCCAGACAAGCTACTACCAGCTTCTCCAACCAGAGTATCTAATCCCTTTGGCAGAGTTTCAATAAATGGCATCAAGTAGGCTGCGCGAGCTGCTTCCTCAATCTGCTCTCGCGTTGCTCTTACATTGCCATAAGCAATATTTGCCGCGATCGTGTCATCAAACAAAATGACATCTTGACTCACTAAAGCAATCTGGTCCCGTAAACTTTTTAGTGTCACAGAACTCTGCGCCACGCCATCAAAGTAAATTTCCCCTGCTGTAGGAGCCCAGAACCGCGGTATCAGATTAATCAAGGTTGTTTTTCCAGCTCCCGAGGCTCCCACAAGAGCAACGGTCTCACCAGCCTTCACATCAAGAGAAA
>ERZ835109.2223-NODE-2223-length-13118-cov-3.188318_pt1 | contig 13118 bp, 8 predicted proteins | sample MGYA00519946_ERZ835109 | MGnify/ENA primary metagenome ERZ835109 (study PRJEB31850, sample SAMEA3708771) | human gut metagenome | biome: human gut; feature: human-associated habitat; material: faeces | place: China | collected 2014 ...
AAACTGAAAAATGACACAAAGAATAATTAAACGGTTGCTATGCCTGGTCTGTTTGTGTGGCTGCTGTCTCGGTGTGGTATCTGCACAGGGAGATATGAACAAACGCGCTTACGTATTATTTGATAATACCGGTAAGGAGATTACTTACGGAGAGTTAGTTAAGCAACTCTCCGGTTATGACATTGTCTTTCTGGGAGAAATACATAACTGTCCGATTACGCATTGGCTGGAATTTGAGATAGCTCGTTCGATGTACGCTATTCATACAGATAAGCTGATGCTGGGAGCGGAAATGCTGGAGAGTGACAATCAGCTGATTCTGGATGAATATATGCAACGTCAGATTTCTTATGATCACTTTGAGGCAGAAGCCCGCCTGTGGGATAATTATAATACGGATTATTATCCGGTCGTTTTCTTCGCTAAGGAACATGGCATTCCGTTTGTTGCAACTAATATCCCCCGACGTTATGCTAATAGTGTGAAAAATAAAGGAATCGAAGTACTTGATTCTTTGTCAGATGAAGCTAAAAGGTACATTGCACCTTTGCCTTTCGAATATAATGAGAAAGAAAGTGAAGCGGCTTTTAGCATGATGAATATGCTGGGAGGAAAGCAGAGCGGAGATAACCGGAAACTGGCTCAGGCACAAGCTGTCAAAGATGCCACGATGGGATGGTTTATTGCTCATAATATGAAAGATAAGTTTCTGCACATCAACGGAAACTATCATTCTGACTTCAAAGGTGGAATTATACCTTATTTGCTTCGTTATCGTCCCGGAACAAAAGTAGTGACAGTCACTTCTGTACGCCAAGAATCCATTCATCAACTGGATGAAGAAAATAAAGACCGTGCAGACTTTTATATTTGTGTTCCTGAAGATATGGTGAACAGTTATTAAGGCAGCTTGTCTTTTTAAGTGAAGATAATAAAAGTCTCTATAAAATAGCTTTATGGAGACTTTTTTGTACCTTTGCGCCCTTAAACTAACTAACCTTTAAAAAACATGTTTACTGACTTATTGCATTCCTCTTATTTCTCGCTCTTTCTGATAGTAGCGTTGGGATTTATGTTAGGAAGAATTAAGATTAAGGGGCTATCGCTTGATGTGTCAGCGGTGATCTTTATTGCTCTTCTTTTTGGACACTTTGGTGTTATTATTCCTAAAGAATTAGGAAACTTCGGTTTGGTACTTTTTATTTTTACCATCGGTATTCAGGCCGGTCCCGGATTCTTCGACTCTTTTCGTAGTAAAGGAAAGACGCTGATTCTCATTACTATGCTTATTATCTGTTCTGCCTGCCTCACGGCAGTAGGTTTGAAGTATGCGTTCGATATTGATACGCCGAGTGTAGTCGGATTGATTGCAGGAGCTTTGACCAGTACTCCGGGATTGGCGGTAGCAATTGATAGTACCCACTCTCCGTTAGCATCCATTGCTTACGGTATCGCTTATCCGTTTGGTGTAATCGGAGTGATTTTGTTTGTGAAGCTGCTTCCCAAAATCATGCGTGTAAATTTGGATCAGGAAGCCCGTCGCCTTGAAATAGAGCGCCGCGGACAATTTCCGGAGTTGGGCACTTGTATCTACCGTGTCACTAATGCAAGCGTATTCAACCGTAGCTTGATGCAGATCAATGCACGGGCAATGACAGGTGCTGTTATTTCCCGTCTGAAACATAAAGATGAAATATCCATCCCCACCGCGCATACAGTATTGCACGAAGGAGACTATATTCAGGCAGTAGGCAGTGAGGAATCACTGAATCAGCTGTCTGTATTAATTGGCGAACGTGAAGAAGGTGAACTTCCTTTGGATAAAACACAGGAAATCGAGTCCTTACTATTGACCAAGAAAGATATGATCAATAAGCAACTGGGTGATCTGAATTTACAGAAAAACTTCGGTTGTACGGTGACCCGTGTTCGTCGAAGCGGTATTGACTTATCTCCGTCACCGGATTTGGCTTTGAAGTTTGGTGATAAACTGATGGTGGTAGGAGAGAAGGAAGGCATCAAAGGAGTAGCCCGCCTACTGGGAAACAATGCGAAGAAACTTTCCGATACTGATTTCTTCCCCATCGCGATGGGTATTGTGCTGGGGGTCTTATTTGGTAAGTTGAATATTTCTTTCTCCGATACACTGTCGTTTTCACCTGGATTGACCGGAGGAGTATTGATGGTGGCGTTGGTTTTGAGTGCCGTTGGTAAGACAGGGCCTATCATTTGGTCTATGTCCGGCCCCGCCAATCAACTGTTGCGGCAGTTAGGTCTGTTGCTTTTCCTTGCTGAAGTCGGAACCTCTGCCGGAAAGAACCTTGTGGCTACTTTTCAGGAAAGCGGATTACTGATGTTCGGAGTGGGTGCAGCTATCACAGTAGTACCGATGCTGGTTGCGGTAATTGTAGGACGCTTGGTATTCAAGATCAACATACTTGATCTACTGGGAACCATTACGGGAGGTATGACCAGTACTCCGGGACTGGCTGCTGCCGATTCGATGGTAGACAGTAATATTCCAAGCGTGGCATACGCGACCGTTTATCCGATTGCTATGGTATTCCTTATTTTATTTATACAGGTGATATCTTCAGCTGTGTATTAATGAAAATCAGTATATATAGGTATTGATTGTTAAAATAATAGTTTGTATCTTTGCCGCCTCAAAATTTAAGATGAGGTGAAACGATTGTCATTGAATATCATGCGCTGTTTCTTGCCGGTACTGTTTGTATCGTATTTGGTAAGTATCACATTCTTTGCTCACATACACGTGGTCAATGGCGTGACAATCGTCCATTCGCATCCTTTCAAGAAAGGGGCGGCACATAAGCACTCAACAGTCGAACTGTTATTAGTTCATTTCCTGTCACATCTGACAACGGACGGTGCGGCTGTTGTGTTTGCTCTCTCTCTTTTTATTCCATTCCTCTTGTGGCGGTTGCATGGTATTACGCAGCATACGCACTACTATTCTCCCTATCATGGGGTGGTGGCACTCAGAGCCCCTCCTGCTATTCGTTTTTCCGTCATTTGAACCGATGGTATCCTGCTTTATGGTAAAGCGGGAAGTCCTCATCTGTTTGTTCACATCATCACTTAACGAAAACGAATAACAAACGAAAAATGAAGAAATACATCTTTTCGCTTGTCTGCTTGTGCTGTGCATTGTTGCCTGCCCTCGAAGGACAAGCTGCTCTCCATGAGCATCCCGAATATCCGGATTTACGTAAATCGGATGCAAACATCGTAGGTCATATCCTTGATAAAAACACCAAAGAACACCTGCCTTATATTACTGTGGCATTGAAAGGTACAACGATCGGTACTGTGACCGATGCTACCGGACACTACTTTTTGAAGAACCTCCCCGAAGGTAACTTCGTGCTTGAAGTCAGCTCAGTAGGTTATAAAACCGTAAGACGCAATGTAACACTGAAGAAAGGCCGTACGCTGGAAGAAGATTTTGAAATAGAAGAAGATGCGGTTGCCTTGGACGGCGTAGTTGTTTCCGCCAATCGTAACGAGACCACCCGTCGTTTAGCGCCTACTTTGGTGAATGTAGTCGATATGAAAATGTTTGAAACGACCAACTCCACTACTCTGGCACAGGGATTGAGCTTTCAGCCGGGAGTACGCGTAGAATCCAACTGTCAGAATTGTGGTTTCCAGCAAGTACGTATTAACGGTTTGGATGGTCCTTATACACAAATCTTGCTTGATTCCCGTCCGATTTTCAGTGCACTTTCGGGTGTATATGGCATTGAGCAGATTCCTGCCAGCATGATAGAGCGTGTGGAAGTAATGCGTGGAGGCGGTTCAGCTTTGTTCGGGTCGTCTGCCATTGCCGGTACAATCAATATTATTACTAAAGAGCCGATTCGCAATTCAGGAATGTTGTCTCATACCATTACCGGTATTGGAGATGGAGACGCTTTCGATAATAATACTGCTTTGAATGCCTCTCTTGTAACGGACGATCAGCGTGCCGGTTTATATATCTTTGGTCAGAACCGCCACCGTTCGGCATACGACCATGATGGAGACGGATATTCTGAAATACCGAAAATACATGGCCAGACAATCGGTTTCCGTTCCTTCCTGAAAACGACTACTTATTCAAAACTGACTTTCGAATATCATCATATGGAAGAATTCCGCAGGGGAGGAGACTTACTGAACCGTCCGCCTCATGAAGCGAATGTGGCCGAACAGACAGAACATTCCATCAATGGCGGTGGATTGAAATATGACTATTTCTCACCAAACGAGAAGCACCGTTTTAATGTGTTTGCATCCGCACAACACATCAATCGTGACAGCTATTATGGTGGCGGGCAGGATCTGAATGCTTACGGAAACACTACCGACCTGAACTGGATGGCAGGATCACAATATGTCTACAGCTTCGGAAAATGTATTTTTATGCCTTCGGACCTGACTGCCGGAATCGAATTCAACCAGGATAAGCTGGAAGACAATATGTGGGGATATCACCGCACGGTAGATCAAAAAGTAAATATCGGTAGCGCTTTCCTGCAAAATGAATGGAAGAACGATCATTGGGGATTCTTGCTTGGCGGTCGTCTGGATAAGCATAACCTGATTGATCATATTATATTCAGCCCGCGTGCTAACCTGCGTTTCAATCCTACCCAAAATATTAACCTGCGTTTGAGCTATTCTTCCGGTTTCCGTGCACCGCAGGCTTTTGATGAAGATTTGCATGTGGAGAACGTAGGTGGAAATGTGGCAATGGTTGAGCTTGCAAAGGATCTGAAAGAGGAAAGATCACAGAGCTTAAGTGCTTCAGCAGATATTTACCACCGTTTCGGTGCATTCCAGATTAACTTTTTGGTGGAAGGGTTCTATACTAAATTGTCGGATGTCTTTGCATTGACTGATGGCGAAGTAAAAGACGGAATTCTGACACGTACACGCTATAATGCTCCCGGAGCACGTGTGATGGGACTGACACTGGAAGGAAAGATGGCTTATCTGAATAAATTCCAGATCCAGGCTGGGGCTACTTTGCAGCAGAGCCATTACAGCGAACCGCACGTGTGGAACAAAGAAGCTCCGGCAGTAAAGAAGATGATGCGTACCCCGAATACTTACGGCTATTTTACAGCTACTTATACTCCGGTCAAACCGTTGTCTATCGCCCTTTCCGGTACCTATACGGGTTCGATGCTGATACCTCACGAACCTGTTCCCGGATTCCTCGACAAACCGATTACGGTCAATACGGAAGACTTCTTCGATATCGCTCTGAAGGCGGCATACGACTTCAAACTCTATAAGTCGATGAACTTGCAGGTGAATGCCGGAATACAGAATATCTTCAATGCTTATCAGAATGACTTTGATAAGGGAGCCGACCGTGATTCGGGCTATATTTATGGCCCTTCACTGCCGAGAAGTTTCTTTGCTGGAGTGAAAATTAGCTATTAATAATGGTTTAATAATCTTTTTAGCTTATAAATCCTTATAAATGGGGATTGTTTCGGAACCGGACAATCCCTATCTTTGCCGCAGAAGATAAACCTTATCTTCGCTGCACAAAAACTGACGAATGAAACAAATATACCTGAATATAATGAAGTGGTTTTTGCCTGTACTGTTTATTTCGTACATGGCAGGGATTACTTTGTTTACTCACTCCCATGTGGTAAACGGGGTTACGATTGTTCATTCACATCCCTTTAAGAAAGGTGGCGAACATAGCCATACGACAGTAGAGTTTCAGCTGATTCACATATTGGACCATACATTGGTGACAGATAATGGTTTGACACCTTTGTTTGTGACTTCTGTCCTGTCTCTTTTATGTATTTTTCTCGCCTCTCCGCAGCGTATGCGGTATTGTCGTCCCTGTCCGGGCGCCATTTCTCTCAGAGCGCCTCCTGTCGTTTAGTCTGCATCACGTAGAAGCAGGCAGGTCTTCTTTGGAAACTGCTGTTGCTTCCCATCCTTATTATTTTTGATTTAAAACATTAAAAGACTAACGACAATGAAAAAATATCTTTTAGTCCTGGTCAGCCTATGTTGTGCCTTGTTGCCTGCATTGGCTGAACATCCGGAGTATCCGGAATTGAAAAAATCTGATGCGAATATAATTGGTCATGTATTGGATAAAAAGACAAGTGAGCATCTGCCTTATATTACCATAGCATTAAAGGGAACCACTATAGGAACCGTCACCGACGCTACCGGACACTACTTCCTGAAGAATCTGCCGGAAGGAAACTTTATGATGGAAGTCAGCTCGGTAGGGTATAAGACGGTTACCCGTAGTGTGACCTTGAAAAAAGGTAAAACGCTGGAAGAGAACTTTGAACTGGAAGAAGATGCGATTGCTCTGGACGGAGTAGTCGTCTCTGCCAACCGTAGTGAAACGACCCGACGTCTGGCACCGACTCTGGTCAATGTAGTAGATTTGAAACTGTTTGAAACCACTAATTCTTCTACATTATCACAGGGCTTGAATTTTCAGCCTGGTGTCCGTGTAGAGACTAACTGTCAGAATTGTGGGTTTCAGCAAGTCCGGATCAATGGGCTGGACGGCCCCTATACACAGATACTCATCGACTCCCGTCCCGTGTTCAGTGCCCTTTCCGGGGTATACGGGCTGGAGCAGATTCCTGCCAGCATGATCGAACGTGTAGAAGTCATGCGCGGGGGTGGATCGGCATTGTTCGGCTCTTCGGCCATTGCGGGAACGATCAATATCATTACGAAGGAGCCTCTGCGAAATTCCGGTCAGTTATCGCATACGATCACTTCCATTGGTGGCAGTTCCGCATTCGATAACAACACCTCGCTGAATGCTTCCCTTGTAACGGACGATCATCGTGCCGGATTGTATATCTTCGGGCAGAACCGTCATCGGTCGGGATATGATTATGACGGAGACGGATTTACGGAACTTCCGAAACTGAAGAATCAGACGGTCGGTTTCCGTTCTTATCTGAAAACGAGTACTTACTCCAAACTAACGTTTGAATACCATCATATGCAGGAATTCCGCCGTGGTGGAGATATGCTGGATCGTCCTCCTCACGAAGCCCATATTGCCGAGCAGTTACAACACTCCATAGATGGCGGAAGTCTGAAATACGATTATTTCTCACCGAATGAAAAGAATCGTTTAAGTGTTTTTGCCTCGGCAGCCAATACGGATCGTGACAGTTATTATGGTCCCGGCAACGATCCTCTGAAAGCATACGGAAAGACGACCGACCTCACCGCTATGGGCGGTGTGCAATATGTGCACACATTCGACAAATGTCTTTTCATGCCTTCCGACCTGACAGCGGGACTCGAATATAACCGTGACCGGCTGAAAGATAATATGTGGGGATACGACCGCCATACGGACCAGACGGTCAAGGTTTACAGTGCTTTTCTACAGAACGAATGGAAAAACAAACATTGGGGAATTTTGATTGGCGGGCGTCTGGATAAGCACAATATGGTGGATGATGTTATTTTCAGCCCGCGTGCCAACCTGCGTTTCAATCCTACGGATAATATCAATCTGCGTTTGAGCTATTCTTCCGGCTTCCGCGCCCCACAGGCATTTGACGAAGATATGCATATCGAAAATGTAGGTGGAACAGTGGCGATGATCGAGCGTGCAAAGGACTTGAAAGAGGAAAAATCGCAGAGCTTCAGTGCATCCGCAGATATGTATCACCGCTTTGGTGCTTTTCAGACTAATCTGTTAGTAGAAGGATTTTATACGAGGCTGACTGATGTGTTCGTGTTAGGAGGGCCTTTTGACCGTGGTGACGGTGTGCTGGTGAAAATACGCAGCAATGGTCCGGGAGCCAAAGTAATGGGATTGACTCTGGAAGGAAAGATTGCTTATCTTTCTTTGCTTCAAATACAGGCAGGACTGACATTGCAGCGCAGCCGATACGATGAACCGCATAAATGGCACGATGATGCGCCGGCAGAAAGAAAAATCTTCCGTACTCCCGATATCTACGGTTATTTTACGGCTACTTATACTCCCGTCAAACCGTTGTCCATTGCTCTCTCGGGTACATATACCGGCAGTATGCTTGTGCAGCGTATGGACATCAGCGCAGAAAACGTAGCAATGGGCGATATGCCCGAGCGAAAGGCGGAAGCCATCCGTACACCCCGGTTCTTCGATATGGGAGTGAAGATAGCGTATGACTTCAAACTCTATAAAACGGTAGACTTACAACTTAGCGGAGGTGTTCAGAATATCTTTGAAGCATATCAGAAAGACTTCGACAGAGGAGCTAACCGGGATTCCAACTATATCTACGGTCCTTCGCTTCCGAGAAGTTTCTTTGCCGGAGTGAAGATTAGTTATTGATACGATACCGGTCTGTTATTTTCAGAACATTTTATGCATCCGGGAATGTGATAAAACGATTGCTTCCCGGATGTTTTATAAATAAGCGACAGATTTGGCATTGATGATTTCAACGATAATCATGTCTGCCTGACCGATTTTTAGTATTTTTGGCGATTGTAAGTAAGCGATTCAAAGTCTTATCAGATTGTATTACGGATTATGATAAAAAGAAGATGGACGAAATGCTTCATTATTACGAATGTAAAGGCAGTAAAATAATTAGTTTGAATGACCTATTATGGCAACAGAAAATAAAATAAAGTATTTTGAAAATCGGGAAGACTGGAGAAAGTGGCTGATGGACAACTTTGAAACCGAAGACGAAATTTGGTTTGTATTTCCTCTTAAATCGTCAGGTGAAAAAAGTATTGCATACAACGATGCTGTTGAAGAAGCCCTTTGTTTCGAATGGATTGACAGTACGATAAAACCGCTTGATAAAGAACATAGAATTCAGCGTTTCACGCCTAGAAAACCTAAAAGTACATACTCGCAAGCCAACAAAGAAAGACTTAAATGGTTATTGGCAAATAAAATGATACACCCTGAATTTGAAGATAAAATACGCACAGTTTTATCTGACCCTTTTATTTTTCCCAATGACATAATGGACAGATTGAAAGAAGATGAAATAGCATGGAGAAACTACCGGCATTTTTCCGACGCATATAAACGTATCCGAATTGCATACATTGAAGCAGCAAGGAAGCGACCGGAAGAATTTGAAAAGCGATTAAACAACTTTATCTGTAAAGTGAAAGAGAATAAGATGATAACCGGATTTGGCGGAATAGAGAAATATTATTGAGATTGTCCGAATCTTTATGGAAGAATATCCTTATAGTCTGATGGAAGCGATGGAGCATCATTAGTAGTAAATCACTAAAAACTTTTCTTTCCCTTTTAGTAGTTTGCCTGTTTGAGTTGTATTATATATAGATAGTCAATAAAAGTCAAAGTAATCAACTTATTAAACAGTTAACCTTATGTTCAAACAACTAAGTACTTCTCTACTGATTGCATCAGCATGTATTTTGTCCTCTTGCACGCCTACGGTGAAGCAGGAGATTGCAATTTTACCTACCCCCGTTAGTCTGACGGAACAGTCGGGTGCTTTCGTCTTAAAGGATGGAATGAAAATCGGCGTTTCCGATCAGTCCTTATTTCCGGCTGCCGGATATTTGCAGGATATTCTTCGGAATGTGGTGTCTACTTCTGTAGAGGTGACCGAAGCCGATAAGGCGGATATCTATCTCCAGCTAGGGCAGGATAATGGAAAGCCCGGCTCTTACAAACTTCAGGCTACCCCCAAGTCTGTTCAGGTTGAAGCCGGAGATTATTCGGGTATCGTTTCCGCCATTGCCAGCCTCCACCAACTGCTGCCTGCCGGAATAGAAGTGCAGGGAACGAAACAGACTTTCTCCATTCCTGCCGTGCAAATAGAGGACTCGCCGCGCTTTGAATGGCGTGGTTTTATGCTGGATGCTTCCCGTCACTTCTGGAATAAAGATGAAGTGAAACATGTGCTGGATCTGATGTCCTTATATAAACTGAATAAGTTCCACTGGCATCTGACGGACGATCAGGGATGGCGGATCGAAATCGAGAAATATCCGTTGCTGACGGAAAAAGGAGCGTGGCGTAAATTTAACAAGCACGACCGTGGTTGTATGGAGCGTGCGGTAGAAGAGGACAATACCGACTTCCTGATTCCGGAAAACAAAATACGGATTGTAGAAGGAGATACTCTGTATGGTGGTTACTATACGCATGAAGATATCAAAGAAATTGTAGATTATGCTGCACAGAGAGGAATCGATGTGATTCCGGAAATAGATATGCCGGGACATTTCCTGGCTGCTATCACCCAATACCCGGATCTCGCTTGTGACGGACTGATCGGCTGGGGAGAAACATTCTCTTCTCCTATTTGTCCGGGAAAGGATACGACGCTGGAATTCTGTCAGGATGTCTTTAAAGAGATTTTCGATCTCTTTCCTTATGAATATGTACACATGGGGGGTGACGAAGTCGAGAAAAATAACTGGAAAAAGTGCCCCCGTTGCCAGAAGCGAATCCGCACGGAAGGACTTAAATCGGTAGAAGATTTGCAGGCATGGTTTGTGCGTGATATGGAGAAATTCTTCCTTGCCAATGGAAAGAAGTTGATAGGCTGGGATGAAGTTGTTGCCGACGGACTGACTTCGGATGCTGCCATTACCTGGTGGAGAAGTTGGTCGAAAGAGGCGGTGCCTATGGCCACTTCGCAAGGACAAAGAGTGATTGCCTGCCCGAATGAATATTTCTATTTTGATTATGCGCAGGATAAAAACTCCGTGAAGAAGATATTGGCATACGATCCGTATGCAGACGACCGCTTGTCACCCGAACAGAAAGAATGTTTCTGGGGCGTGCAGGCTAATCTCTGGGCAGAATGGATTCCGTCTATGAAACGTATCGAATATCTGATACTTCCCCGTATGGTGGCGTTGAGTGAAATAGCCTGGGTGCAGCCGGAGGCGAAACCGGATCTGAAAGAGTTCTATCGTCAGCTTGTTCCGCATTTCAAGCGGATGGATATCCTTGGATTGAACTACCGGGTACCCGATCTGGAAGGATTCTACAAAGTGAATGCTTTCCTTGATGAGGCTTCGGTTGATCTGACTTGTCCGTTGCCGGGCATTGAAGTTCGTTATACTACTGACGGAAGTATGCCGACTAAGCAATCCACTCTTTATGAAGGAAATCTGAAAGTGACGGAAACGACAGATTTTACTTTCCGCACTTTCCGTCCCGACGGTACTCCATCGGATGTAGCACGTACCCGATACGTCAAAGCTCCTTATGCGGAGGCAACTGCTGCTCCGGCTTCTTTGAATTCCGGACTGAAAGCCGTATGGCATAAATTCCGTGGTAATCTTTGTGCGGATATCGATGCGGCTCCCGTGAATGGTGAGTATGTCGTAGAATCCGTTTCTATCCCCGAAGAGGTGAAAGGAGATATCGGTCTGATACTCAAGGGTTACCTAGAAATACCTGCAGATGGCATCTATACATTTGCCCTTCTTTCGGACGACGGCAGTACGCTGAAACTGGACGGCGAATTACTGGGAGATAATGACGGAGCACACTCACCGGTAGAGATTATAGTACAGAAGGCCTTGAAAGCCGGACTGCACCCGATAGAAGTACGCTACTTCGATTGCAATGGCGGAGTTTTGCAGATGGAATTAGTCAATGAAAAGGGTGAGAAAGAAGTGCTTCCGAAAGAATGGCTGAAACATGAATAAACAGATCCCCTGAAGATTTTTTATTAGGTATTAATATAGATGAGGTAATTCTTGTTGAAATATCCCTATAAATGGGTATTTCCCAAATCAAAAGTTCTTCTCAACTTTGCAGAGTGAATAAAACGCCACTATGCAATATTTGAAAGAAGACATACAGGAAAAAATCCTCCACATAGCCGAAGAAGTATTCTCCGAAAAAGGATATAAGGATGCTTCCATGCGCGAAATTGCTTCCCGAACAGGGATTACAGTCAGCAATATCTACCATTATTTCACCAATAAGGATGAGATATTCCGCACGATTCTGAAACCTGTGCTGAATGATTTGTATGTCAAGATATACCGACATGATGCCAATCAGATGTCCATAGAGGTTTTTACGAATTCGGACTATCAGCAGGAATCCGTGCAGGAATATATCGATTTGGTTTCTGAACACCGTGCCCGGTTGCGTATGTTACTTTTCCAGGCACAGGGATCATCCCTGGAAAACTTCCGTTCGGAGTATACCGATAAATGAAAAGGTATGTTTACCGCTTGCGGTTGCTGTCCTGTTGCTTAGCAATATCGCCCAGCGTAAGCTGAGTGTGCGGCAGATTGAAGCCAAGATTAATGCCGGAAACCGCTTGGAAGAATATCTGCAAGGCATACGGGTGATGAAAGCATATAATTTGCTGGGAGGCAAGTTCGAACGCCTGAAAATGGCTTTTAGTGATCTCCGTCGTGCCTGTATCCGGCAGGAGGCGCTTCTCGGCCCATTTATCTTATTCTCGGTTACATTGATTCGTGCCGGATTGACATTCATGATACTTTGCGGTACGTACCTGTTGATAGGAGGCGAACTTTCACTGCTCACGTTTGTCATGTTTCTGGTAGTCGGTTCCCGTGTTTTCGATCCGTTGACATCTGCTTTGACTAACTTTGCCGAGTTTCGCTACTTCTCCATCGCAGGAGGACGTATCCTTACGTTGATGAACGAATCGGAAATGAAGGGAAATCGTGATGTGCCCGAAAGCGGAGATATTACTTTTGATCATGTATCTTTCGGCTATCAGGAAAAGGAAATACTGCATGATATTTCCGTGACTCTTAGAAAAGGGACGCTCACTGCTTTGGTCGGTCCTTCCGGAAGCGGAAAGAGTACGATGCTGAAACTTTGCGCACGCTTCTATGATCCGCGTAAAGGCTCGGTTCGTTTTAACGGAATGGATATGAAAGAACTGGAGCTGGAGTCATTAATGAAACATTGTTCCATGGTTTTTCAGGATGTCTATCTGTTTCAGGATACGCTGAAGAATAATATCCGTTTCGGCAGGACAGATGCTACGGATGAAGAGATTGTAGTGGCAGCGAAAAAGGCTTGTTGTCACGAATTCATCATGCGTCTGCCCAAAGGATACGATACGATGGTAGGAGAAGGTGGCTGCACT
>ERZ835109.2224-NODE-2224-length-13107-cov-4.094315_pt1 | contig 13107 bp, 8 predicted proteins | sample MGYA00519946_ERZ835109 | MGnify/ENA primary metagenome ERZ835109 (study PRJEB31850, sample SAMEA3708771) | human gut metagenome | biome: human gut; feature: human-associated habitat; material: faeces | place: China | collected 2014 ...
CTTGTTCGTCGCTGACGAGCAGGGGCGCGGTGCTGTGTGCGTGCAGCCCGTCGGAGAGTCCGGCCCATTGCGCGGCCAGTCCGAGCATCCACCGGTGGAAGGCTTGTATCCACAAGGTGCTGTCCGACACGCGGACGGCCAGGTCGTGCAGCCGGTCGCGCCCGTCCCATGCCGGTAGCCGTTGGAAATACTGCCGGAAGGGATGGTATTCCGGTACGTCTGCGGAGTGCACCATGCGTGCCACGTCGCGGTCCCAACAGTCGATGCCGTGCCGGTGTGCTTCGAGGCAGATGGCGTTCAGGTCCCGTTCCGTGACGGGCCGGAATGCCCCGTTTTCCCCATCTGGCAGACAGCGGAATTCCGTGGCTCCGGTGAGCACGTTGAAGCGGAACCCGTATCGTCCGGCGAGGAAACCGCCGAGGGCGGATTCGAGGTTGGCGGCTTTTAGGGATGCCGTCTCACGGACAGCGGGAGCGGCTTCCGGTACCCGGAGGATGGCCCCCGTTGTTTCGGGAAGGGTATTGTCCTGTGGGGCAGTGGAGTTTCCGGTTTCCGGTAAGTTGGTACGACGGGTGTCCGCCGTTTTGTCCGCATGCCGTTTTTCATTCCAGCGGCAGACGGCGGCATGCGCGATTTTCTTGAAGTCCATTATGCTTTGTGTTTTCGGTGTTTTCTCGTTTGCAAATATACGAAATGGAAAAGCCCTTGTCAAGTCCTTCACCGTAACCCTGTTGATTACTAGATGATTTACATTTGTAAATCGGAGCCAGTATGCTGTTTCCTCATTTTCCGGTGAAATCCCGGTGAAGGATGTAAAGTCAGAAAGTTCACCTTAAGGCGTTGGTACAGAGGGTGTCTGAAGGATGCGAACCCTTCTGAGCAAAAAAATATTTGTGTGAGGTGGGATAGGGGGGGATGGTAGGATCCGTAAAACGGATGTCGGCACGTCCGGAAACCGTTCTCGGCGGATTGAAAAATCGTTTGCAGTAGAACGGAAAATCGTTTGGCGCAGAATGTACGAGGCCGGTTGGGAATGTTGGGGAGCATAATCACAAAATGGCCAAACGCCTTCGGGTCAATGAAAGCGTTTGGCTTCATTCTGCAGAAAGCAGGATATACTTTTATTTGCCCAATGATTTGAACATTTTGCTGATACAACGTTTTTTCTGCTCCATGTTAGGATGGACGTAAAGGTTGAGCGTGGTCGTGACATTGGAGTGTCCTAACAGAACGCTTACCGTTTTATAATCGCATCCAGCTTCGATGCAGCGCGTAGCAAAGCTGTGGCGCAGGCCGTGATATTTCAGCTTGGGTATGTTGAGTTTCGCCATCAAGCCGTTGTAATAGTTGCGGTATGTGCGTGGTTCGGTGGGGTGCTCGTCATTGGTTAGGATATAAAAGTTATCATTAACCACCTTTTTCAGAGGCTTGATCATGGCAAACAGTTCCTTGCTCATGGGGATTTCACGGCAGGAGTTTTTGGTTTTAGGGGTGTTGATGACAAGTTCCGTATGTTTTTTCTCTTCCTCAATGATATAGATGCGTTCGATAGTACGGCAGACTTTTATTGTGCCGTCAATTACATTGATGTCGCTCCATTTCAAAGCGCATATTTCTCCGATGCGCAATCCGGTGCTAAGGCTGATATAGATGCCAAGCCCGGTAAAAGTGAAATGGCTTTGGATGTAGTTCAGAATCTTTCTGTGATTGGCGACAGACAGCACTTCCGGTTCCTTGCTGTTGGAGGTCGTAGGGTATTTTATATCCCATTCATAATAACTTATCCACTCGTTCTTGACCCCGTATTTCATCACCATTTTTAAGACTATCAGAATGTCCTTGACGGTTTTGACACTCAATCCGTTTTCCAACTTTTGCAAGACAAAAGCCTGTACAGCCTGCTCGTGGAGCGAATCACCATCCCCGAAATAAGGAAGAACGTGGTTTTCCAAAATTAACACATAAGCCGCCATTGTGGACTGCTTCACATAAGGACGCTTGTATTCTTTCCAAGCCGTCGTAATTTCTCTAACTGTTTTATGAATCATAATTTCTAAATAATTGGTTCTTATAATTAGAGAAATATAGTGTGGTTTGTTCCCGATCTGAGATTCCCGGAGTTTACTGGGGAATGGCAGTGCAAGGCTATTGGAAAGGTAGCACCTTTACAAAGAGGTTTTGATTTACCTACACAAAATCTTGTAGAAGGTATATATCCTGTTATTTATAGTAATGGCATTTTACAACACCACGATAAATACAAATGTGAAGCTCCCGGCTTAATAACAGGGCGTTCGGGAACAATAGGTAAATTTACTTATATCGATTCTGGATTCTATTGGCCACATAATACATCTTTATGGGTTACAGATTTCTGTGGTAATTGTCCAAAATTCATTTATTATCTTTACCAAACCGTTCATATTGAACAATTCTCGACAGGTTCTGGTGTACCTACTTTGAATCGCAACGATGTTCATCGTTATAAAACTTTTGTTCCAACAGCTATTGTAGAGCAAGAAAAGATTGCAAAATTCCTATCTATATTAGATGAACGCATTGCCACCCAAAACAAAATCATTGAGAGATATAAGTCCTTAATTAGGGGAATTAATCAATATGCATTCACAAATACAGGTATCAATTACAAATTAGGTGAAATTTGTGAAATTAGAAGCGGCTACTCAGGTAATCAACTTACGTTAAAAAATGGCTTAAAGGTATCTCGCATTGAAACAATCTCAGAACATAAGGTCAACATGGAACGTGTAGGATATGTCGCTCCTTTTGAATCTTCAGAAAATTACAGACTGCAAATTGGAGACATTTTGTTCAGCAATATAAATAGCGTTGAATACATTGGGAATACTGCATTCATTGATAAAGATTATAACTTGTATCATGGAATGAACTTACTTAGATTAATACCTAAAAAAGAGTTAGTTATTCCATTCTACCTGTACTTAGTACTGAATACTAATCGGTTACTCAATCACTTTAAGACAGTCTGTAACAAAGCGGTATCACAAGCAAGCATAAATCAAACAGAATTGGGAAAAACGATTGTTCTGATTCCAAACTTAATGAACCAGAACAGAATATGCGAGTTGTTCCAAACATTATATACAAAATTGGAAGCAGAGAGATATTTTATTTCGCTTTTACAAGGTCAAAAGCAGCATCTGCTCCGTCAAATGTTCATATAAACATCTGGCGGAGTAGGTATTGCTTCTGTAAGCTAAGGTTTGTTAGAACATTCTGTTCTGCCAATAACTTGTCATCTATGGCAGATAACATCTTGGCATATCTAAGTTGTTCCTGATATGGCGGACAAAAAATTTTGGCTTTACCATAATCCTTAAAATATATGTGAGGTATAGCCATGCCTGTTTTATAAGGTTCAAAGTTGAATACTTTTAGCATATAATATAGGTATTGAAGCAAATAGCCATCTTTAGCTTGTAAAGTGTTCAATGTCCCTGTTGCAGAACATCTGCCAATAGCATAAGAGACTGTCCCTACACCTGAACCATCTTTGATAATATGGACAGCTTCATCTTCTGTACTATAATCATCGAGATAGCCAACGATACCATTTGCACCATATACAGGATAGGTTCCATTCTCACAGACATCACTTTCTTGCAGAGTGGATGAACTACATTCTAAGCATTCTGATAAGAGAACATTTGGCTTGTTGCTGCGAACAACATTCTGTGCAATTCCCCTAATTAAGGACTGCTAATGTACGACTTTTAGCTTATCCTCAAATATGAGCAATACTTAGCAAGCAGGTTCTCCAATGGAAGATCACCTTTTTCAAATCGCTCAGCATCAAGTGGCAAAATCCTTTCGCACACTTTCAACTTGCCCTTGTAAAGAGCTTTTATGTAATGATTCCCGTTTTGTTGCTCAATGGTAACATCAGAAAAAAAGACAGTGATGTCTTCCGGATCATATATAATGGAATAGCTCGGTCGTTTGGCTCCGGGAATATCTTCCCGAAGAATATCCTTATCCACGAGGTCTTGAATATCCCGTATGGCTGTGTCTTTGGAACATTTTGCCAATGATGCCCAAGTTTTGGAAGTTATCTTTGCTTCATAGCCATCAAGGAACAGGTTCAGCATATCGGTCTGTCTTTGACTAAGTGGAACGGAAGAAGCCTTTTGCCAAAAGAAACTTTTATTCAAGATGGTACTGACGATATTTTCCGCTTCGTCAAGTGCAACCGACAACGTATTAGCATACCAGTATATCCATTCAGTAATGTCACCATCGCCGCGTTGAGCCTTTTCCAAAATGTCGTAATAGTGGTTTTTATCTTTATTTATTTGCGAGGAGATATTATAAAATCTGAACTCGCTCTTATCAGCACGAGCCAACAACATATCGGAAAGTATGCGTGCCAAGCGTCCGTTTCCATCTTCAAATGGGTGAATGCTGACAAACCAGAAATGTGCAATGGCTGAGCGTATAACCGAATTTATATTTTCCTGACTGTTGAACCAACCAAGAAAGTGTGCCATTTCTTCGTCCACACGTTCTGGAGAAGGAGCTATATAATGGATTTTCTCACGACCGAACATTCCGGAAACGATATGTTCCTCGTTGGTACGATACTGCCCGACCTCAATCTGCGAGCCCTCGCTGAAACCTGTCGGAAAGAATGCTGCTTGCCACGCACAAATTTTCTCTTTTGTCAATAACTGGTCGTAATGATTTACAGCATCAAGCATAACAGCCACAACAGAATCTATGTAGTGCGACGGAGCTGTCTGTTTGACATTTTCTATACCCAATTTCCGGGCAATGGATGAACGCACCTCATCTACATTCAAACGTATTCCTTCTATTTCTGATGAATAAACTACATCATACGTCAGATTCTCCGCCATTGCTTTCAATTTGCTGTCAAAACCAAGCGAGGCAAGTCTGCCATACAACAAACCCTGTTTGCGGTTCACTTCTTCAAGTATAGCCGTCAGCTCAGTAGCATTCCAACGGAACGCAGTCCAATTGTCTTTTTCGTGTATATACATAGCTGATGCGTCATTTAGCAACGAATAACGTCGCAATATTTGCGACAAATATAGTAGATTATTGTCGTATCACCAAGAGATATTATATAATGTCGCAAAAAATGCGGCGTTTTAAGATAAAAAACGACTGATTATTTTGATTTGTATCTGTTTTCAGAATCGAATCACCAAACTGAATGACTTTAATCTCCGCTAGGAAATCCTTAATGTCTGCGATTATTGAAAATGTATTGAATAGTGGTCATTGTGTAAACTTGCGATTAGGTGATGTCGGAGCATACATTCGTGGTTTGACTTATAACAGTAACGATGTTATTGACTACAATGGTACATTGGTTATGCGTTCCAACAATATTATTAATGGTAGCCAGCTTGATTACAATAACAATGTCGTGTCCGTCAACAAACAAATATCACAAGAGCAACAATTACAGGATGGGGATATTGTTATTTGTATGGCGAATGGAAGTTCTGCATTGGTTGGAAAATCATCATTTTATGATGGCAAATGCTTATCTCCTATAACTGTTGGTGCTTTTTGTGGAATATATCGGTCTAAAATGCCTATTACAAAATGGCTATTTCAAACCAATAGATACCGTAGATATATATGGAATTCTCTACAAGGTGGTAATGGAGCAATAGCCAATCTTAATGGGGAAGACATACTTCGTATGCTGTTTCCTCTTCCCGACAAACAAACAACGGATCGTTGCACAAAACTTCTCTCGTCTTTAGATTCTTTGATAGAAAGCAATGTGTCGCTTTGCTTGAAGTATTCTCAACAAAAAGAGTATTTACTCCGCCAAATGTTCATATAAACATCTGACGGAGCAAATATTGCTTCTGATTTGATAAACAAGTTGCATATATTTCTTCGTTTTCTATTTTATCGTCAATACTTTTAAGAACTTTCAATATATGAAATTGTTGTCCTTTTGAAGGAATGGCAATCTTCATATTAAGCCATTCTTCAACATTTATAGAACGTCCGTCTCTAATGCCATAAGTTACAATAATAAGAGATTTTATAAATCTGTTGGAAGTGAAGTAATAGGACAGATAACCATACTCCAAAAGGCTATTGGGACGCAGTATTGTATATGCAGGACTGCATACACCCAGTTTGTCCGCAAATGCAAAACCGCCTTGAAATGAACGCAAATGAATAACATAATCTCCTGCCATTACAATTTTGTAAGTGTTGATATTGCTACGCTCGAATTGAATATCCAAATTTAAGTCATCTCTATTCACCATACCTTTTTCTTGGCTTGCTGAAAGTATATTGGAATATTCCATTTGCTTGTTGCGTTCATTAACAACCTCAAATAATTGCCCAAATGAGTATTCTTTGCCTTGAATTTCTGAGTACAACTTTTCAATAATCGCAGACTTTAGCTTTTTCAAATCCTCAATGATTTTGGTTTGGGTGGCTATGCGTTCGTCAAGTAATGCCAGCAAATGTCCTATTTTCTTTTGTTCCTCAGTTGATGGCAAAGAAATAGGCATATCTGCAATCATCTCCATTCTTACAGAATCTACTGAGTTTTTAGCACTCATTCGCTTGACACGATTATAAAAATGCCCTGCGAAGTATGAATATAGATACTTACCATCGCATTTGAAATCGCTCAGAATATAAACGCGCTGATGCACACCGATTTTCCCTGTGGAATAATGGAAAACCTTGCCAACACCTACACCGTCACCAGCAGTTAGAATCGCCTCTCCGTCAAAAGTCCATGAGTTAATTCGTTCAACAATTTGCGAGCGAACATAAAAAGGATAAATTCCGTCATTGGACTTGTCTTGAGTATTCTTATTGCCTGTTGTTATATTGCATACATCTCTAAACTTTTTCCTTTCCCACTCATCCGTAAACTCCGGGAATCTCAGATCGGGAACCTTAAGGACTTTCTTATCTTTATTATCTGCCATAGTCATTACTCTTTAATCTTGAAGTTTAATCTGATTATCACGAATCGGTCGCAATTTGCTACCAGTTACTTATCTCCCCTTTCTTTTTCTTCATCGTATGCCTGAATCTCATCTTGTATAATCTGTTTCAGGTCATTTTGTGGGATAATCAACCGATAGTTGGCTACACCAATAGGTTTATCCAGCCCATCAAGTGACAATTCCACATCTACATGATTCTTCTCGGCGCAAAGAATAATACCGATAGAAGGGTTTTCGCCCTCGCCGCGTTCTGTTCTGTCAAGAATGGAAAGGTAATAGTTCATTTTCCCTGCATACTCCGGCTTGTATCTGCCTGCTTTTAGTTCAATGGCAATAAGACTTCTAAGCCCTCGGTGGAAAAAGAGCAAATCTACAATGCCATTCCGACCCTTATATTCTATTGGATATTGATTTCCGATATAGGTAAACCCTTTTCCTAATTCAAGCAGAAACAGCTTAATCTTTTCCACAAGTCGATGTTCCAAGTCTAACTCAAGTACAGGTTCCGTTACACCTAGAAAACCAAGGTTATATGTGCTTTTGATGATTTCATTGGCATATGAAGCAACAGGCACAGGGAGGGTTGTGGCAAAATTGTTATCTTTTTCAACAGGCAAACATGATTGTTCGTACATGCGAAGGCTGATGGCATTGACTAAAAGGTCGCGGCTCCATCCTTTTGTTATGGTTTCAACGGCATAATAAAGTATGGCGTCATCGTTGTCTTTTGTCCATTTATTAGACATCAGTTCGGCAGTATGTCCCCACGGCAAAACTGCAACAGCCTGTTGCAGTTTTAACGCGGAATCACAGAATCTGCAATAAAATTTCTTCATTAACCAGAGGCTACGAGGCGACAGCCCCATCTTGGGATAGCGTTGCTTTAAGTCGATAGACAACCGTTCTACTACACCAACTCCATGCTTGGAATCCAGTTTCCTTTCTTGCAACAACTTGCCTATTTCCCAATGAGCATTACTCACATTGTCCGCAATGCTACGGGCTATGGAAATTCTCGCTTTCTCCATAACTGCAACAGCGCGTTGCAGTAATTCGTTATAGTCAACCGGATTGATTATTTCAATCTTTTTGCCGTTTACCATATTATTCAATTTAGACGATTCCCAACTCTTTCAAATACCCCTCTATCTCCTTGTCAAGTTCGGCACGTTTGGCTTCAAGTTCTTTGATTTCTGCCATTACAGCCTTGATGTCGATAGGTGCTTCTTCTTCAAAGGTATCAACATATCGGGGAATATTCAGATTATAATCGTTGTCAGCGACTTCCTGCAATGTGGCAAGATGGCTATACTTTTCTATTTCCTTGCGGTCACGATAGGTTTCGACAATTTTCTGTATATGCTGCGGACGAAGTTTGTTTTGAGTCTTTACCTTTTCAAACTCCTTGCTTGCATCAATGAACAGAATATTGTCATCCTCCTTGCGGCATTTCTTAAAGACAAGGATACAAGTCGGTATGCTTGTGCCATAGAAAATATTGGCAGGCAAACCGATAATGGCATCAATATAGTTTTTCTTTTCGATGAGGAAACGACGGATTACACCTTCGGCATTACCACGGAACAACACGCCATGTGGAGCTACGCAAGCCATTGTGCCACCCTCATTCAAGTGGTAAATCATGTGGAGGATAAAGGCGTAGTCGGCTGTTTTCTTCGGTGCGAGCCGTCCGGCCTTGCTGAAACGGTCGTCATTGTTGAACTTGTCGGCGGCACTCCATTCTGCGGAGAAAGGGGGATTTGCCACTACCGCATCGAACTGTGTATTGCCAAAGGCATCCCATTCCAGCGTATCGCCGTTCTCTATCTTGAAGTTGCTGAACTTGATGCCGTGCAGCAGCATATTCATCCGGGCAAGGTTGTAAGTGGTCGGGTTCTTCTCCTGCCCGTAAATATCCACCGCATGACCGACCTTTGCCGCACGGAGAAGCAGCGATCCACTACCGCAAGTCGGGTCATACACATTGCGAAGCCGTGTGCGACCGATAAATACAATCTCGGCCAATATCTGACTGACCTCCTGCGGAGTATAGAACTCTCCGGCTTTTTTTCCGGCTCCAGCGGCAAACTGGCCAATCATATACTCATAGGCATCGCCAAGAATGTCAATCTCATTCGAGGCTTCCACACCAAACTTTATGTCGTCCAATGCCAACAATACGTTGCTGACGAGGGTATTCTTGTCATCTGCCGTCTTGCCCAATTTAGGTGAAGCAAGGTCGATATCAGAGAACAGGCCGCCAAAATCCTCCTCGCTGTCATGCCCCAATGTGCTGTCCTCAATCCGCTTCAACGAGCGTTCAAGGATAGGCAATATGTTCTCTTTCTTCTTTGTCCGGTCTATCACCGATGAGAACAAGTAGGTCGGTTCTATAAAATAGCCGACACCCTCCAAACATTGCTTTTTCAGTTCTTCTTGCAGTTCTGCGGCATCCTCATCCTCCATGTTCCACAAATCCTTGAATGACACTTCGTCATCCACCAAGGCACTATTGGCATATGCTTCTATCTTTTCCGAAAGGTATTTGTAAAAGATGAAGCCCAAAGTGAAATACATGAAATCACTGGCCGACATATTGCCGCGCAACTTATTGGCCACTTCCCAAAGCTGGTCACGGAGTTTCTGTTGTAATTCTTCGCTCATATACTAATCAATTTTTTCTATATTATAACCTAATTCCGCAGACAAAGACACGATGTCATTAAAATCAATAGGGCATCCTTCCCCAACCTGTGTACTAACTAAGAACTCCACTCCATCGGAACTTCTTAATGGAGACTTAAAATGCCATCTTGTATCTTTTGATTTATCGAAAGAACCTTGTTGCTTTCTCTTGACTTCATCAACTGACATAACTAAATTAGGTATTCTTTCATCAAAAAAGTTTTTAATTCCTTTATATGCCAAGCTCTTTTTTTTAGTGTATTGTCTTATGACTTCAACCATGCAACCATTTTTGTAAAATTTCCCCTCTCCGTTTATCGTGAATCTGTCCCGTTTTCCTTTACGTTTGGCAGAATCTTGAATAGGTTTATAGGGGGATTCCTGAGGCTTATTTCCGCTATATTCTGTTATGACTGCATCATCTATTGTTTGTGCTATATCTCTGAAAATATCTAATGCTACTTGTGGAGAGACATTGAAAAACTCTCTATTTTGTCGAATACGAAGATGTGTAAACCTATCTATCGACTTATGTACAAGTTTTTCTACTTCATTGTACTTTACCGTCCTAAATGTTGCATATATTTCAAATGGCAAAGGCACGGCGGTATTGTCGAGTTCCTTTGAACGCACATCAACTGGGCGTGAGCTTTTGCCAATCTTTACCCAATCCTCGCGAAAACTTGGATTAGTCAAAATATATACATATCCCGGTTCTTTTGCCTTATCCATAACCTTAGTCCCAACTGAATGTTCTAATAATATTACGTAACCTATCCATTATCCGTGTCAAAGCCTTTCGGGTCTTAATCAGTCCGAGGTGCTTTTCTTTGAGTGCCTTTTGTATGATTTCCGGTTGCTCTTTTTGCAAGTAGTCGTACTCTTTCAGGTAATGGTCAAGCACTTCCGAAGAAAGTCCTTCGTCTTCTGCCAAAGAGTTTACGGCCTTTTCACGCTCGGTTGAGATATAGTTGTTCAAGCGTTCTTCCAGTTCGTTTGTGCCGTCCGCCTTTTGCCGTTGCATCATGAAGTTCTCCTTGTCCTCGTCCACATTCTTTTGGATGAAGCCGTCAATGAGTTTCGCCTTGCTGCGCATTTCGGCATCCTTTATCATCGTGTCAATGATGTCCTTGCGGCGTTCTGCATAGTCGTTGCTGTACGGGTCAAGGTTGGCTATCAGTTCAAGGATATAAGCCACATTGATGATGTCGCTGTGCAGGAGTTCAAGACAGAAATCTACATCCTCCAACCGTTCATTATCTGGTGTTTCATCATCACCTGTTTTTGTAGGTGGAACAGGGTCAACTAAGACAAACGTATCATGAATATCAAGGTATTTGCTTCGGAACTCCATGAATTGCTGTTCGGTCATGCCGAGGTCATCCGCATCATCGCTGTAATCCTCATATATCTGAATTTCTGCATGTTTGCGGATAATGTCACGGAAAGCCAACACAAAGTCTTTCTTGTCCTTTTCGCTTTGCAACAGGTCTATGCTGCCTGGCTCCGGGTATTTCTGCAAGAAGTCCGTTGCCAACTGTTGGTATTCCTTTTTCACTTCCTCAAACGGAGGCCGCACTATTTCTTCGGGATTGTTGGAATTGCTGAAAAGCCTGATGGCCGTATCGACATTGCTTTTCAAATCACGGAAGCATATAATCTTGCCGAAACGCTTTTTCTCATTCAGTACACGGTTGGTACGGCTGAACGCTTGCAACAATCCGTGGTACTCCAAGTTCTTGTCCACATAGAGCGTATTGAGCTTCTTGCTGTCGAAGCCCGTAAGGAACATGCCCACGACAAGGCAAAGGTCAAGCGGCTTCATGTCCGCTTTCTTCTTTTTCATGCGCTCATTGATGTCATCGTAATAGGCTCGGAAATTCTCAGTAGTATATGCCGTGCCGAACATTTCGTTGTAGTCATTCATGATGGCTTGCAGTTCGTCCGCCTCACCTATGCTTTCGCTGACATACTGTCCCGTACCCATTCCTGTCTGTTCGTCATCTTGGCTACTGTTGGCAGCGTATGTGAACACAGCTCCGATACGGATTTTCGGTTTCAGCGACTTGAATATCTTGTAGTAACGTATGAGCATTGGTACGGACTGCACGGCAAACAACGCGTCAAACTCTCCGTCAAAGGTTGACTTATTGAAATTATTAAGGATGAATTTGGCTATCTCCTCCATGCGGTTGGCATTGCCCTTTTCCACTTCTTCGTTTCCGTGGTAATACTCCACAAGGAAGCCCAACACGTTTTCATCGGCAATCGCATCCTTGATAAGATACTGGTGCAGGCAGTTGCCGAAGATTTCTTTGGTGGTATGTCCGTCAATGGCATTTTCCGTGAAGATTGGCGTACCCGTGAAACCGAATACTTGGGCGTTGTCAAAGAACTTCATTATCCGTTTGTGGCTTTCCCCGAAGTGGCTTCTGTGGCACTCATCGAATATCATTACGATGCGGGAGTGGCGTATGGCCTCAATCTTGGCACTGTACCACGTCTTGCTGACTGCGGCGTTGAGCTTTTGGATAGTCGTAATGATTATCTTGGAATTGCTATGCAACCGTTTTACCAATTCGTCCGTATTGTCCGTGCCGTCCACTGCACCCGGTTCAAAGGCTTCATATTCCGATTGGGTTTGTGTGTCGAGGTCGTGACGGTCAACCACAAACATCACCTTATCCACGTCGTCCAGTTCGGAAGCAAGCTGTGCGGCCTTGAATGAGGTCAAGGTCTTTCCGGCTCCCGTGGTATGCCATATATAGCCGTTGTCGTTGGAGTTCTTCACCTTGTCCAATATCTTCTCCACGGCATAGAACTGATACGGACGAAGCACCATCAGGCATTTGTCACCCTCATGCAGCACAATGTATTTGCCGATGATTTTACCAAGCGTGCATTTTTCACAGAAAAAGGCAGCGAACTTATCCAACTCGTTGAACGGCACATTGGCTGCATCCGTCCAGTTGAACGTGAACTTATAACCGCTGTTCGGATTGTTGGCAAAATAGCGTGTATTCACGCCGTTCGATATTACGAACAGCTGAATATAGTCGAACAACCCATGAAACGACGTCTTGTGATAACGCTGGATCTGATTGTATGCCTGCTTCAGTTCCACGCCGCGTTTCTTCAACTCGATCTGCACCAACGGAAGACCGTTGATGAGAATCGTGACGTCGTAGCGGCATTGCCTATGGCCCTCAATGGCTATCTGATTGGCAACCTGAAACTCGTTCTGACACCACTTTTTTTGATTGAGAAACTCCACCCAAATACGCTCGCCATCTTCTGTTTCCAACGGATAGAGGTCTCGTAATTTCTTTGCTTTTTCGAATCGTGTGCCGCCTTCGAGGTAAATGAGGATCTTTTCGAACTCCTTGTCGGTAAATTGCGATCGGCCGTGAAGTTGCAA
>ERZ835109.2234-NODE-2234-length-13015-cov-2.984336_pt1 | contig 13015 bp, 10 predicted proteins | sample MGYA00519946_ERZ835109 | MGnify/ENA primary metagenome ERZ835109 (study PRJEB31850, sample SAMEA3708771) | human gut metagenome | biome: human gut; feature: human-associated habitat; material: faeces | place: China | collected 2014 ...
TTAAAATCTAAGAACTCTATCTGGATACATATTTTTAATTTTTAAACCATTTGTTAGAACACATAAACTTAATAATAAAACTTGTCCCACAGCTAAAACCATCGTATCATTTAACGCAAAATGAATTTGACAAATATTTAATAAAGCATAGCCACAAATGATAAATACAATATTAATGATAAACATTTCTAATTGTTCCATGATAACCATCTTTAAAAGTTCTTTATTTCCTAAACCATTGATTTTTAACAGACAGAATTCTATTTTTCTTTTATTTATATATTCATTCATGACAATGAATAACATAAAAAACGTAATAACAGTAATTGCAATGGTAATTGTTATTTTTGTTTTTCTTGATGATGCAATAATCGTTTCTAACTCCTTTCCATCTTGAAAACTGTCATTAACAATATAATCTTTCTTTAAAAGATTTTTAGCCTTATTCATTGACTCAATATCTTTAAAATAAAGTGTATAGCCAGCACATTTTTGATTTGAATTATCCATATTTTTATAATACATATAAATATAGTTTCCTTGACTCTTTAAATATCCGCAACGTGTATTATTGTTTAAAAAACCTTTAACATTCATCTTAACCATTTGATGTGTAGATAGATTTTCAAATTCTACCTGCCCTTGTTTAATAACATCATGCATATTCAATTTAGCATAAATTCCCTTTTTATTTTCTAAAGATAACATCTGTACGCAGTCTTTTTTTAGAGAACTTTCTTTAAAATAAGGAACAACTGTATATTCATTTCCATATAAATTAATGGTTTCCTTATATACTGGATAATATTTACTCAAACCTTCGATCTTTTTAAAATCAATAATATCTATTTGATCATTTTTAGTAGATTTATTATCTAAATATTTATTTTCTTTATAATGAGTTATAAAAAGTTGATTTTGTGAAAGAGAATTAACCGTTTGGATGTTCTTTTGTGTATTGGATTCTATAAAGTAACAACAAGCTCCAACACAAATAATTCCTATCATAAAAATACTTAAAATCATATTCGTAAGACTTCGATAATATTTTTTAAAATGTTTGATGTATTGTTTATAAAACTTTCTAGATAATGGTTTATTTTCTTCAACACCTAATATTCTATAATCTTTGACATTATTTTTTTCTAACTGATGTACCTTCTTGTCTTTTATTTCATAAATTGCATCTGCATATTGATATGCAAGTAAGCTATGACTGGAAACAATCGTATATATATTTAACTCATGTGAAAGTGTTTGCAGTAAATGAAAGATTTCCTTTTCATTTTCTATATCCAACGCACTTGTTGGTTCATCCAAAATAAGTATTTTGGGCTTTTTAACAAGAGCACAGGCAATCGCCAATCTTTGTCTTTCTCCACCCGATAAGCTTTGAATTGGCTGTATTTTTTCAACATGAAGATGTACAAGTTTTAAAATTTCATCATAGTCTACTTCTTGGTCAGTCATCAATGCAGAATGTTGCAAGTTTTCAATCACATTATATTGCTCCATCAAATTACTTTCTTGCAAAACATAACCTATATACTGTTTTCTTATTTGTGAAAGTCTTTGGTCATTTTTTAAATCTATTTTTTCACCATCTATATAATAATCATAGTTTTTATCCTCACACATTAAAGCAATTCGATAAAGTAAGGTTGTTTTCCCAGTTCCACTTTTTCCTACAATCAAGGAGAACCCTTGATTTAAAGAAATACTTCCATCTTCTATTACAGGCTGTTTGAATGAAACATTAATATTCTCTAATTTAATCATAACGCATTCCTCCTAATATAATTGGAAAAATAACTTCAATAATAATTGGTAGTATAATAATCATCCAAATTGCAACAGATGTTATTGGCGCAATTACATAATTTAATTGAATACATAAATTTTGGAAAATAAATAACAATATCAATGAAGTCATTACCGTAATGATCATATCTAATAGATATTTTTCTATCATTAATATTCTTATTTTAGCCTTAGAATAATTAAGATTAATCATGAACTTCTTGAATGATCTTTCTTTATAAAGATTAATGTATTTCAAAATAAGATAAATTGCGATAATAACCATTGTGATAGATACAGAAAAAATAACAAATGAATTTGATGTTCGATAAGCAATTTGATCTAACTGCGATACATTTTTATTAGACGATATAACAGTAAATCCCATCTTTTTTAATTTTTTAATTACACTACTATACTTTTGTATATTTTCTACTTTAATTCTTAATGCATTTGTACTCCATGGATATGCATAACAAACATTTGTTATTTCACTGCCATCACTTGGTTGTGTTACATATTTAAATTGACTCTTATCAAAATAATATGTTTTAGATTCTAATAATGTATACTGTGTTATATAATTTTTAAGTAACTCATCTGAAATAAAAATCGCATTACTCGAGTTATTTGACCACTGACAAAATTCATCACTATTTACGATGCCAGCTATTTTTAAATTAACCGGTATATACAGACATTGCAGATAATTTACAGGGTATAATTCTTTTTCATTCATATACGAAAATTCTCCGTCACCTACAATGTTGCATTGAGGAACAGGTAATTCAAATGATAAAGTATAGTTTTTACCTTCTTTTAATTTTAAAGTATCGGCTAATTCTTTTGATAAATATATACCATTTTTATCTAATTTATTTTTAAGTTGCTTCTCATTCACATCTTGATAACTTACTAATGAAATTCTACCTGACAGAGTATCTCCCGTTACTTTTTTCTTTTTATTACCATTATCTATAATAAAATTTAATTCTGGAATTTCTCCTCTGTCCATTTGTTCAAAAGACTCATGTCCTCCACTTAATAAATTAATTTCAATATAGTCATTCAATGATTTTATACCATCTATTTTATTAATTTCATCCAATTCATCGTTACTTATGATAGACTCTTGCGCATCACCTGAAAAATAATACGGATGCTGTAACATAATCGGTTTATAAACAATTACTTCTTTATTAACCATTGAATCTACCTGATCATAATGACTGTTTTTATCAGAAAGGCTATATCCTGCAGATAGTGATGTCACAACAATACTAATACTTAAAATAAGAAGCATTAAAATGTTATTTACCAGTTTATGTTTTTTCATTTTAAAAAAGAACATTGGAATATTAACTGTCTGATTAAGTCTTTTATCTTCTATTTCTTTTTTCATTTCATTATGTTTCAAACAGATAATCTTTTTATTTTCTATTTGATAAAGAGTATCTGCAATATCAAACAGCACAGGATCATGTGTTGATATAATAAACAGATGTTCTTTTGATTCTTTGACAATTATATTTTTGACTTCTTCTGTATAATAGGAATCTAATGCTGCTGTAGGTTCATCAAGAATAATAATAGGTGTACTTTTTAATAGACACATCAAAAAGCTGATTCTGTTTTTTTCTCCACCTGATAATTGACCTGGATATTTATTAAAAGTATCTTTGACTTCCAATCTATCAAGATAATCATTGATGTTTTTAGAATGATAGATCTTTTTCAACAGTTCAAAATGTTCAGAAATCTTTAGATCTTCAATAAAAAGATTTTTTTGATCCATGACCGAAAATAGATGATCTATTTGATTTTTACTTGTTATTTCTTTTTTATTATAGAAATAATGTTCAAACTGATGTTCCTTAAAAAGAATATTTCTTATCAGTGATGTTTTACCACTACCACTTTCTCCTTTAATAACAGTAATCCCATAATCGTTAAGAATAAGATTTGAATCTGTAACGATTTCTCTATTATATTTAATATGAATATTTTTGATTTCTAACATATCCTTCACCTTTTTCAATTTCATCGTAATATGGTTGGTATAAGCATTGCAAAAACACTTTATTTTGACGCTATTCCATAAGATGATTTGGTATTTTTCCTTTTCTATTTTTACTTTATCTCATCTTTAAATGAATAGATATAGCCAACGTACAAGATGCAACTATTATGTATAAGATGCAAAAAAAGAACCATCTTTTGACAGTTCTTCAAAAAAGAATATATTTATTTTTTCTTAACAATCCAATCACTTTCTACATTTTCTCTTATTGCATAATAACCTCGTGGCATGTCTTTTAATAAGCAAATAGAATAATCAATGTTATAAACTTCAAATAAAGAAACAATACTTGCATCTTCTATATTATGATTGCTTCCACATAAAAATTGCCACATACCGTCATCTTCATCATGACTTACATATAAAATAGGATGTCCTTCTAAAATATGACAACATACAATGCATGCTGTATTTTGTTGATCATCAAAAGGAAATGATAGTGTTTGTTTTTTCTTCGTAAAAAATCCCATAAATATGCCTCCTTAATCAAAATATATTTTCCAATGATTACTTGCTTTATAAGCATCAAAACACATTTGAATTTGTTCTTCATTATTCTTTTTTGTAGCAAGTAATGAAAGTTTGTCTTTTGTAAAATAATCAAAACCTATTGTTTCACTATTTTCTTTAAAAACACCACCTTCTACTTCACAAAGCATAAATATTTTACATACCTTATACGCATAGATTGGCTGATTATGTTTTTCTCTATCTTGAATTGCAATGACATTTTTAACAACAAGTCCTGCTTCTTCTTTTACTTCCTTTATCGTATTTTCCATAACTGAGACATTGACATCACACCAACCACCAGGTAATGACCATGTTCCATTTTTCTCTTGTACAAGTAAGATTTTATCTTCTTTAAAAATAGCAGCACGTGTATCAATTTTGGGTGTTTGATACCCTACTTCATTACAAAAAAGCCCTTCTACTTGTTCTACTGGTTTATTTGAAATATCTGCCATCATCATAGCGGAAAGTTGGCGAATACGTTCATAGCGTTCTTGATCATAAACATCTTTTCCATAAGTAAGTCCGGCTTGTGCTAAACTTTGTAATTCAATAATATAATCAATCCATTTTTTATTTTTATCTATACACATTTCCTCTAATCTTTTTTGATTTTATTATATCATATTTTTCTCATTGCATTTTTATTGAAAACAGATTTATAATAAAACTTACCCATAAGGAGGAAAATCATATGAAAGAATTTCGAAACAAACTTATTGTACACGGTTTAATGAAAATCAATGACAAGTATCTTATCATTAAAAGAAGTATTATCAAAAGAGGAAAACCAAATGTATATCCTGAATATTGGGATATCCCTGGAGGCTCCGTAGAAGACTTTGAAACACCTGTAGAAGCTTTAATTAGAGAAGCTAAAGAAGAAGTGAATTTAGATGTTGAAGTAAAACAAATCATTCATGAAGATAGTAATTTTGATAAAGGTAAAAATACGATGTTTACTCGTCTTGTTTATATTTGTACTTTAAAAAATACAAATGATTATGTAATTCAATTAGATCCAGAAGAACACAGTGAATACCGTCTTATTTCTTCTTTAGATGAAATGTCTAATGAAAAAGTTGTTCCATTTTTAGTGGATATCTTATCAAATAAAAATCTCTAATAGAAAATAACTCTATTAGAGATTTCTTTTATCTTTTTTTAATAGGAATCCAAATTTCACAATAATATTTTTCATCCAATGTACCTTTAAGATATTTTGTTGGATCATCATAATATTCTACACAATATCCAGCAGCAAATTCATAATCTTTTAATGCCGGTAACCACTCTGTAAATATTTTAACATTTGCATCCTGCAAGGCTCTAGGCATTGCTCCAACACATGGAAAAATTGCCCATTCAAATTCAGGAATAGTTTCTAACACAAAGCCTTCTGGAATAACTTGTTCTTGATAAGGATCTGCAATTAAATAATCAAAGTTTTCTTGCCCCATTTGTTTATCAATGTTAATTCCATAAACTCCTCTAACAACTTTTCCTTTACCTGTTTGATAATGCTCTTTCCAAAAATCAGGAATGACTTTTTTAGCATTTTCATAAGCAAACGTTTTTTCATTTGCGATAACTTTAAACGCTTTTTTTCTTTCAATCTTGTAATCCATAAGATATCCTCCTTCTAAAGCTATTGTTAGTTTCAGTGGAGCAAAGGATTTCAAAGTTGTATGCTTCTTACGAGCAACTGTTGGTGTTACACCATGAAAACGTGTAAAAGCTTTGGTAAAACTATCTGGCGAATCATATCCATATTTTATGGCAATATCAATAATTTTTATGTCACTTCCTGCAATTTCATTACCCGCAAGCGATAATCTTCTTTTACGAATATATTCACTAATAGTAAATCCACATAACATAGCAAATCCTTTTTGAAAATAAAATTCAGAAATATGAATATATCTTGCAACATCTTTCACTGTTATATCTTCTACTAAGTGGTTTTCAATATATTGAATTGCTTTTTCAATTGCATTTACCCAATCCATATCTTTTCTCCTTTTCTCTACTGTACTTGTATTATAGTTAAGAAAAAAGATTTTCTCCCGACACTATTTGCCTTCATTTGTCTGTTTTAATTTTTCATAAGCTTCTAATAACCAAGTATGAGGCATAAGAAGTTGATGTGTTTCAAATTGATAACTTATAAACCAATAGCATCCTTTATCTAAAGAAATATTGACTGCATTTTTTAATTGCTGATAATAAGGCGGTATTCCTCCTTGATCCCAAGCGAGTTTATCAGTTAAGAAAATAATTTTATCATAATCATTCATTTCTTTTTTCAAAGTTGTATGACATTCAATTGCTGATAAAATATCTTCATCTTTAATATGAAAATAGTCATATGCAATTTCTTTAGAAATTCTTTGATGCAATAAGAAATGATATTTTTCTTCACTTGGATCTATTTGATACCCTAATTCTTTAGCATATTTATACATATCATCTGGTGAAAGGATTGCACTGATATCATGCAACAAAGCTGCTATCATACATTTTTCAATATCTAAATGATATTGAATTGCAAACTTTTTAGCTTCTTTGGCTACACTTTCTACATGATTCCATGTTTTTTCTTTATGATATTTTAAATAAAGATTTTTGATTTTATCGTATAATTCAATATTCATTTTATTTCCACATCACATTCATATACAACTCATTTTGTTTTTCCCACTCAGATTCATTATGATGACCTCCAGGAATAATATTGATATAACTTGTTGCACCTTGAGATACAATATAATCATTAAATTCTTGAATGTTTTTAATAAAGCGTTGTGGTCTTTTAAATTCTTCCGTTCCTAAAGACATATAAATACGTGTATCAGGATTTAAATTTTGAGGAAGATCTCTTTCTAAACGTTTTTTACATAAGCCAAAGGCTGGTGACAAACAAGCAGCTTTAGAAATATATTGGTTGTATTTGATAACTCCATAAAATGCCATTAATCCACCCATAGAACTTCCTGCAATAGCTGTACATTCTCTAAAAGGATATGTTCTATATTTTTGATCAATCATAGGTTTTAATTCATAAACAAGCCAATCTAATGTTTGAATACCTTTTCCTTGAACACGTCCAAAATAACGACTATTTAAGCTATAAGGACAATACTCACTTAATCTTTCATTTCCTTCATGATTACATTCAATCCCTACAATAATCAATTTCTTATCATAATGATCTAAAAAATCAGCTAAGCCCCATGATTTACCATAAGTAGCATCGCTATCTAAAAACAAATTATGTCCATCAAACATATAAACAACCGGATATCTTTCATCACTTTGATAATAATCATTAGGTAAATAAATATGCAATGTTCTTTGACAGTTAAATGGTCTTAAATAAACATCATATTTCTCTAACATTGAAAACACCTCTTTTATAATGAAATAACTTCATCAAGATCACATTGATCTATTTGGTTTTTACCACCAATAATACATATTCCACCTTTTTCTAAAGTTTCATCGATTTCTTTCGCAATTTCTAATAGCTCATCCTTATCTACATTTAAAATAGCTTCCAATTGTTCTTGTCTTGCTTTTTCATCTTTTTGATTAAAATAATACAAATCACCATATTTACCAATATTATAAGGCATCATAAGTGGCATTAATCCTGAAAGTGTGCCAATGATAAATCCCGTTAAATCATGATTTTCCTTTAAATAGTCTTTTAAAAATGTTCCACATTTTTCATATTTCTTTAAAGATTCTTTTCCATTTGGATCACGATAAGAATAACAACATGTAAATCCTGAAGCACGCGATACTAAACCTGTACCATAAGCACCTCCTTGTACTCTTACTACATTCCATAAATACGCTAAAGAAATAATGTTTGAAGCAAGTGGTGTTATTTTAGAAGTCTCTAATAGATAACCTCCTTTAGAGGCATAAGCAATATCTGAAGGAATAATAATTCCTTCTTTTTTAATAGAAAAAGGTTTTATGATTGCTTTTTCTAAAGCATCAGAGACTTTTAATGTTTCTTTTAAATAAAGAACTTGTTTTTCTAAGTTTGTATCATCATTTCTAGTAAAAGATAAAGTTAAACGATTATAGAAACAAACATTTTGATAAACACTTTCTAATTTTTGTTTTAAAGCAACAAAATCAAAATGATCATCTAATTCTTTTAACCATTTATAATAAGCAATTCCACTACTATATTCATCAATAACACCCAAAGAACTTACCATCGCTAAAACTCTTTTCATTGATAAACTATGTCCTGACATGGTAATCGCTTGTTTTAATGAAATAATACGTTGTTTTAAAATGTCATGAATCATTTTTTCTTGATCAAAAACAGATTCTTGTAAGATTTCAACAAGAAGTTGCAAAGCTTCTTTTTCATTTTGTTCTAAAGTAGAAAATGAAGCTTTGAAGTAAACTTGATTTTCTTTATTAGTTGTTTCATATGTATTAATAGAATAATTCATTGTTCCACAAAGAAGACGAATCTTTGTAGAAAGATCTTTAGCACTATGTTTTGTTGTAGCGACATTTCCTAATAAGGAACATATAAAAGATAAGGTACTAATTTGATCTAAATCTAAATGATCTATATTAAAATAAAGAGCATAATAATAAATACCATTGGTTTCTGTTGGATGTTTTAAAACTTTGCATCCTTCTAAATCTATTAACTTTGAAGGAATCTTTTGTACTTTTGCTTCAATATCTTCAAGATTTAATTTTGGTAAAGTATTTAAGTTTTCTAAAGTGTCTGGTGCTTGTTGGAAAGCATCTAATTGTTTTTGTTCTATTTGTAATTGTTGTTTTTGAACATCTGTCATAGAATTTAAAACATTTGTTAATGTCTTTTCTTCTTTTTCACGACGAATCTTTCCTAACTCTTTTGAAGGTTTTAAAACAATTTCACAACTATGATTATTTTCTAAAAGAACTTCTTTGATAAGATTTTCAAAATACCCTTCATTTACTTTCTTTTTCAAATCATCAAAGATCTTTCCATATTCTAAATGGGCTTCTGGTTTTCCTCCATAAAGCCAGCTTTCTAACACTTGAAATCCGAAAATAATTCCTTGAGGATAACCACCAAAATTTCTTTCTTTTAAATTTAATTCTAAATAAGCAAGTGTGGCTTCAAGTTGTTGACGATCAATACCTTTCTTAATCAATGTTTGAAGCGTATCAAAAACAATTTCTTTAACTTGATCTAAGTTTTCTTCTTTTATATGATCAACTTCTAATTGACACCAATTTTGTAATTCACCATCATTAATTGCTAGATAAACATTTTCAGCAAGTCCTTTTTCTAAAAGCACTTTATTTAAAACTGCCTGGTTATCACCACATAAAACATCACTTAATACTTGCATCGCAATAACTTTTTCATAGTCTTGATAACTTCCAATCACATTTCCCCATGCCATGCGATATTTATTTTCAGCGTTTTCTTCTTCCCCTATTTCATAATCTACCACTTGTCTAGAAACTTGAACAGGTTGTTGATAAATTGGTCCTTCTATTGGTAAATTCGCTTCCATTGATGAAAGATATTCTTGATTTAAAAGTTCTAAAACGTCATCAAGTGGGACATCTCCATCTAAAAAGACAAAGGCATTCGAAGGATGATAATATTTTTGATAAGTTTGGATAAATTGTTCATAGGTTAAATCGGTAATAGCTTCAGGATCACCTCCTGAAACATATTGATAACAGTTGTCTTTAAATAAAGCTCGATTCAACGCATTCATCATAATTTCACGAGGACTTGAAAAAGCCCCTTTCATTTCATTTAAAACAACCCCTTTATAAGTTGGTTTTTCTGTAGCTTCAATATGCCAGCCTTCTTGTAAAAAGATTTCTTTTTTATTTAAAATCAAAGGATTAAAAACTGCATCTAAATAAACTTTTGTTAGATTCATAAAATCTTGATTATTTCTAGATGAAATAGGATAAAAGGTTTTATCTTCAAAAGTCAAGGCATTTAAAAAAGTACTCATTGAACTTTTCATTAATTCTACAAAAGGTTCTTTAACAGGGTATTTTTTAGAACCACATAAGACTGAATGTTCTAAAATATGAAAAACCCCACTATCATCACTTGGTAAGGTTTTAAACGCAATACCAAATGTTTTATTTTCTTCATCACGTTTTAACCAAGCAAGTTTTAAATGGGTTTTTATATGTTCCATTTCATACATTGTTGCATTAAGTTCACTGACTTCTGCCCTTTTTTTAACGACAAAGCCATATTTTGATTCATTTATTTTCATTGTACTACCTCATTTCTTTACACCTTATTTTACCTTTGAATAGACATTTTGTAAACGAAGACGATATTTTAGTAAATATTGATTTCAAATTTACTAAATGATAAAATAACTATAGATTGGAGGTTTTTATGGCAACAATAAAAGATATTGCTGAATTAGCGAAAGTATCAAGCGCCAGTGTTTCGCGTATTTTAAATAATGACCCTACTTTGTCTGTTCCTAAAGAAACAAGACAACGTGTCCTTGATGCAGCTAATCAGCTTGGTTATAAAAAGAAAAATAAAAAAGTCTATGATACAGTGATGACATTAGGAATCATTCAATGGATATCTCCTATTGAAGAATCCAATGACCCTTATTATTTAAGTATTCGTCAAGGAGTAGAAGAATATTGTTTTAAAAACAAGATTGCTATCAAACGTGTTTTTAAAACAGATGTTGATTATTTAAATCAATTAGAAGATATTCAAGGTTTAGTTTGTATTGGAAAATATAGTCAAGAAGATATTGAAACATATAAAAAGATATGTTCAAATGTTATTTTTTTAGATATGAATATTGATCCTATTCATGAATGTTGTATTTTACTTGATTTTAAAAATGCAGTTAAAGATGTGGTTTCTTATTTAAGTCAAAAACATACTTCTATTGCCTATTTAGGTGGTAAAGAAATAATTCATGATAAGCTCTATCATGATCAAAGAAAAGAATATTTTGAACGCTATTGTAAAGAATACAACATTGATTATTTCATAAGCGAAGAAACGTTTTCAATTGAATCTGGTTTTAATATGACTTATGAACTTATTAAAAACAAGAAACTTCCTTCCGCCATTTTTGCGGCAAGCGATCCTATCGCCATTGGTGCCATGCGTGCTTTAAAACAATATGACATCAAAATACCAGAGGAGGTATCGATTATTGGTTTTGATAATATTGAAACAACCAATTATACCGATCCACCGCTTACAACAGTCTTTGCGCCAACATTTGATATGGGCTTTATGGCAGCTAGACAACTCTTTGATGCTTTTAAACATAATGAAAATATTTCACCAATCAAAATTCTTTTACCTTGTTTTTTAATCGAAAGAAATTCGTGTATTTAAAAATCTCTAGATTTTCTCTAGAGATTTTTTATCACTTCAAATTTATAAGATGTTTTTTCGTCATAAGTGTCGCCTGCTTTTAAAATCGTACTTGGGTTTTCTTCTAGATGAATCGCATCCGGCATATTTTGTGTTTCAATACAAATGGCATCACGGGCATTGTAATGTTGTCCATATTTACCAAGACGTCCATCTAAATAATTTGCTGTATAGATTTGTGCTTGTGGTAAAGTCGTTGAAACGGTTAATTTTCTTCCTGTTTTTTCATGAACTAATTCAACTTGATTTTCTTTTGTATTAAAGATCATTGGATGATCAAATCCTTTACCAAGTTGTAGTTGTTCATCATCATTATCGACACGATCTCCAATATAAGCAAATTCATTGAAATCAAAGGATGTTCCTTTGACATCTTTTATTTCACCTGTAGGAAGTCCATCAGGATCAATGCAAGCAAAACAATCAGAATGAACTTTTAATAAATGTTGATATACATTTTCTTTTTTGCCAGATAAGTTAAAATACGAATGATTCGTAATATTAATAAGTGTATCTTTCGAAGTTGTCGCATGATAATGCATGGTAAGTGTATCTCCTTCAAGTGAATAAATTGCTTTAAAATCTAACTCACCAGGATATCCTTCTTCCCCATCTTTAGAAACATAATGGAATTCAACACTTGTTTCATCAAGCACTTGATAATCAAACACTTGATAAGAAAAGCCTTTGATTCCTCCATGTAAGGAGTTAGGTCCATTATTAATTGGTAAATGATAAGTTTGACCGTTTAATTCAAAAGTTCCTTTTTTAATACGATTAGCTACTCTTCCAACAAGCGCCCCAATATAGGCATCTAATGTTTGATAAGATTTAAAATCATCATATCCTAAAACCACATCATCAACATTTCCTGCTTGATCTTTCATCAACACTTTAACAAGCGTACATCCATAATTAGAAACAACAACTTCTAATTCATCATTTTTGATTGTAATTAAATCAATATTATTTTCTACTTTCTCAATTTTAATCATCTTAAAGTACCTTCATTCCACCAAATTTTCTTACTTTTAAAACATGACAAGAACCTTCACCAAAATACTTTTCAATTTCTTCTTTATAATGATCAACGTATTCATCTTCTACAAAGGCTTGGATTGTTCCCGCAAATCCTCCCCCATGAACACGACATACACCATGGTTTTCTAAAATACCTTCTGATAAAGCAAGGG
>ERZ835109.2236-NODE-2236-length-13002-cov-2.798795_pt1 | contig 13002 bp, 9 predicted proteins | sample MGYA00519946_ERZ835109 | MGnify/ENA primary metagenome ERZ835109 (study PRJEB31850, sample SAMEA3708771) | human gut metagenome | biome: human gut; feature: human-associated habitat; material: faeces | place: China | collected 2014 ...
TACTCTATTTTTTTATTCTTGTTTTTATTGCCCTTTTGCAACGACGTAAAAATCTATATACTTTTCCATGTTCATCTATGTGAATTGGTTCTTCTTTTACTTGTTCTATAACAACATTTTTTGCCTCTTCTGTTGCTTTAAAGGCTGGCTTTTTGTATGATTTTTCTATTGTTGGCATATCATTATATTCTGTTTCTAGCATATCTTTTACTACATTTACTATTTGTCCAAATCCTTTTTCCAATGGATATCCTTTCATGTAGTTTATTCCAAATTCTGACATCTTTTTAGCTTCTTCTGGATGGTCTAATAAGTTTACTACTGCACTTGCTATTGCTTCTGGTGTTGTATCTGCTAATAATACTCCTTCATCTGGCAAATCATATAAGTTATTTTCTTTATATAATTCTACTACTGGTAACCCTGCTGCCATCATTTCAAATGGAATTCTTGAAGGGTTTGATGCACTCATACAAATTCCTACTTTGCATTTATTGTATAATTCATTGCATTTTTCTACAGGTATTATATGTAAATTTTCACATTCAAAATCTATTGGTCTTGTTACTTGTTCTGATCCATATAAATATATTTTTACTTCTGGTCTCATTGCTTTTACAAGTTTTAATGCTTTTAGTCCTATATAATCACATCTACGTGGTTTTTCTGGTTGATATACATAGCATATTGCATTTTCTTTTTCTACATTTTCTAGTGGTTTATATACATTTAAATCTGCTCCAAAATCAAAGTATTCTGCTGGTGTATTAAATTCTTGTTCCATTTTATGTGCTAGCCATTTTCCTATTGTTACTGGTAAAAATCCATATTTATATGAATTTTCTGTTATTAGGTATTGATCTCCCATTGGGAAAAACCATGGTTCATAGTCTTGTATAAAATATGCTTTTTTCTTTGCTGGTAATTTTTTTACAAATTCTATTGTTTGCCATCCTGTAGCAAATAATAAATCATAATCTTTTTCAAATTTGAATCCTACATATACTCCTGCTGTACATGGTTCATACCATTCATTTATTTTTTGTCTTACCATTTCTGATGTTGATACACCATCTTCTTCTACAAATATGTCACATTCATATCCTGCTCTTATTAATGCATTTACATTTTGAATTATTGTTCTGTGTCCTCCTGAACCTTTTCCTGGATGTGGCATTACCCATGCTATTTTCTTTTTTGGTAAAAGTGGGTACATTAATTGTCTTCTCATCTCTTGTTTTTTCTTTATTTCTTCTGGTATTTCATATAATTCACTTATTTCATTTTGTAAACGACATATTTCTCCAAATTCTATTTCTGCTCTAACATCTGTGCATACAGAACTTCCATGTTTTCTATAATAGTTTAATGGTTTTGCGTTCCAACTTATTTTTCCGTCCTTTAATATGTTGTAATATATGAACCAGTCTCCTGCTACTTTAAATTCACCTGCTTTTGCAAATATATCTGTATAGTCTTTTTTTCTCCACATAACACTAGATACATTTAATATTGTGTTTGTTACACTTAAATGATATATATTTTCTTCCGCTCCTGTCCATACATAAGATTTATTCCATTCTCCTGTACGACACATATCATATAAATCATCTGATTTTTCTCTTATAAGATTATTTTCTCCGTCTATTCTTGCTGATTCACAATAAGAAAGTACAACTTCTGGGTCGTCAAATGGTTTTATTAGTTCTTCTACAAAATTATTTTCTGCACTATCATCTGCTTCTGCTATCCAAATGAAATCTCCTGTTGCTGCATCAAATCCTTTTTTCCATTGTCTGAAGACTCCACCACTGTTTTTTTCGTTTTTTATGAATTTTACTTTTATGTCTTTGATGTCTTTGATTTTTTCTTCTATTACTTCTACACTATTGTCTGTAGAGCAATCATCTAATATTATAAGTTCATATATTGGATATGTTTGCATTAAGATGGAGTCTATTCTTTCAATAATGAAATTTGCATAATTATAGTTTGGTATTATTACACTTACTTTTTTTGGATTTTCTATATTTAATTTTTTCATTGGATTTTTGTAAATATCTATTTTTTTACTCATAATTTAAAATTCCTTTCTATTTATCAAAATGTGCCTAGAAGTTATTTTCTTTTTCTATTAATTGTACTTTTTATTTTTCTATATATTTTGTTATATAGTTTTTCTTGATATAGTTTTTCTAGTTCATCATATTTTTGTTTCATATCATTTTTTTCTTGTTCAAACTCTATTTTCATTTTTTGTTTTTCTTCTATTAGTTCTTGTTTTTCTTTATCTAGTTGTTCTATTGCAAGTTGTTTTGAGTTGTCTCTTATTTGTAAATTGTGCAATTCTTGTAAACTTGCATCAATGTCTATATATTTGTTTTGGCTATAGAACTTCCAAATCTTGTTTGATCTTATTTCTTCTTGAATTTTGTTGTCTAATGCTTCAAATATATTTTTATATTTTGATATATGATATTTTTCAAATAGTTCTTCTATATTTACATATCTTCTTAAAGAGATTGTATATAAAATTGAACGGTATAATATATATTCTATAGGAACATTTTTTTCTCTCCATTCTTGGTCAAAGAAATATAGTTCGTTTTCTATGTAAAAACAATTTTTAAAAGTCATGTCCCAAAATCCATTTTCTACAAAATATAGTTCTTTTAAAATATTTTTGTCTTCAATTTGTATGTTATATTTTGAAAATATTGTGTCTTTATATTCTGGTTCTACTTTTTTATTTTTCTTTAAATTTTGTATATATTTTTCTATTATATTTTCAAATTCTTGTTGATTATTTTCTTCTAAACTTTTTGTTAATACTGTATTTAATAGATTTTCTTGATTTATATATTTACTTTTTATACTACCATTTTCTATGTAGTCTACTGTTTTTATATTGTTTTGCTGTAATAATTCTATATTTTTCTTGATATTGTTATAGTGCCCTTCTGCTTCTTTACTTACAGGCTTTTTTTCTACAACATTTTTACTGATTTTTGTTATTAGTCTATATTTTTCTTTTCTCATATTGTTATATGATATATATAATGGTAATTCTTCATTTTTTTCTTTTTCTAATATTATTAAAAAAGAATTTGTAAAAAATTCAAACATTTGTTGGTCTGTTTTTAGTATTTCTCTGTATACATCTATTTCGTTTGCTATTATTGTTGAATTTTCTTTATAATATGGATTATATTTATCTATACTGTTATATTTTGCTTTTTGTTTTTCAGAAAATATAACATTTGGCATTTTGTAATCTGGTAAAGGGTAATAAAATGTATATTTGTATCCTATAGAGTTAAATATTTGTTCTAAACTGCTTTTTGTAAAACTTTCTATTTTTTCTGGTTCGTTATTGTATCCAATTAGACTTTCAAATTTCTTGTTTAAGATATTTTCTGGATTTCCCATAAAATATCTTAAACCAAATTTATTGTCTACTGCTATTATAAATTTTCCATTTTCTTTTAGGTTTCTTTCTAATTTTTGTATGTTGTCTTTTAATTTTATTTTTGGATTGTTTCCTATGATTGTTATTATTGAAAATCTTTCTTCTAAAATTATATCATTGATATTTCCTACAATTATTTCTAAGTTTTCTCTGTTTTCATATCTTTTTGCTATTGCTTTTGCTTTTTCTATATTTTGTTCTATTGTTACTACCTTTTCACAATTATTACAAAATACTTGTGTTAGCTCTCCTAAATCTCCTCCTACTTGTAGAACTGTATCTTTTGTATTAAAAGGATACCAGTTTATTAAGTTTTGGCTAACTGTAGATAAATGATATAATTCATATTCTGTAACATTTTCTCCAAATTTATTTTCATATAGTTCTTGATTATCTTTTTCTATATAATTTTTTATACATTCTTTTTCTTGTTCTGTTATTGTATTTGTTTCGTTTTTACAAAAATTTAGATTTAGCTTCAATTTTTCCTCCCCTAATTTGATAGCAATTACCAAATTTTAATTGTTTTATTTCCATCTTTTTCAATAATGTTTTGCTTTACTTTTAAATTTTCTATCCATTTTCTTGTTTCTTTTGTTTTCCAATTTCCAGAATCTTCTCCACTTCCTGAATTGTTATCCCATAACCATTGTGGTGTTGGCCATAAACAAATTTTGGGATTGATTATTTTATATAGTTCTTCTGTCGCTCCATTTTGTCCATGATGTGCCATTTGTACTATATCTGCTTTTAGTTCTTTTTGTGGTTGTTCTTTTATTAATTTTTCACTACTTTCTTTTCCTGTGTCTCCTAAAAATAATATTGTTTTATTATTTACTTGCATTTTTATTACCATACTAGAATTATTTATTGCATTTGTTGTTATTTCTGGATTTTTTATTCCTAATATTTTGCATCTTATATTGTCAATATTGATTTCTTGGTTTAGTTTTACTTCTGTTACTTTGTCTTTTATTTTTTCATTTTGTAATACTTTTTGTAAGTTTTCTGCTTCAATAGTTCTTTGTGGTTCATATTGTTTATACCAGTCTATTTCGTTTAAAGTTACATAGACATTTTCTATTTTTATATCTGTGTTTTGTACAATATTTATAAAGCAAGTCGCATGATCTTTATGTGGGTGTGTTATAAACCAATAGTCTACTTTGCCTGTCCTTTGTTTTATTTGTTCTATTAAATTTTGTGTGTCTTTATCTGTTCCACCATCTATTACTATTGTTTTTTTATTCTTTGTTGTTATTATATATCCCATCATTTGGCTAGATCCATTGTCTTTTAATTGGCATAATTCTATTTTGTTTTCATAATTTAAAATCATCTTCAAACCAATTGCTAATATACTTATTAAAATTAATATTAATATTAATTTTTTTATTTTGATTTTTCTTTTATTTTCCATTTTTTTATTCTTTCTTGAAAATGTTTTTACTGATTTTTTATTTTTTGGATTTTTTATTTTCGTTTTTTCTTATAATGTTTATGTCAGAATCTAATCTTAATAGTCCTACTGTGTCTTTTGTTGATAGTACTTCTATTAATAAAGCATCATATTTACGATTTAATACTTCTAGTTCTCCTCTGTGGTTAAAGTGTGTACAACTAAAAGATAATGTATATTTTCCTGGTGCAATACTTATTCTTTGCTTGAATTCTACTTCTACTACTTCCCCTTTATGGTATTCTCCTGTTGCTATTTTTTCTATAAGTGTGTTTGTTCCACACATTTCTAGTCCTTTGAAGTCTTTTACTGTCATTGTAAATATTGGTTCTTTGACATCTTCATTAAATACTATTTTTGATTTTAATACAACATTTCTATCATTTTCTAGTACATTTACATAGTTTCCTTTTTCATCAAACATGCCATAGTCTATTACCTCTGCTGCTCCATTTCCATAAGTTATAAGATTTGGATTTTCTTGAAAATGTGATTTCCATTCTTCGTTTTCTGTTGCTTGTATTTTTTTGTAATTAGGATTTTTCTTTAATAGTTCATTATCTGATAGTAAACCTTCTTTGCTTTGTTTAGGGTCTAATCCTACAATTATTTTTTTGTATCTTTCTACACCTTCTTTGACATCTCCGTCAAATATTTTTTTACCACTGTCTATTATAATAGTTCTTGTACAGTTTCTTAATATATCTGTTATACTATGTGTAACAAATAATATTGTTTTTCCTTGTTTTTTAAATTGCTCGAATTTTTTAAAGCATTTTAATTGGAATGCCATATCTCCTACTGATAAAACTTCATCAACAATTAATATATCTGGATCTACATTTATTGCACATGCAAATGCTAATCTTGCAAACATACCTGATGAATATGTTTTAACTGGTTGATATAAGTGGTCTCCTATATCTGCAAAATCTATTATTTCTTGTTCTTTTGCTTTTATTTCTTCATTTGTTAGTCCCATAACTTGTCCATGTTGATATATATTTGCTATTCCTGTTAATTCTGGATTAAAAGCTGTTCCTAATTCTAAAAGTGAGCTTACTTTTCCATTTAAAGTTATTTTTCCTGCTGTTGGTGTTACAACTCCTGTTATCATTTTTAATAGTGTTGATTTCCCTGCTCCATTTTTTCCTAATACTCCTAGTACTTCTCCTTTTCTTACTTCTAAGTTGAAGTCTTGCATTGCATGGAATACTCCATGTCTTTCCATAAAAGGAAATAATGTTTCTAATAATCTATCTTTTTTACGTGCAAACATTTTATAATCTTTGCATAGTCCTTCTATTTTTACTGCAACTTCTTGATTATTACTTTCTTTATTACTCAATGTTTTCACCCTTTCTTATTGTTTATCTCTTTTTTAATAGTTTTAATATTATATATCTTATTTTAAATAATGGTCTGCCTATTGCTGGTAAGTTCATTATTATAAAGTTTAATATGTAATATGAAACAGTTTCTTCTTTGTATAATTCATGAAATACTTTCCAATCTTTAAAATTAAAATATTTTTTTGTTTGAACATTTTTAAAATATCTTAATGCTTTTATATTTAGCTCTTGTATTATTTTTGGAAAGCGATTATTGTTTTCTACATAAGTTCCAAATACTCCTAATTTTACATTTATAAATAGTTCTCTAACTTGGTCCAATTTTTTGAATCCATGTGATATCTTGTTTGTTCCTATTTGATTGTTTCCATGTTGCCTGTATTTTATATATTTTTCTGGAATATATGCTATTTTTCCTTTTAATGACATTATTAGTCCCATCCAATAGTCATGTACTACATATTTTGATTTTGATGGTATTGGTAATATGTCTTTTATAAAACTGCTTTTTCCTAATATTGTACATCCTGTTACACAATTGTATAGGTAATTTAATTTATAACTATTTATGCATTTTTTTATTTTTCTGTTTAACAACATAAAATCACCAAAAGAAGAGTATATTGTATTTAAGTTTTGGTCTACTACTTCTAAATCTCCAAATACAAAATCTACATTTTTTTCTTTTAGTGTTTTTATTGATTTTTCGACTTTTTCTGGTAGCCAAACATCATCTTGATCTGATAACATATAATACGGATTTTTTACTTGTTTTAATAAAAATTCAAAATTTTTAATATATCCTTGATTTTCATTTTGGAAATATACTGTTATTCTTTTGTCTTTTTGTGTATATTCTGTTAAAATTTTTCTTGTATTGTCTGTTGAACAATCATCTGATATTATTAGATTTATATTTTTGTATGTTTGGTTTAATATACTTTCTATTTGTTCTTTTATATATTTTTCTCCATTATATGTTGCTAATAGTATGTCTATATTTTCTTCCATATTTAATTTTCAACCTCTCTTTTATAATACATCTGCAAAATCTTTTTTGCTTCTTTTAAATATGTAATTTCCCCATATAAACATAATTATTGTGATTACCCAAAATATTATTGTGTATATTCCATGTCCTGCTGTTATAATGTTTCCTTCCATAAAACAGTCTCTTATTCCAGTTACTAAATAGGTAAATGGCATACATTTTATTATTCTTGTTATTGTGTGGTGCATTGCTATTTGGTTTAAGTTCCATACTACTGGTGTGAACCAGAAAAATAATTGCATTAAAATTCCTAATAAATTTGTAAAGTCTGGTACTAGTGTTGATACTGCTGATGTGAATCTTGTAAAACTTATTATAAATGCATATGCTGCTACAATTATATATAAAATTTGTAATATGTTTGGATAAAATCCAAATGCACAGCATGTTATTGTTGCTATTATAAATAAGAAAAGTGCTACAAATGAGTTTGCTATTAATGATATTACAGGTATTATATCTACTGGAAAGACTACTTTTTTTACCAGGTAACTATATCCTCTAATTGAACTACTTGCTCCTATTATTCCGTCATTTATGCACATCCACATTGCCATTCCTGGCATAAACCATACTACATAAGGTGCTCCATCTGGTCCTGGTGTTACAAATATGTATTGAAATACTATTACATACATCATCATGAAAATAAATGGTGATAAAAATCCCCATATACTTCCTAAACTTGTATTTGCAAATCTATTTTTAAAATCATTTTTTCCTAATTGCATTGCTATTTTTCTATTTTTCCATACATTTTTTAAAAATTCCATTTTTCTTGTCTTCCTTTCCTTAAATTGTATAAATTTTGTGTCTTTATTGTATATTTTTAATTGTATTTTGTCAATTAATTTTTAATCTTTTTTAAAGCGCAAATATCCTATAATTGAAAAATGAAATATAACCATTTCTTTTATCATTTTCTTAGTAAGATTTTTTCCTGATAAAAAACGGAAAAAACTTATAAAATGGAAATTTATATATTTTGATTTTTTTATTGATTCATAATATTTTATTAAACTTTTTATCCATTTTTCACTTTTTGCATCTTCTAGTTTTTTGCTATATTCTAAACACATTTTTGCTCCATCTAAATATGCTTTATCAATTACTTTTTCTTTTCTATATTTTAAATAGCTTTCATAAGTGCTTCCATTTTTTTCTTTCCATATAAGTAGATTTTGGTTTAAACTTCTTCCTCCAAAAACATTTGATTGATGTAGTCTATATCCAAATAATGGTTCTTCTATATAGCTGATTCCTTTCCCTTCATTTGCTATAAAACCTATTAGCCAATCATGTGCTATTACACTTTTAAAAAAAGGAAGTGCTTTTTCTTTTACTTCTTTTGTAAATAGCTGTGAACATCCTATTCCTGCATATCGTGATATTGCTAGTTTACTGTGTTTATTTATTAATGGCATATTTTTATATTTAAAATAATCTTGTCTTATTATTTTATCTTTTTCATCTATTTGGTGGCAATTGCAATATACTAAGTCAACATTATCTTTTTTTAGTTTTTGTAAACTTTTTTCTATTTTTTGTGGATACCATATATCGTCATGGTCACTAAAACTTATGTATTGTGCTGTTGATTGTTGTAGTAAATATTCAAAGTTTTTGGTGTATCCTAAATTGTGTTCTGGTTTATATAGCTTTATTCTTTTGTCTTTTTTTGCATATTCTTCTAATGTTTTTTCTACTTCTTTGTTTGGTGAGCAGTCGTCAGAAATCAGTAGATTTATTTTTTTGTGGGTTTGGTTTAATATGCTTTCTATTTGTTTTTTTAAGTATTCTATTTTTGTGTTATAGGTTGCCATTAGTACATCTACCGTTTCTTCCATTTTTACAATTTTCTCCTATCTTAATTTATTGGTTGGAACAGAATTAAATTTTGACAAGAAAAACAAGTTTAACATTTATGAGGCGTACTTATTGTACGTTGATTAAATGTTAAATGAAGTTTGCCGCAGTCAAAATTGTAATTCTGTTTCAACTAGTTATTTGTATTGGCTATCAACTTCCTTAAGAATAACATCATGTGCACTACCTTCTGAAATGCTAACTTCAGACACCAAAGTCAATCTAGCTTTCTCGTGGAATTCTGGAATACTAATACTTCCACAATTGCACATAGTAGATTTTATTTTAGAAACTGTAACTTCTAAATTGTCTTTTAATCTACCAGCATAAGGAATATATGAGTCTACACCTTCCTCAAAAGAAAGTGCTTTTTTACCTCCCATATCATATCTTTGCCAATTTCTAGCACGGTTTGATCCTTCTCCCCAATATTCTTTAACATATCCATTTCCTTTTTTTACTATTCTTGTAGGACTTTCATCAAATCTTGCAAAATATCTTCCCATCATGACAAAGTCTGCTCCTAAAGCTAGTGCTATTGTTATGTGATGATCATGTACAATTCCTCCATCTGAGCATACAGGAATATATATTCCTGTTTCTTTAAAATATTCGTCTCTTGCTGCTACAACATCTATTAAAGCTGAAGCTTGTCCACGTCCAATTCCTTTTGTTTCTCTAGTTATACAAATTGAACCTCCTCCAACTCCTACTTTAATGAAATCTGCTCCTGCTTCTGCTAGATATCTAAATCCTTCTCTATCTACAACATTTCCTGCTCCAATTTTTACATTGTCTCCATAGTGTTCTCTTACATAAGCTATAGTATTTTTTTGCCATACGGAATATCCATCTGAAGAGTCTATACATAACATATCTACTCCTGCGTCTACTAGTGCTGGTATTCTTTCTGCATAATCTCTTGTTCCTATACCTGCTCCAATTATATATCTTTTATCATCATCTAATAATGAATTTGGATTTGTTTTTCTGTCTTCATAATCTTTACGGAATACTAAGTATTTTAAGTTTCCTTCGTCATCTAATATTGGTAAACATGCTATTTTGCGTTCCCATATAATATCATTTGCTTCTGATAAACTTATACCTTCACACGCCCATATAGCTTTTTCTTTTGATGTCATAAATGTATCTATTGGTGCATTCATGTCATCTCTTGAAATTCTATAGTCTTTATCTGTTACTAAACCTATGAATTTTCCGTGTGGTGTTCCATCTTCTGTTATCATAACAGTTGAGTGTCCTGTTTCTTCTATTAATTCTAATACTTCTTTTAATGGTGTTCCTGATTTTACATTAGAGTCACTTGTTATAAATCCTGCTTTATGTTTTTTTACTTGTCTAACCATTTCTGCTTGTGATTCTATAGATTGTGAACCATATATAAATGCAACTCCTCCTTCTCTTGCTAATGCGATTCCCATATCAACTCCTGATACTGATTGCATTATTGCAGATACCATTGGTACATTTGCACTATATTTGGGTTCTTCACCTTTTCTATATTTTACTAGTGGTGTTTTTAATGATACATTTGATGGTATACATCTTTCATCTGTTAAATTTGGTAATAATAAAAATTCATTAAATGTTCTTGATATGTTTTCTAAAATTTTAGCCATTTTATATAATCTCCTTTTTTATATTTTATATTAATCGAAATTTAGTTACAATTTTTTCAATGTCTTTATTCTTTTATTAATCTAACTGTTTCCTTAGCAATCATTAGTTCTTCGTTAGTAGGGATAACCCATACCTTAATTTTTGAATTAGGAGTAGAAATAATTTTTTCTTCTCCTCTCATATTATTAGCTTCTAAGTCAATATCAATGCCCATAAATTTAAGTTTTTCGCAAACTCCTTTACGTATATTAATTTGATTTTCACCAATTCCTCCAGTAAATACAATATAATCTACACCATTTAATTCTACAGCATATTTAGCTATATAGCTTGCTATTGCGTAATTAAATTCATCAATTGCTATTTTTGCCATTTCATTATCAGTATTTGAAGCTTCTTCTATTTCTCTAAAGTCAGGTGCTAGTCCTGAAACAGCTGATAATCCAGAGTTTTTATTTAATATTGTTTCCATTTCTTCTGGTGTTAAACATTCTTTTTTCATTAAATATGTTAAAACAGATGGATCTAAATCTCCACTTCTTGTTCCCATAGTAATTCCACCTAATGGAGTAAGTCCCATACTTGTTTCTACAGACTTTCCATTTTGTATTGCACAAATACTTGCTCCTTGGCCTAAATGACAATTAATTATTTTTGAATTGTTAATGTCCTTACCAAGCATTTGGCAAACTCTATTTGCTACATATTGATGTGATGTACCATGAAATCCATATTTACGCACTCCATATTTTTCATAGTATTTATATGGTACAGGATAAATATACCTTTCTTTTGGTATTGTTTGATGAAATGCTGTATCAAATACAGCTACCATTTTCATATTTGGAACAACTTTTTTGCATGCTTCTATTCCAAGTACTGCTGCTGGATTATGAAGTGGTGCTAAATCACTACATTTTTTTATTTCTTCAATTACTTCATCTGTAATTAAAACAGCATCACTAAATTTTTCTCCACCATGTACAATTCTATGTCCTATTGCCTCTAATTCTTCCAAACTTTTTATTACACCATAGTGGTCATTTGTTAACCTATTTAGTACAAAAGCTATTGCTTCTTCGTGGTCTTTGGCTTCTATTTCAAATTTGTGTTTTCTGCCATGTACCTTGTGCGATAAAAAAGAATTTGGTTGCCCTATTCTTTCAAAATACCCTTTTGCAATAGTTTCATTGTTTTCCATATCTATTACTTGATATTTTAAAGATGAGCTTCCAGAATTTAATACTAAAATTTTCATATTTGCACTCCCCTTTATTATTCTTGTGCTTGAACAGCTGTAATTGCAATAACACCAACTATATCATTACTACTACATCCTCTTGATAGATCATTTACTGGCTTTGCAATTCCTTGGCAAAGTGGTCCATATGCCTCTGCTTTTCCAAGTCTTTGTACTAATTTGTAACCTATATTTCCTGCATCTAAGTTTGGAAATATTAATGTATTTGCCATTCCTTGTATAGGGCTTGATGAAGCTTTCATTTTTGCTATTTGTGGTACTATTGCAGCATCTAATTGCATTTCTCCGTCTAATATTAAATTAGGTTCTTTTTCTTTTGCAATTTGTGTTGCACTTATAACTTTTTGTGTTAATTCTGATTTAGCACTTCCATATGTAGAATATGAAAGCATGGCAACTTTAGGTTCTTTTTGTACTAATTGTTTAAAACTTTTTGCAGATGATATAGCTATTTCTGATAATTCTTCGTCTGTAGGATTTTGATTTAACCCACAATCTCCAAATACAAATGTTCCATTTTCTCCATACTCACAATTTGGAACTACCATTACAAAAAATGCTGATACAAGTTTTGTTCCTTCCGCTGTTTTTAATATTTGAAGTGCAGGTCTTAAAGTATCTGCTGTAGAATGAACTGCACCTGATACAAGGCCATCTGCTTCAGTATTTTGATCTTTTAACATTAGCATTCCAAAATATACTGGGTCTTTTACTAGAACTTTTGCTTTTTCAATTGTCATACCTTTTTTTTGTCTTAACTCGTATAAAGTATTTACATATTCATCAAACTTTCCAGACTTTTCTGGTTCAATAATTTTAGCACCTTCAATGTCTATATGGTTTTCTTTTGCTTTTTCTAAAATTTTTTCTTTGTTTCCAATTAAAACTATTTTTGCAAAT
>ERZ835109.2242-NODE-2242-length-12962-cov-25.158209_pt1 | contig 12962 bp, 15 predicted proteins | sample MGYA00519946_ERZ835109 | MGnify/ENA primary metagenome ERZ835109 (study PRJEB31850, sample SAMEA3708771) | human gut metagenome | biome: human gut; feature: human-associated habitat; material: faeces | place: China | collected 2014 ...
GTTCAGGGCGAACAAGCTGTCTTGTAATGTCCGCGGTGCCACCTGAATTACCGGATGTGTCCGGTCGCTCACGCGCTCTTTGTTTAAGCGCTGTCCCTGTAACGCTGGACCTGCGGCGCACCTACTTAACGGCAGACGCACTGCCGTGTTCAGTTTGCTGCTCCCGGGTGTTCGTTCACGCGGCGCACGGGCGCGGCTCTCAGCTGTGCCGCACTCTCTGGGCCGGACGGCCCGCGCTACTTTTCCCGTTCCTTGCATTTGTTGTTTTAAAATAGCACGTTGGCGGCATTTTGTCAACCTTACCGCGCGGCATCGGAGAAAATTCTGCGTTTTTTCTTGTCAGAACGCCTTTTCTCTGATAAAATGGGAAAAAGCGGTATTCCGCAAAAACAGATTCTGGAGGAGATCATGAAGCACACACACCGCATCATCCGTCTGCTGACCCTCGCTGTGGTCAGCTGCGCACTGGCAGCCCTGCTGAGCGGCTGCACCAAAGAGGAATTCATTGCCGGGTACAACGAGTTTTTGTTCGGCGACTGGTTCCCCTCTCCCCCAAGCGCCGGGGAGACCACCGCTGCGGAAGGTTCCGCATCGGGGGACTCCGGTCACGTCTACGCCGAGCCCAACCCCGAGTGCGACGCCAAGATCTCGTCGCTGATGAGCGAGCTGTACTCGCTGGAGTCCTCTGCACGGTCGGATGTCAGCAGTGCCATCCAGAGCGCAAAGGATGAATACCACGCCCTGCCCGCCTCTCAGCGGACCTTTGCCAATAAAGTCAGCATCGCCTACAAGCATCTTTCCTCGGTGGAGAGCACCTACGACAGTGCCGTCTCCTCGGTGGTCAGCGAGATGCGCAGCGTGCTGCAGGAGTATAACCAGCCCGAGACCGTAGCCGATCAGGCCTGGAGCTACTATCAGTCTGCCAAGAGCAGCATGATCTCCAGCCTTGGCGGCTGATTCAGCCTAATAATGTTTCCACGAGGCCCTGTGCTGCCAGATATCCGGCGTACAGGGCCTCATTTAAGTTGTTGCCGTGCCCGCCGATCTCGATCAGCAGACTGCCGGTGGTCAGGTCCTGATTATAGAACCGGTAGCTGAACAGCACCGGGCGGGTAAGGCCGGGGTATTTTGCCTCCATGCTGCGCTCCCACGCAGCGGCAAAACGCAGGTTCTGCCGCCATGCGGGCAGCTGCACGCTGGTGCCGTTGTCGCACCCGCAGATGATCATCACCTGCGCCGCCTGCCGCCCGTCTATGGTGCACACCGGGGCGCAGCGGGTGCCGTTTTCCCGCTCGATGGCGTCCCGGTGGACGTCCAGCACCACCTTGATGCTGGGGTACTGCGCCAGATACTGCTGCACCACCGCCCGGCTGTTGGCGTAACTGCCGGTGTAGCTGGGGTAGTCGTTCAGGGTCTCGTCGTGCAGGGTGCAGATGCCCGCCGCATTGAGGGTATCGGCCATCACCCGCCCCACCGCGCACATATTGATGCTGCGGTCGGTGCTGCGGGCACCGTCCCCGGGGGTGAACCACAGCCCGGCAGAAAGGCGGTAGTCCTCGGTAGCGTGGGTGTGCATGATGAGCACCTGCGGCGCGGCGCTGTCCTTTTCAATGGCAAAGGGCAGGGGCTGCGCCGCCTCGGCGGCGACGTCTGCCGCCGTCTGCCGGGTGTTATTCTTGATGCTGCCCGCACCGCAGGGAATGTACTTTTCGCCGCTGCCCTGCCCGAACTGCTGCTCTGTCACCGTACCCGCATCGGCGGGGCGGGCCTCGTCCGGCTGCAAGGCCACAAAATACTGCTCCACCCCGGTCTGCACCGGAGCGGCAGTTTCTTGCTCCGGCGGCACAGACGCAGCCTCCACCGCGCTTTCCGCAGACGATTCTGCTGCCCGGCTCTCCACGGCCTGCTGCCCCAGATGCAGCAAAGTCTGCGCGGCGGGCACCGGCGCTGCCAGAAAGGCCGCCAGCACCAGCGCGGCGCTGCGGGCAAAGATGCACAGGGCTGCAAACAGCACCGCAGCCTGCAAAAAGGGCACTGCCCTGCTCTGCCCCGCAGGCAGACGCCAAGGCTCTCTGCTGCGCATGGCAAGACCTCCTTTCTTCACCCCGTCAGCCAGCAGAGCTGCTGCACGGTAAGGCGGGGCTGCAAAGCGCGGTTGACGCTGCCCGCCAGCAGCGCCGCGCCGTGGGCGATGACGCTGTCCAGCGCCCGGGGGGTGACCACAAGGTCTGCCCCCTCCTGCGCCTGCATCAGGGTGGGGATGCCCGCCGCCACCACCGGCACGCCTACGGTGTCCCGGGTCAGGTGACGGGTGTGGTCGGCCTGCGCCGGGTAAAGCCCTGCGTCCGAAAACTGCACCGTGCGCCCCAGCCGCTGCCCCTCGGCGGAGCAGAGACTGTCCACGCAGACCACCGCCGCCGGGCGCAGCTGTCCCACCAGCGCCGCCGCCAGCTGCTGCAGGGAAAGCCCGGTGGCTGCCGCCACCCCGGGCGCAACGGCTGCCACCGGGCGCAGCCCCCGCACCGGCGGGGCAGCGCCCGCGCCCATGGTGACAAGGATGCGCTGCACCGTGCGCGGGCCAAGGGCATCGGCGGTAATGCGGCGGTTGCCCACCCCCAGCACCAGCACCGGCCCTTCCGGCGGCAGCAGGGCGCGCAGCTCCCGGGCGCACACCTCGATGACAGCGGCGTCCCGCTCGTCCAGCACGCTGACGCTGGGCATTTCCAGCGTGACATACCTGCCCCGGGGGCGGCTGAGCCCCTCGCGGGCGATCTCCACCCGCGTCACCGTGACCCCGCCGTGGCGGGCGGTGGCCAGCCGCACCCCTGCGGGCAGCGGCTGCGCCGCTGCTGAAAACAGCTCGTCAGCCATATCCGTAGTACGCATTTTCCACACTCTCCGTTCCTTTTTGGGGCAAAAGCCCGCCTTCTTGCCGGAAAGTATGGGAAAAATAAAACTTTTCCAAACAAAAATCAAAAAAACGCTTGCGCTGGTACGCGAAATATGGTATCATAGGGTGCGCTGTTATAGGTAGCCAAGGAGGTGGAACGAATGCCTAACATCAAATCTCAGAAGGACCGCGTCGTGCAGGCTGCTGCAGAGCAGGCTCACAACAAGGCCATTAAGACCAACCTGAAAACAGTCGTCAAGAAGGCAGACGCTGCCATCGATGCGAATGCCGCTGACAAGGACGCAACCGTCCTGGCTGCTGTTTCCGCGATCGACAAGGCTCGCGCTAAGGGTGTCATCAAGAAGAACACCGCCAGCCGCAAGATCAGCCGTATGGCAAAGCGTGCTAACAAGAACGCTTGATCGCGCAGTTTGATTGACGAACAAAACCTCTGTACCGGGTAACCGGCACAGGGGTTTTTGTTTTTTCCGCTGTTATGTCCCGCACAGTGCGGCAAGGCTCTGCCGCTGCACCGGTTCCAGCAGCTGCTCCGGCGGCAACGGCTGCGGCGGCACCACAACCCACCACACCGCCCACGCTGCGGGAACCACCGCCGCCAGCATAAGCCCCGGGTACAAAAGTGCCGGCTCGTGCAGCCACGGACTGCCCGGCGGCAGCACCAGCGCCGTGCACAGGCACAGCGCCGCCCACAGCTCCCACAATACGGTCTGTCCGCTGTGTTTCATGCGCCTCACCTCCGTTTTGCCCCCAGTTTACCAGCCGCCGGGCGCAAAATGTGGCGAAGCAGCGCGGACAAAACATCAGTTCTGGTCGTGGCTTTTGCCCACAAGGCTGCATACCACGCCGCAGACAAGGCTTGCGGTGATGCCCGCAGAGGCAGCGGTCAGCCCACCGGTCAGGATGCCGATGGCACCCTTTTCCGCCACGGCGGTGCGCACTCCCTTTGCCAGCAGATGCCCGAAGCCCAGCAGCGGCACGCTCGCCCCCGCACCGGCAAACTCTGCCAGCGGCGCATACAGCCCCACCGCCGAGAGCACCACCCCCGCCACCACATAGCCGGTGAGGATGCGTGCCGGGGTCAGCTTTGTCAGGTCGATGAACAGCTGCCCCACCGCGCAGAGGACACCGCCCACTAAAAATGCCCACAGATAGTTCATTTCAGTTCTCCTTTTCCGGTGCGGTCAGCTCTACCAAGTGCGCCACCGCCGGGATGCTCTCCTTCTGCAAAAAGGTAGTCTGGCTCATCAGTGCCCCAGTGGCGATAAACAGCACCCGGCGGCTGCCGCGGCGCAGCAGCTTTGGCAGGATATGCGCGCAGAGCACGGCGGCGCAGCAGCCCGCGCCCGAGCCGCCGCTTTTTACCCGCTGCTCCCCGGCATCGTAAAGCAGGCAGCCGCAGTCCGCGTGGTTTTTCAGCAGCAGACCCTCTGCTGCCAACAGCTCCCGCAGCATCTGACTGCCCACCAGCCCAAGGTCGCCGGTGTAGATGCAGTCAAAATCCCGCAGTTCTGCATGGGTATCGGCAAGATAGTGCAGCAGGGTGGCAGCTGCTGCCGGTGCCATGGCTGCGCCCATATTGTTGATATCCTTGATGTTATAATCCTGCACCCGCCCAAGGGTGGCGGCGGCAACGCCCACCCCCTGCCCTGCCGGACGCAGCAGGCAGCACCCGGCGGCGGTGGCCGTCCACTGCGCGGTAGGGGTGCGCACCGCACCATAGCTCAGCGGGGTGCGGAACTGACGCTCTGCCGCGCAGAAATGGCTGGAGGTCATGGCCAGCAGGTTCTGCGCCGCCCCGCTGCTGCACAGCGCCGCGCCCAGCGCCAGCGCCTCGGCCATGGTGCTGCACGCCCCGAACAGCCCCGCAAAGGGCACGCCCAGCTCCCGCAGTGCATAGCCGGAAGCGGTGCACTGCGCCTGCAAGTCCCCTGCCAGCGCAAGGTCTACCCGCTCTGCGGGCAGAGACGCCTTTTGCAGGCAGAGCCGTGCCGCCCGCAGCTGCAGCTGCTTTTCGGCGGCTTCCCAGCTGCGCTGTCCCAGCCGGTTGTCGGTGGTCAGTTCGTCAAAGCCCGCCGCCAGCGGACCATCGCTCTCTTTTTTGCCGCCCACCGCCGCCTGTGCGGCGATGACCGGCGGGGTATGGAACAACAGGGTATCGCCCCGGCGCTCTGTCATAAAATTTTCTCCTTTTTTCTACAAAAAATGCCCCGGCACGTGCTATACTGGTGCTGCGGCGCTGCAATATCCGGCGGAGCTGTTCCGTATTATAAAGCAGAGGCCCCCAGCAGCCAGAGCACCGCGCCGTACACCACCGCCGCCAGCGTGCCGTACACGATGACCGGCCCGGCGATGAGAAACATCTTGGCGCCCGTGCCCGTCACCCGTCCCTCGGCCTTGAACTCGATGGCCGCGCTGACCACCGCGTTGGCAAAGCCGGTGATGGGTACCAGCGACCCCGCCCCGGCCTTTGCTGCCAGCTTCTGGTACCAGCCCAGCGTGGTCAGCACCGCCGAGAGCAAGATCAAAGTGCAGCTGGTCAGGGTGCCCGCCGCTTCGGCGTCCGCGCCCTGCCGCAAAAACAGCTGCCGCAGCCCTTCGCCCAGCAGGCAGATGCCGCCGCCCACGCAGAACGCCCACAGGCAGTCTGCCAAAAGCGGCGAGTGCGGCCCCGCCTTTTGCACCCGCCGTGCGTATTCCTGCGCTGTCATCTTCATCTTCCCGCGCCCCCTTTTGCGGATAGTCTGCCCGGGGCGGCGGGTGCTTATCCTTTTTTGTGAAAGAAGGTAGGTTCCATGCGTTCTTCCCATCACCGTAACCATCACGCCCGGCGTCTGCTCTGCCTGACGGCGCTGGCCTGCTTTGTGGCGGGCGGCACCGCCTACGCCTGCACCCGCAAAGCTGCTGTGCCGCAGCTGCCGGAGCTGCCCGCCGAGAGCCTTGCGCAGCCCGCCGAGAACGGCACGCAGCAGAGCCTCCTTACCGCCGCACAGGCGCAGGCGCTGCTGGACGACCCCCGCATGATCCTTGTGAGCCGCACCCACCGGATAACGGAGGACTACCCCGTTGAGACCAAGGAGTGCGGCTCGGCCACCGCCATCAACAAAACCTTGCAGACCGAAGCCGCCGAGGCTTTTCTCTCCATGCAGGCCGCTGCCGCCAAGGACGGCGTGGATGTGCGGATGCAGAGCGGCTACCGCAGCGTCAGCTACCAGAAAAAGCTGTACGACAACAAGACCCAGTACTACCGCAATAAGGGCCTGAGCGAAGCCGCCGCCCGGGAAAAGGCCGCTGCCATCGTCAACCCGCCGGGCTGCTCGGAGCACAACTGCGGCCTTGCCGCCGACCTGAACAGCCCGGAGCACACCACCCTTGACACCGGCTTTGCCGACACTGCCGCCTTCCGCTGGCTGTGCGAGAACGCGGAGCAGTACGGCTTTATCCTGCGCTACCCCAAGGAGGCGGAAAGCGTGACCGGCATCACCTACGAGCCGTGGCACTGGCGCTATGTAGGCGCGGAAAACGCCGCCCTGCTCAACCAGAGCGGCCTGTGTCTGGAGGACGCGGTAGCCGTTTTGCAGCGCATTGCCGCCGGGGAGACCGTGACCGGTTAAAATCCGATGAAAACTGCCGGAAAACCCTGTGGGGTGCGTTGCAATTTACCTGCTGTTATGGTAAGATAAATACAGTCTGCCCGTGTGCGCGGCGCAGCCCCGCACCCCGACAAACGAATTCAACAAAAGAAGGAATATTTTATGATAAACCGCACAAAACTCTCTGTGATCGCCGTCAGCGCCGTGCTGGCTGTTGCCCTGACCGGCTGCGGCGGCAGCGCTTCTTCCGCGCCGTCCTCCGTGTCCAGCGCCTCTGCCTCTGCACCGGTCTCCGATGCAGCTTCTCCGGCGGTGGATACCGCTGAAAACGGCACTGCCGATCTGGACAGCGCTGTGGAGACCCTGCTGGCTGCGAACCCCATCTCCAACCAGTTCGAGATCGCTGCCATGAACATCGAGTACGACTTCGGCCTGAAGGCGGAGGACGTAGCCGCCTACAAGGGCGTAAAGAGCAACGACAACGGCGACGCCGGCCTTGTGCTGGTGGTGGAAGCCGCTTCCGGCAAGGCACAGGACGTGGTGACTGCGCTGGAGAGCTACAAGCAGGATCAGGTGGCTTTCTATGGCAACTACGCCGAGTTTGCACAGGCACAGAGCAACGTGGAAAACGCCATCATCTCCTCCAAGGGTGACCGTGTGGTCATGGTGATCGCCTCCAACGAGTGCACCGCAGACCTGAACAGTGCTGTGGACAGCGCCCTGAACAGCTGAATCTGACCTTCCGAGCCGGTGCCATCTGCGGCATCGGCTTTTTTCAGTAGAAAGCCCTCTCCGTTAGAACCCTCTCAGTCAACGCCTGTCGGCGTTGCCAGCTCCCCCGAAGGGGGGAGCTTTGACATCACAACACAAAGGAGGCTGACCCCTTGGTTTTCAGCACCATCATCTTCCTGTTCCGCTTTTTGCCCATCACGCTGGCGCTGTACTATCTTGCCCCCGCAAAACTGAAGAACACCGTGCTGTTTTTGTGCAGTCTGGTGTTCTACTGCTGGGGCGAGGTGCGCTTTTTCCCGGTCATGGTGGCGCTTATCCTCATCAACTATCTCAGCGGCCTTGCCATCGAGCACTTTGATGCAAAGCCCGCGCTGCGCCGCTTTTTTCTGCTGGTAGCGCTCATTGGCAGCTTAGGGATGCTGTTCTACTTCAAGTACGCAAACTTTGTGCTGCGCAGCGTGAATGCCCTGCTGGGCACCGCCTTTGCCGAAATTCAGGGCATCGGCACCCTGCCGCTGGGCATCAGCTTCTACACCTTCCAGACCCTTTCCTACTCCATCGACGTCTACCGCCGGGATGTAAAAGCCGAGCGCAATATCATCGACTTCGGCGCTTATGTGGTCATGTTCCCGCAGCTCATCGCGGGGCCCATCGTCAAGTACCGGGACGTCTCCGACCAGCTGCACGTCTACAAGCACCGCTATAATTTAAAGCAGATTGAAGAGGGCATGACCCTGTTCACCTTCGGTCTTGCCAAAAAGGTGCTGCTGGCGGACGCTGTGGGCGCACTGTGGACGGATATCATCGGGGTGGCAGACAGCCCCTCCACCACCTTTGTGGGTCTGGCAAACGCCTCCACCCCGCTGGTGTGGCTGGGCATCATCGCATACAGCTTACAGCTGTACTTCGATTTCTCCGGCTACTCCCTCATGGGCATCGGCATGGGCAAGATGCTGGGCTTCGACTTCCCTGCAAACTTCAACTACCCCTATATCTCCGCTTCCATCACCGAGTTCTGGCGGCGCTGGCACATGACCCTGTCCGGCTGGTTCCGGGAGTATGTGTATATCCCGCTGGGCGGCAACCGCAAGGGCCTTAAGCGGCAGATTTTGAACCTGTTCATCGTGGAGTTGCTCACCGGCATCTGGCACGGCGCGAACTGGAACTTTATCTGCTGGGGTCTTTACTACTTTGTGCTGCTGGCGGCTGAAAAGCTGTTCTTGCTGCCCTACCTGAAAAAGGGTAAGGTGTGGCCGCATTTCTACACCCTGTTCCTTGTGGTGGTAGGCTGGGCAATGTTCGTGGGCAACGACACCGGCGTGTCCTTCGGGCTGCTGTTCCAGAAGCTCTTTATCCCCTCCGGCGGGGTATCGCCGCTGTATTTCCTGCGGAATTACGGCGTGCTGCTGGCGGTAAGCGTGGTGTGCTGCACCCCGCTGATCGAAAAGCTGTGGGATGTGCTGCGCAAGAACGTGGTCACCCGCTGCGCCGCCATCCTGACGCTGCTGGTGGTCTCCACCGCCTATGTGGTGGGCAGCACCAACAGCCCGTTCCTGTATTTTAACTTTTAAGGAGGCGGGAAGATGTCCAAACACGAGAAAAAGACCTCCTCCCTTTTGCACTACCCGGTGCTGGTGGTGTTCAGCCTGTTTTTCATCGGACTGTTCGCGCTGGATATGGTCACCCCGGACCGCAGTTACAGCGAGTTGGAGAACACTACCCTGAGCCAGCGTCCGGCGCTGACCCAGTTCACCGCCAAGGGGCTGAACAGCTACTTTACCGCCTACACCAAATACGTCAAGGATCAGGTGGCGGGGCGCGACCAGTGGATCAGCCTGCAGAGCGTGGTGGAGACCACTCTGCTGCAAAAGCAGCAGAACGGCGGCATCCTGCTGGGCAAGGAGCACATGATGTTCCCCCGCACCTACGGGCTGCTTTCCAGCGAGGAGCGCACCCTGCCCAAAAACACCGCAGCGCTCACCAGCCTGTGCCAGCGCTACCCGGGCAAGGTGAATGTGCTGCTGGCACCCGCCGCCAGCGATATCTATAAAGAAAACGTGCCCGCAAACGCCCCCCTGCTGGACGAGGACGGCTACCTTGACCAGCTTTCTGCTGCGGTGCAGGCGGCCGGCGGCAGCTTTGTGGACGTGCGTCCCACCCTTTCCGCCCACAAGAGCGAGTATATTTATTACCGCACCGACCACCACTGGACGAGCCTTGGCGCCTACTACGCTTACAGCCAGCTGTGCCAGACCCTTGGCCTTACCCCCTTTGATACCGCCGCCCACACTGCGCTGACTGCCGACGGCTTTTACGGCACCCACTACGCCAAGGCGCGCACATGGAACGCCGTGCCGGACGTGATCACCTACTACGACCTTGCCAACACCCTGACGGTATGGAACGTGACGGCGGCAGGCCAGCCCACCGAGGGGCAGACCACCGGCCTGTACGACACAGAGAAGCTCTCCGTTTATGATAAATACGCCATGTTCCTGCACGGCAACAACGGTTTAAGCCGGGTGCAGGGCAACGGCAGCGGGCGCATCCTTGTCATCAAGGACAGCTACGCCAACTGCTTTGTACCCTACCTGACCGCCAACTACGCCGACATCGACGTGGTGGACTTCCGCAACTACAACTACGGCTTGGACAAGCTGATCGCCGATAACGGCTACGACCAGATCCTTGTGCTGTACAACTTTGACAGCTTCAAGAGCGACCCCTACCTCTACCGCGCCGGGGTACAGGGCTAAACAGCCAAAAGCCTAAATTATTGCAGTCTATTTTCACAAATTTATAGCCGCAATTTCATGCGTCCCGCCAGTTTTTGCACAGATGTGCCAAAACCCCTTGATAAAATCCGACCACTGTTGTAGAATGGCCATATAGAGAACAATGCTCTATCAGCCTTTGGGTATAGACGCCGGGGGATCGGGATGCAATGCGGCATTTCCCTTTGACAAAGGAGTATTGATGATGAAAAAGATGAATTATCCCGCAGATTATGCGGTACTTTCCAACGAAGAAATGACCTATACCACCGGCGGCGGCGCAGTGGATGATGCTGCCAGTCTCGCCACTACTGCCGCAACGGTCGTAGGTGCTGTGGTGCTGGCCTCCAGCTACATCTGGGGCATCAAGCAGGCACGCACATGGCTGCAGCAGGACGGCAACAAGGACGGCAACTTCTTTACCGTGATGGGCCGCGCCACCGATGCCCTTGCCGCCGATATGGGCAAATCCGCCGGCAACTTTGTGCGGGATGCCGTTTCCACCATCATGGTGGTGGCACTGGCTCCCCTGAGCGCCATTCTGCTGGTCGTGCGCTGAGACCCTTTATTCAGAAAAAGCGGTGCGTTTTTGGGTGCACCGTTTTGGATAGCTTTGTTTCAAAAGGAGTGTTATTATGGAAAAAATGATGATGCCCGCGTATTACAACGTCCTGTCCACTGAGGAAATGACCTACACCGAAGGCGGCGCTACTGCTACCATGTCTGAGGCTCTGCTGTGCTGGCTGATTCCTCCGTACGGCTGGTTCAAAGGCGTGACCGCTGTCCGCGACTACCGCCGTAAGAACCCCAACACTTGGATGGAGAAGGGTCTGGATGCTCTGGCTACTGATATGGAGAAGAGCACTGCCAACACCATCCGCGACCTCGCCTGCGCTGCATGGTTCGTCACTTCAACCGCTTCTGGTGTCGGTCTGGTCATCAACGCAGCGATCATCCTGCTCTGATCCATCTTATTATCTCATAAGACCGGCTCGGAGTACACCAAAGAACAAAGCAGGCGGAGGCGCTGCCCGAAAGGGCAGCGCCTCCGCTGTTTTTGTAGGGTTCACACGCAAAAAACGGCGGCACGCTCCAATGGAACGCGCCGCCGTTTGGTTTTTATGCGTTGAACATATCCTTCAGCTTTTTGAAGAAGCCCTTACGCTTTTCGTAGTTTTCTTCTTTCAAAGTGCCCTCAAATTTTTTCAGGGCATCGCGCTGGGTCTTGTTCAGCTTTTTGGGGATCTCCACCTCGCACTTGACGTACATATCACCGCGGCCACGGCCGTTCAGGTACTGGATGCCCTTGCCGCGCAGGCGGAAGGTGGTGCCGCTCTGGGTGCCCTCGGGCACGGTGTACTCCACCTTGCCGTCAATGGAGGGTACGGTGACACTGTCGCCCAGCACAGCCTGACTGTAAGTGATGGGCACGGTGACCCACACATCGTAGCCGTCGCGCTGGAACACCTCGCTGGGGCGCACGCTGACCATGACGATGACATCACCGGCGGGGCCGCCGTTGGTACCGGCATCGCCCATGCCGCGCAGTGCAAAGCTCTGGTCGTCGTCGATGCCCATGGGGATGGACACCTCCAGCGTCTTTTTGGTAGCCACCTTGCCGCTGCCGTGGCAGACCTTGCAGGGGTTCTTTACCAGCTTGCCCTTGCCGCCGCAGCGGGAGCAGGGCTGCTGGGTCTGCATTACGCCAAAGGGGGTGCGCTGCTGGCGGATGACAAAGCCGCGTCCACCGCAGTCCGGGCAGGTCTCGGGGCTAGCACCGGCGGCGCAGCCGGAGCCGTGACACTCGGTGCACTCCTGCTGACGGGTGATGGTAATGTTCTTCTTGCAGCCGTGCACGGCCTCGTCAAAGCTCAGGGTGATGCGCACCCGGATGTCCTGACCCTTGCGGGGGGCGTTGGGATTTGCCTGACGGGACGAGCCGCCGAAGCCGCCAAAGCCGCCGCCGAAGATATCGCCAAAAATGTCGCCCAAGTCCACACCGTCGCCGCCAAAACCGCTGAAGCCGCCGGGGCCGCCGCCGTTCTGTGCTGCGTAGGTGGGGTCAACTCCGGCAAAGCCGTACTGGTCGTACAGCTGGCGCTTTTTCGGGTCCGAAAGCACCTCGTTTGCTTCGTTGATCTCCTTGAACTTTGCCTCGGCGTCCTTATCGCCGGGGTTATAGTCCGGGTGGTACTTCATGGCAAGCTTGCGGTATGCCTTTTTGATCTCGGCATCGCTTGCGCCCTTGGATACCCCCAGCACTTCGTAATAATCACGCTTTTCCTGTGCCATATCCACTCACCTCTCCGGGAACGCCCTCCCCGGGTAACGCCCCGGTCGGTTCCTCCTGTTCAAAAGCTCCCGCTTTGGTCTTTCGCAGCTGTTGTCTGCGCCCTCATCCGTCATGCCGCTTCGCGTCATGCCACCTTCCCCCGTCCGGGGGAAGGCTTTTGCGGCAGCGAGAACTCTTTTACTTATAAACCAGCAAGAGCCGCCCCGGCCTAAACCGGAGCGGCTTTTGCTTTATTGCGCCTGTGCCCGCCGGTTTGGCCGGACACAGCGCTTTGTTTCAGACTTAGACTTCCTTGAAGTCGGCATCCACAACGCCGTCATCGTTGGGCTTTTCGTTGGCTGCGCCTGCGTCAGCACCGGGCTGTGCACCGGCGGCCTGCTGTGCGGCAGCGGCTGCCTGATACATCTTCTCGAACACCTGGCTCAGGGCTTCCTGCTTTGCCTTGATGTCGTCCACATTGCCGGACTGGACAGCGGTCTTCAGGTCAGCAAGCTTTGCCTCGGCATCGCTCTTCACGTCTGCGGGCAGCTTGTCGCCGTTCTCCTTCAGCATCTTCTCGGTCTGGAACACCATCTGGTCGGCACCGTTGCGGATATCGACCTCTTCACGCTTCTTCTTATCGTCGGCAGCAAACTGCTCAGCTTCCTTCACAGCCTTGTCGA
>ERZ835109.2243-NODE-2243-length-12962-cov-15.171690_pt1 | contig 12962 bp, 10 predicted proteins | sample MGYA00519946_ERZ835109 | MGnify/ENA primary metagenome ERZ835109 (study PRJEB31850, sample SAMEA3708771) | human gut metagenome | biome: human gut; feature: human-associated habitat; material: faeces | place: China | collected 2014 ...
AAAAGATCCAGTCCACCACCGACCGCCGGGAGTATCACCTGCGGCCCACCCAGAAGTATATCGACTACTACAACATCAGCTACTCCTACCTGAGCACGGTGGTCCAGCGGGTGAACAAGCGCTTCCCCAAAGAGGACGTGAAGAAGCTGGAACAGATGCTGACCATCATCAGCAGCGAGCTGATGCCCGAGCTGAACCTGGAAAACAACCCGGAGATTCCGGCAGAAAAGAAAACCGCGCGCTGAGCCGCACCCTTCCGGAAACCCCGGAAGCCCGTGCGCCGACCCGCGCAGCCAGACAGGACTGCCCCACAGAGATGTGGAGCAGCCCTGTTTTTTTCTGCCGGAACGGGCCGTGCCGCCAACAAAAAAAGCCCCGGAGGGCTTGCGGGACCCTCCGGGGCGAGGCAGCGGCGTGCGGGCCCGCTGCCTCAGGGGATAGCGATCAACAGGAGATTCTGGGGGAGCAGCTTTTTGGGGGAATCGTCAAAGAATGTGATGCATGGCCCAAAGGGTCAGCGGGGCGTTTGCCCGGGGCCTTTGGGGGTTGGGGTTCAGTGCTGGGACTTGTAGAACATGGCCTTGCGCTTGCGCTCCATCCAATATCCCGCTGCAGACAGCACCATGCCTGCGCCCAGCATCAGGTCTGCCAGCCAGCCGCTGGTGCCGGTCTGGATCAGCTTGGCATCCTGCACCGCCGGGAGCACCGGGGTCTCAGGAGCGGGAGCCGGAGCCGGGGCGGGGTCAGGTCTTGCATCCTGCACCACGGGCAGCACCGGAGCCTCGGGGGCGGGAGCCGGGGCGGGGGCGGGCTTTGCGTCCTCCACCGGCGGCAGCTCGGGCGCATCGGGGCCCGGGTTCACGGGCGGCACCACGGTCTGGGTGTAGCCCTTGATCCACACATCCCGGCTCTCCTGAGAGGTAAAGGTGTAGTGCACTTCCGCATCCTGCTTGGTGGTCACTACCATCTGGTCTGCCTCAAACTTCACAGGGTCGCCGTCCTCGTCCTTCTCGGTGTGGTACTCGTACTTGATAAAGCCGCCTTCCACGGTGCCGGTGCCATCACCCTTAAAGATGTTCTGGATCAGGTTGGTAAAGCTCTTGTAGGAGCCGTTGCCGGTGCCTTCGACCTTATTCTCCTTGGTAATGGGGGTTTCGGTCATCTCCTGATCATACAGGTACTTTACCGTCTTCTGACTGCCGCCGGGCAGAGGAGTCGTATCATCCTTCAGGGTCACAGTGGTCATCTGGGTGAGCTTCATGCTGCGGTGGGTGTAGTCTGTCGACTTGCGGATGCTGAGAGGAGCAAAGATGGTTTTGACCTTGGATTCGGTCTCGCCCACCACCTTGCCTTCCTTTGTCTGAACCAGCTTGGAGATCATCAGGTCGTAGCCGCCGACGTATTCCCAAGTACCGTCCTGCCGGTTGTAGGTCCGGTTGATGCAGGTGTTGGCATCCCGGGTCATATAACCATAGGCAGTCATTTTGGCGCTCTGGGTGTAGACCTGATAGCCCTTCGGGCTTTTTTTGTTGTTGGCGGAAGGCCCGATCTCCACAATGTAGGTCTTCTCGACATTCTTTCTGAATGCGTCCTTATCCTGCGGGCTAAGGTTATTGTACGTCTCTGTCTGACCGGTTTTTTCCAGATAGGCATTGAAGGCATTATTTCTTGCCCAGCCTTTTTCCCAATCGTACGTGAAACCAAACAATGCAACCTTATCGTTGTCATCCTTCACCGCATCGTAGACCACCGTACCGGTGACCTTATAGAAAGCACTCTTGTCCGGATTATTATTATTATCGCCGCGGTCGTACTCGTAGTGGCCATTGCCCTTTCCACCTTCTCTGTCAAAGCTGATCGTACTGTCCAGACCCACGTTTGTGTTGCTCGGGTCATTATCCACCAGCTTATTGGCATCGTAGTTCCACTCCAGGGTCGGGTTGACCAGCACGCAATCCATGGATGTGCCGTCCTTCGTCTCCAGCTCTGCGCCGGATGCAAGGTCAAGGTGCTTGATTTTGGTGGCTTCCACCCGGTCGACATACACCCTCTTAGAGTGCAAACCGTGCCACTGCACGTAGTAATAACCGCCGTTTTCCCAATCCCAATGGATTTTCTTGTTTTCTACTCGCTGACCGTCCTTTGTGTAGTAGGCCTTATCGCCAGCGTAGTAGTTGGGCAGATTTTCCCTATACTTATCGCTGTCTGCATTGACCGTGACCATCTGATTCTGGGCGGCCTCGGCCTGCGCCTTCAGGGCTGCTTTCAGCTGCTCCGGGGTCATATCAGCCTGCGTGACGTATTCCTCGATATACTCAATGACATCCTTCTTTATGGTTTTTTCTGTGATCTGAAGGTCACCGACATAGAGGGTCTCGCCGTCTTTGAGCCCAGCCTTTTTCTTCTCGATCTCGGCCCACAGTTCATTATAGGCTTCTTCCAGAGTTTTCTCGTCCGTAGCGACCTTCTGCCACGATGCATCCTCGCTGCGTTCGATCTTCAGGGTGCGCTTTTTCAGGTTGGCGCAGTCAACCGTAACCGTGGAACCGTCCTTCGTAAAGGTGGCGGTGGTTCCGTTCAGCTCAATTGCGCCAGCCTCAACCTCAAACCTCTTTGCCAGCATTTCCTTGGCATCCTCAGGAGACAGAACATCTTCTTCCTGTTCCGTAGCGGTATAGGTAACCTTTTTGTTGTTCTCGTCAGTACGGGTGAAGTTGCCCTTTTCATCCTTTGTGTAGGTCTTGCCGTCGTAGGTCAGGGTGTTGCCGTCCTCTGCAATTGTCCAATTCTTGTCACCGTCATATCGGATCGTTTCACCCAGTTGCTTCGTTTCCTCGGTCTTTTTCTGGGTGGTTTGGGTCACCGTCCACGTCACGATGGAAGCATTATCAAGCCGGATATTGGTATAGCCTGCGGCTTCCAGTTCCGCCTGTGTCTTGCCCGTCTCTTTCATCAGGGCCTGCATGGCCAGCTGATTCCGCTGTTCGTCTGTCATACCGGAAGCATCACTGTGGGTGATGGTGTAGGTCGTGGTAACCGTATTTCCGTCATTATCCGTGGAGGTAAGCTTATAGCCGGTGAACTGTCCGTTGACATAGATCTTCTCCGCTCCATCCGGTACATTGAGCACACTGGCATCACCTACGGTTGCGGTATACTCGCCTTCCTTGCCCGTTTCAGTCCATCTAATGGTGCCTGCTGTCACATACGCCGTGCCGGTAACGGTGTTGTCCTTCACATCGGTGATATTCTCGGGGTCCTTGCCGGAAACATCGGGATTCGTAGCTTCCTTAGTTTCAACCTTTACCTTGGCACCGGTGTAGGTCAGGGTGTAGATCTTGCCGTCAATCTCTTCCTTAAAGGTGCCGCCGTTCGGGTCAAGCGTTGCGTTTGCAATGGCACTCGTCAGTTTTGCCTTGACAGGATCTTCAACGCCCATCTCACCCACTGCGTTGTTCAGGGCATCCCGGATGGCGTTCATCCTAGCCTTGCTCTCTTCTTCGGGCTTCTTGCTCTCGTTTTCTACGCTGCCCTTCTCCGTGGTCGTCAGGGTCACTTTATAAGTGAGGCTCCGGCGGAGAAGCTCGTTCTGTGTTACGTCCAGCTTAACGGTCTCGCCGTGCTCGGTTTTGTAGTAGATCTCGCCGTCCGCACCCAAAGTATACTCTGTGTGGCCGTCCTGCTTCAGTCTTTCAACGATCTCTTTATTGTTCAGCGGCGTTCCTCCGGGTTGGGTAGTCTCCTGAATAACATACTCCTTGCCATCCGGTGCGGTGTAATGGATTCCGTCATCCTTTTTTTCGCCCTTGTCGAGCATCTCTTTCAACTGGTCACGGGAGATGGTCTGCGTATCCTCAGGCTTCTTTTCATTTTTAACAGTGATCTCGGGGTATTTCACCTCAAAATCAACCCGCTCATTGCCTTCCTGCTTTTCCTTTTGCCGGGTGATGGTCAGCTCGGTGGTGGTTTTGGTGGTGACCTTGTTGTCCTGAATGGTGATGTAGGTGGTGCGGGTCTGGGGGTTGCCCTCTGCATCCAGAATGGTCTCGGTCCGGGTGAGGGTATAGGTGCCGTCGGGGTTCACCGTGGGCTTTTCGGCATCCACCAGCTTGGCGATGTCTTCGGCGGTCATCTCGGCGGTGGTTTCTTTCTCTTTCTTCAGCTTGAGGGTCTGCTTGTTGCCATCCTCAGAGTTGGTCACTTCCTCTACCTTGTAGCCGTTGACCGCGTCAGCGCCCTTCTCAATATTCCAGCTGATGTCCGGCTTCTCGCCCAGCTCTTCCTTTAGATTGATGTCCTCTTTCTTGACCTCTTCCTTTTTCTCGTGCAGATCGCCCTTGGCCTCGCCGGTGCCGGTGGTGGTGGTGGTCTCCGTGCCGGGGGTCACGGTGGGCTGGGTGATGGTGGTGGAGCCGTCCGGGTTCTTCTCCACAGTGGGCGGGGTGGTGGTGTCCACAATGGGCTCTGCGCCGGGGTTGGGCTTCGTCTCCACGGTGGTCTCGGACTTCTCGGTCTTTTCAGCGGTGCCGATCTCCACTTTCTCAGGCTCTTTCTCTTCGGGCTCTTTCTCCTCGGGCTTTTTCTCCTCGGGGGCAGTCTCACCGGAGCCGGGGTTAGGGTTGGGGTTGGGGTCGGGGTCGCCGCTGTCAGGATTAGGGTTGGGCTTGGGGTCAGTCTCGCCGCTGTCAGGATTAGGGTTGGGCTTGGGGTCAGTCTCGCCGCTGCCCTCGGGGTTGGTCACGATCACGCCATCCAGCTTCTGGGAGCCGTCAGGGTTGGTCGTGGGATTATCTTTATTATATTCGACTTCCGCACCCTTCAGGGTCTCCTTCGCGTCTTTCGCTTCCAGATTGACCTGAGGTTCTGCGGTGTTTTCCTCTTTCTTGGTTTCCTCCGCCACAGGCTCCTTTTCCATTTCTTTCGGAGCTGCTTCCGGAGCATCTGCGTTTGCTGCCAGAGGGCTTGCGGCCACACAGGCGGTCAGGGCCACGGACATTGCCGCCATCTTCAGTTTTTTGTTCGTCATGGTAGTTGCTCCTTTCCAGAATCATGCTGTTTGTTTCAAGGGGGTCACAGGGCATCGATCATAGCAGAGAGATAGTCGGAGGAGACAGAGCTGTAAAAGAACCCGTCGATCAGACCGTCCTTTTTCGCCCGCCGCACCTGGTCCGCCAGCTGAGGCTCGCACACCTCATCTACCACCAGCGCCACCTGGCAGCCGGGCAGCCCCTGCCGCAGCCTCCGGCACAGGTCCAGCCGCTGTTCCAGCCGCCACGGCGGGTAGGCCGTGACCTCTGCAACAAGAACATCGGCATGGGTGTCCACACACAGATCCTCCGCAGCGGTTCCTTCGGTCTGGTAGACCCGGAACCCTGAGTCAAAGTGCTGCAGGGAACCCGATATCGCATCGCCAAAGAGCCTGTTGCGCATATCGACTACGACACATTTCATGTCCACGGCCTCCTTTCCGGGCTGTGTCTCGCTGCATGGATGCAGAACGTTTTACTGTATCAAGGATACCACACCCCCCCCCCGGCTCCGCATGGGCCATAAGGGACAAAACTGTGAAATTTTTTCGGTGTTCTGCCCAAAGTTTTTCCAGCATTTTCGGCGCGTTCCACAATTTGGCACTTTTGGGAGCAAAATGCGCATAAAAAAAGCCCCCCTTTGCAGGGGGGAGAGGTTTCTCACTCACTCCTCCAGATGGGGGAGGATGAAGTTTTTCTTGGTGACGGCAATGGCCAGGCGGGTGCGGTTGGAGTAGCCGGTTTTTTCCAGCAGGGAAGAGACAAAGCGCTTTACGGTGCGGGAGGAGATGCCCAGCTCTGCGGCGATCTCCTCATATTCCAGCCCCTCACACACCAGCCGCAGCACCTCGATCTCCCGGGGGGTGAGCTGGGTGCTGCTGACCTGCCCCAGGCGGGTCTCCGGGGTGCGGTCCGGGTAGAGGCTTTCCCCCGCCATGGTGCGGTCCATCACCTCCAGCAGGCTCTCCGGGGACACATCCTTGTACCAGAAGCTCTCGGCCCCGGCGGCCTTTGCCCGTTTCAGGTAGCTTTCCTCCACCATGGAAGTGATGATGATGACTTTGGTCTCCGGATACCGGGCCTTGATCTCTGCCGCCACGTCAATGCCGTCCCGGCTGCCCTTGGTGCACACATCCATCAGCACCAGATCCACGGTGTGCCGGGCGCACTGGGCCAGCGCCATTTCCGCTGTGCTCAGGGAGGCCACCCGGCGGTAGCGGCCGCTGTCCTCCACAAGGTGCTCCATGTTCTCCCGGGGCATCCGCTGGTCTTCCACGATCAAAACGCTGGTCATATCGTTTCCTCCTTTGGCAGGTTCACACACAGCCGGTAGCGGGGCCGGGCCTGCACCTCCATGGTGCCGCCCGCCTGCATCACCCGGCGCTGGATGGCGGTCAGCCCTCCGCCCGGCGTAATGGCGGGGTCTGCGGGGGGCGGGCCGTCGTTTTCAAACTGCCAGCTCTGGCCCCCGCCCTGCGGGGTGATGGTGATCTCCAGCCGGTTGGCCCCGGCGTAGCGCACCGCGTTGGTGATGCACTCCCGGGCAATGGTCAACAGCAGCTGCTGGTGCTGCCGGGGCATGGGCCCCTGCAGGGCCACCGTGACCCCCAGCTGGGCCGCGTCCTCCACAAACACGTCCCACTCGTTTTCCTCCGGCGGGGCCTCACTGTCCTTCCGGAACAGCTGCACCGCCTTCTTCATCTGTTCAAGGGAGGCTTCCAGCTCCGCCGGGTCCTTCCGCTGCAGCAGGCACTGCCGCACCGCCGTAAGGCCGTAGCCCATTTCATCGTGGAGCCGGGTTTTGAACGCCATGATCTCCTTTTCCCGGGTCATCTCCTGCACGTTCTCCGACAGCCGGCGCAGCTCCCGGTTCATCCGCAGCAGCTCCTGATTCTGCCGCAGCAGCTCCTGCCGCTGGCGCTGCAGGTCTGTCACCTCCGAAAAGATGCACTCCACATGGGGGCGGACCCCCTCCCCGAGCACGGTCTGCTCCGAGTAGAGCCAGCAGGTGCCGTCCGGCAGCACAAAGGACGGATTTTTGCCGTCCACCCTCCGGCCATGGGTGGGGGCCAGCACCTGCTGGTGCAGCTCCTCCAGCGATTGCAGATCCTGGCCGGAGAGGGTACGGTAGACCCGGAACATCTGCCGGTTGCACAGCCGGATGATGCCGTCCGGGGTAAAGTAGCACACCGCCGCAGGCAGGTCGTCAAAGCCCTCCTTGATGGAGCTGCGGGTGATGTGGTCCGGGTGCAGCCACTGCTTCAGTTTGTTCCACATTCCGGGGCACCTCCTTCAAAGTGATCGTTCAGCACCCAGCTGCCCGGGGCCTCCTGCACAGCGGCAGGGCAGACGGCTTTCAGGTCCGCCCCGGTCTCCACCGAAAGATAAAGGTTCAGCCGGTGGTCCTTCCAGACGGCCCGCACAAACAGGGCATCCAGCTGCCCCAGCGCCCCCTCCACCACCGACTCGAACCGGCTGTAACAGGCCGCTGCCGCCTCTGCCGGAAGCCGGACCCCCTGGGTCACCTCCATGGCGCACTCCACCCCGGCCAGCTCCAGGCTGCTGATGGATTCCTCCAGCGCATACCGCAGCTCTGCCGAGGGCACATACCGGTGCTTCTGGGCCAGAAACATCAGGTTGGCCCCCCGTTTCAGGTAAGCGCCCAGCACCGCCACCTGCCCCAGCAGCTGCCGCCTGTCTGCCTCCGGGGCCGTGCGGTACCGGGTCAGAAGCTGATCCATCCGGATGATCTGGGGGGCCAGCCGACGCTGCAGCAGATCGTACAGGCGGTTCTTCTCCCGTAGGGCGTTGGTCTTGCGCTCCGCCTCGTAGTTCTGCTGTTCCAGATAGTTGCGCTCTGCCAGCTCCGTGCGGTTTTCCTTCAGGCGCTCCATGTTTTCCACCAGCTCGGTGATGTCTGTCTGCCACATCACATAGCCGCCCTGCACCGGTGCGCTGCGCAGCAGGGTGTGCTCGTCCAGCCGCACCGTGCCATGCATGGCGGCCTGCAGCTCCCGGCGGTCCACTATGCGGCCATTCTCGGAGCAGCAGTACACATTGCCCTGCCGGTCCACCAGCTGCACCGCCAGAGAGGTGACGCGCAGCAGCTCCTCATAGCCGGTGTTGGACTGGATCAGGCCGCAGCGCAGGCCCCCTTCCAGCGAAGCCGCCGTCATCAGGCAGTGAACGATGGTCATATCCCCCAGAAACTGCCTGATCAGGGGAAAATGGAAGCCGTAAAGCACCGCGTATATTCCCAGCAGCACCAGCGGAATGGCAGGCAGGGGCAGCCGCCGGAGGATCCGGGGGTTCCGGCTCTTGTGGGCGATGATCCCAAAGGCCAGCAGGATGCAGATCACGATCCACCCCACCACCAGACCGAAAAGCCAGCCGTACTGGTAGTTTTCGTTCCAGGGCTGCTGCAGCCGGAACACCTGCTGGTGCAGGTCGTTGGTCAGCACCAGCTCCAGCAGCACCGCCGAGGGCAGCCACAGCATTCTGGCCCAGGCAGACAGGCGGTAGCGCTCAGATCTGTCCACCGTCAGGACCAGCTGAACGCAGAGCACCGGTATCCCCAGCATGGGGGCATAGTAGAGGTACCCCAGCATCCGATCGATCCCCGGGGGAGTGTTCAGCTGGAACCGCAGGGTGCGCACAAGGATCCAGAACAGCATCAACAGATCCACGTTCAGCAGCAGCCGCCGCGCCTGCGGATGCACCGTGCGGTTGTACAGGGAGATCCCCCACCCTGCGAACAGGCTCAGATACAGCAGGCTCCGGAGGATGCCGCAGGCTTCCTGCAGGCCGGAGGGCAGGCCCTCCAGCGGGAGCACCCGGCACAGCCATGCCAGCAGCACCACGGTGCCCACCGCACAGCCTCTTTGAACCTGTTCTCGCTGCCTCTGTTTCATCCCGCATCCCCCGTCTTTTGTGCCGTTCCCCGGTGTTTTTTCTCCATTATATCACATCCGCGCCGTAATTTTCCAGAGAGCAGAGGGGAATGTACCTCTGTGCCGCTTGCGCCTGCTCTGAAAACCGTTTGAATTGCAAAATGATTTTTTAGTTGCTATACTGGGCTTATCAAATTTTTTTCAGGAGGATGCCGCAGTGACAGCACAGACAATGCAAATCGGGAACAGACCTTGCCGCATTTACGGCGGGGCTAATGCAGAATACCTGCTGCTCCAAATGACAGGTGAGCATGAGCTGCAAAGTATGGATTATGAAGTGGCGGCGATCGCACAAAGCAGCCGGAATTTTCTGTTTGCAGCTCTCCCGGTGGAAAGCTGGAACGATGCACTTTCTCCGTGGAAAGCCCCTGCCGTGTGGGGAAAGCAAGGCTTCGGCGGCAAAGCTGGGGACACCCTGCGCTTTCTGACGGAGCAGGTCATTCCCACACTGGAGCAGCAGTTTCCTCTCCCGGAAAACGTCAAAATCATTCTGGGCGGCTACTCGCTGGCGGGATTGTTTGCGCTGTGGGCATCCACCCAGACCGATTTGTTCTACGGTGTCGCCGCCGCTTCTCCCTCTGTGTGGTTTCCGGGCTGGATGAAGTTTGAACAGCAGCACCCGATACAGGCACAGCACGTTTATCTGAGCCTTGGCGACAAGGAAGAGCGCACAAAAAACACCATCATGGCTGCGGTAGGGGATCATATCCGCACGCTGCACAGTCGGCTTACAGAGCGTGGCGCAGACTGCACCCTTGAATGGAACAGCGGCGGACACTTTAAGGACGCTGATTTGCGCACGGCGAAAGCATTTCGCTGGGTGATGGAGGAACACACATGACAATTTTGATTGATGCAGATGGTTGTCCTGTGGTTGACCTGACCTTGCAGATTGCAAAGCAGTTCGGTATTCCCGTCATCATCCTGTGCGACACCTCTCACCAAATCGAGCGGGAAGGTGCGCAGACGCTGGTGTTCGATAAAGGGGCTGACAGTGTAGACTTTGCGCTGGTGAACCGGGTAAAGCCGGGGGATGTGGTCGTGACACAGGACTACGGGCTGGCCAGCATGTGCCTTGCCAAGCGCGCACGAGTGCTGAACCAGAATGGTCTGGAATACACCGCCGACAACATGGAAGCTCTCATGCTGCGGCGTTATGAAAACAAAAAACTCCTCCGTGCCGGAAAGCACCCCAAGGGGAGCCCAAAACGGACGAAGGAGCAGGATGTCAGGTTTGCGGATACGCTTGAGAAGATCTTGAACTGCAACCATTGATACATACTATGGGAAGTCTGGAGAAATCCAGTCTTCTTTTTTCATGAGAAAATTGTAACATTTTTTGCAATTTGGTTGCGTTTTGAGGGGGAGTGAATCGGCCCCGTCGTTCTTTCGGCTCGTTTTCTTGCATCTGCTTTCCCGAATCTGCTATACTGAAGTCACTTTTTTAATCGGAGGCTTTCATGACAACCCTTCTTCTCCTGCGCCATTCCATCCCGGAGCGCGGCGGTTCCAGCCCCGACCCCGGCCTTTCTGCCGAAGGTCTTCAGCGGGCCGCCGCAGTCTTTCAAAATGACGCTTTCCGCACGGTCTCGCTCGTCTGGTCGTCCCCTTCGCTGCGTGCGCTCCAGACCGCACAGCTGCTGGGGCTTCCCGTCCGGCAGGACACCCGCCTTGCCGAGCGCCGCACCGGCGACACGACCGGGCAGGGCGCTTCGTTCTGGAAACGCCAATACGAAGACCCGGACTTCAAAAATCCGGACGGCGAGTCCTTCCGTGAGGTCAGTGCCCGGATGGCAGACTGCATCCACGAACTGCTGGATTCGCTCCCGGAGGGGCAGAACGCCCTTGTCGTCTCCCACGCCGCCGCTATTTGCAGCTACTTGCAGCGCTTTTGCACCGTTGAGGTGACCGACACCGCACAGAAGCTCCGCCGGATTACATTTCAGGGCGAAGTTCTGTTGGATGGACACTTTTGGGAGGCTGATGGATTTGTGCTGCACATCGAAAATCGCCGCCCTGTTCTCATCCGCACCTATGCGCAGGAATGCCACGAGGGTGCAATGACCATTACATACTAAACAGACAGGACTGCTCCACAACATTTTGTGAGACAGTCCTGTTTGCTTAGATGCAAAGATTATTCTTTAAGTAATTATTCTTGACAGAATAATCTTTGAGGCGTACAATGAAGCTGAACCTGTCATCAAATCAGTCGTGAGGTGAGCCGCTATGTTTTTTGTTGACCGTGTACAGGAAATGTCCGTATTACAGACCGCTTATGAAAAACCGGAATCTTCTTTGTTCGTTCTCTATGGTCGTCGCCGTGTAGGAAAAACCACACTTTTGTCAGAATTCTGTAAAGAGAAGCCGTCTCTTTATTATCTAGCAACGGAGGAAAGCATTCAGGCAAACCGAAACGCCTTCCGGTTGATGGTTGCTGATTTTCTCCAGAACGATTTATTGAAAAGTGCAACCGATGCAAGCTGGGAGATGATTTTTTCCGTTCTTCTCTCTGCTCAGGAAAATAAAAAACTGGTCATTGTGTTGGATGAGTTTCAGTATCTGGGCAAGGCAGACAAAGCATTTCCTTCTGTTTTTCAAAAAATCTGGGATACTATTCTGAAAAACAAAAATGTAGAAGTGATTCTTTGCGGCTCTCTGGTTCACATGATGATGGAGCAGACTCTTTCTTACTCCAGCCCTTTGTATGGACGCAGAACGGGACAGATTCGGCTGAAGCAGATTCCATACGCTTATTACGACCGATTCTTCCCTGATCTTGATGAACAGACCCGCATTTTATATTATGCTGTCACAGGCGGTGTTCCGAAGTATATCGAATTATTTCATCCATGTGCCGATATTGACACCGCCATTCTGCAAAATGTAATGACCCCTCAGAGCTTTTTGTATGAAGAACCTGAATTTTTACTGCGGCAGGAGGTTCAGGATGTTGGAAGTTACTTTTCCATCATCCGTGCGATTGCCTCTGGAAACATGAGGATATCTGATATTGCTTCTGCGCTGTCGCTTCCAGCCACCAGTTTGTCAAAGCCCTTAAAAACATTGTGCGATCTGGACATTCTGGAACGGGAAGTGCCTCCCACCGAAAAAAATATTGAAACCAGCAAAAAGGGGCAATACCGCATTAAAGATAATTTTCTTGCGTTCTGGTTCCGATTTGTTTACCCAATGCGTTCTTTCATTGAAAGCGACCACCCGGAAATCGCAATGACAAAGCTGAAAACCGGATTTATCCCCAATCATGTTGGCTACGTCTACGAGGATATTTGCAGACAAAAGATGTGGGAGCTGAACGCGCAAGGAAAACTGCCCTTTCTCTTTGACCGTGTTGGCCGTTGGTGGGGTGGAAAAGATACAGAAATCGATATTGTCGCCATTGATACCACAGACCGAAGCAAAATCATCTTTGGAGAGTGCAAATTTCATCAAAATGTTCCGATGCAGCTGTCGGAACTGCACCAACTGAAAGAAAAAGCTGCTGTCGTTCCGTGGGGGAATGCGAATCGAGACGAATACTTTGCTCTATTCTGTATCAGTGGTTATTCTGAGGACTTGCAGCAGCTTGCACAGGAAGATTCTCATCTTCTTTTGATGTGATTTTTCTCATGTAATAATTTGTAAATAGGACTGCTCCACAACATCTTGTGAGGCAGTCCTGTTTGCTTAGTACCCTTTTCATTGGAGCCAATATTTACACCTGACAGGAAAGGAGTGATAGTTTTCCACATGAGCAAGCACTCACAGTTGAAAATCCGAGGCCACGCCAAATGACGCTAGACTATTTCTATGGGCAGTCGGGCGAGTTGTTCTCCTATTTCCGCATCCCCAAGGCACACCTTTTAACTTATCTTATCGGATTCGCACCCGGCAGCATGGTTCGGGCGTGACATCCTTGCATTCTCTCCCGCCGTTGGGTACACTGATGGTGTCAGCGGCAGAAGTTACATATTCAAGTGGATGC
>ERZ835109.2249-NODE-2249-length-12940-cov-5.833450_pt1 | contig 12940 bp, 20 predicted proteins | sample MGYA00519946_ERZ835109 | MGnify/ENA primary metagenome ERZ835109 (study PRJEB31850, sample SAMEA3708771) | human gut metagenome | biome: human gut; feature: human-associated habitat; material: faeces | place: China | collected 2014 ...
CGATCACCGTATCCGCTGACGGGAATGCCGGGTTTTCCATAGGTGTGCTTGCGGCACTTGCTGTGATAGCTCCGCTCATAGATGAACCGAACATAGAAAAAGCACAGAGTCCTGCCATGAACCCTGTGGTAAGCCTACGTAAAATTCGGGAGTTTGCCGCAGGCAAACTCTTAGGGCAAGCACGCAAACGTAAAAGACGAAGCGAAGTATTCGCTTGCCCAAGCTTCTTTAATATTTTCGATTTTTTGAACATAAAATGCATTTCTCCTTTTCATTTTTGCAAAGAAAAAGAGCCGGATTTCGGCTCTTTCGTTTGCACATTTTAATATATTTCATCATATCTTTGGTTGCTTATCAAATCCGCCCCTGATACATATGATTCATCAATATCTATTATTTCGCTGAATCCGCAGTCGTTATTCAGCAGAAATCCTTGTCCCTGCGTATCAAGAACAAACCATGTTCCGTTTACCTTAACAACATTTGCTACATGACCATACAGTTTTGACGGCGTCCATGCAAGATAGCATTCCAGACCTGTACCTTTGCACAAATAGTAGGTCTGCCACGAATAATTCACACAAGTGCCCGAACCGTTTTCAGTCATCCAGTTGTATACCGCCTCTGCCTTGCTGTAATCAGAGCCGTTATGAGATAAGCTTCTGCCGATATCCATATATCGTTCTTCCTCAGTAGGCACCGGCAAGGGTGGTTGAGTCTGCGGAACTTTTGTAGTCTGCGGCTTTGTCGTTGTGTCAGGCGGATTTGTTACTGCAGGCACTGCCGATGCTGACTGCTTTGCCGTTGTTGATCGGGTGGCAGACGGCTCGTTATTCTGAGGTTTCTCATTGGACGGCTGGGCGTTCTGCTTCGCTAAGTTATTGTCCTGAGAATTGTTGGATGGAGTATTATTCTGCACAGCTTGGTTATTACCTTGTACAGCGTTATTATGCTCCTGAACCGAATTGCCGCCTGTATTTGAAGTGCTTGATTTCTTAACCGCAGTTACTTCAGTATCTGTCGGCTTTGGGGAAGATGATACCGTCTGCGAACTCTTTTTAATGGTCGCTGTGGTTTCACTTGTATACTTTTCTTCCTTTGCCGTTGCTGCAGAGGTTGTCAACGTAGTTGTAGTTTGGCTCACCTCTGAGGTTTCCGCAGTTTCAGAAACATTTCCGCAGGCTGATAAAAACACCGCACAGAGTATCAAAATTAATATCGCTCTTTTCATATCATCACGCTCCTTGTCAAGCAATATATCACACCTTTTTGTATAAATCCAGCATTTTTGCAAAAGTTCTACCTTTGTGACAATTTGCACAGCCTGCCTTTGTACTACATTGATATTTCCGGTTCAGGTTCATCGGAAATATCATCGGACATCTCCTCATCGGGAGAATTCTCCACCTCGATCTCGGTCTGCTGAACCTGTTGAAGCTTGATATCATAGGCGTTCAGAACCGCCTGGTTGAGTGCATTTCTTGCACCTTTGCTTATGGGATGGAAAATATCCTGATACTGCTTGTTCCCGTCACGGTCGGTGTACTGAGTTGACGGCATGGAAACAAACCGCCCTTTTTCTCCCTCGCACACCTTGATACCGTGAACGGCGTAAAATCCGTCAAAACTTACGCTTGCAAAAGCCTTGATATTGCTGTCGGGCTTGTCCACCAGTCTGTTGATCGTTGCTGAAATTTTCATTTGCATCACCTTTTCCTTTCATTTATGACATTGTAATTTCGGGTTCTTCCGAATCTTCTAAATCTTCGGCTACTTCTTCCGACTGGACAATTTCAGGGTGACACTCATTCACAGCCACAAGACCAATGCCCGGCAGATCAACTATCATATGAGAAAACTGCTCCTTGTACTTTTCAATCTGTTCATCGGTAAGTGAACAGCTATCCCACTCGCCGTATTCATTTTGATAGTTGCCTGAGATGTAAAAAGTGCCGTGGACAAGTGTTGCACCCACAATCCTGTTAGGCTCTGAACCGTTCAGCAGAAATTCGTCATTACACCAAACGATTGCGTCCTGCTTTGGTTCAAAATATATGGGTTCTATGCTGCCGCCCACAATTTCCTGCATAGCGTGAATATTATCTTTAATATCCTTCACATACGGCTTTTTCATCGGTTCAAACACAAGTATTTTCATGAAACCACCTCCGATTCCTCTCCGCAGTAGTCATTAAGCGGACACCCGTCGCAGTCTTCGTACATGGAACAGGTACGCTGTATCTCTTCCTCCGAGATTCCACAGTCACGGAACGGTACTTTGTCCTCTGAGGGGAAAAGTGCTATTTCAAATTTACCCCTCGCTACCGATATTTTCAGCTCGACTTCCGCACCTTCTTCCAAAAATACACCGGGCACTTCTATGTCCCCTGAATTGTTGATAAATCCTTTTGTGTATATCATATTTTTCATAAAATTAAACCTCCAAAATTGTTTCATCGTCAAACAGCGAAAGCTGACAAGCCGCCTTTACTCTTTCGCTTGTATCATAATTTGATATGAGCAACTCTGCATACTGACAGCCGCCGTCATACCGCTGTGCCAAATTGTTCAGCCTGCTTATCTCTTCAATGTGAATGTTTGGTTTATGCCATATCTCACGGATCTCAGGACAATCATTATACGAAACCAAAAATCTGCCTTTGATGTCAAGAAGAGCGTCACGCAGTCTGATATGATCTTTTGCAGTAAAACCTACGTCCTTGTAGTAATTCTCTGTAGCAAAATACGGCGGATCACAGTAGAAAAAGCTTACAGGTCTGTCATACTGCCTGATAAGCTTTTCAAAATCCTTGTTTTCGATAACTACCTTCTGCAAACGCCTTGCCGCAAGGTCTATCATCGGAAAATCAGACCACATTGAATGTGGCTGACTTCCAAAGCTGTCAAGACCGCTTGCATAGCTGTAACGTATAAGCTGATAAAACTTAGCCGCTCGGTCAACGTCATAAAGCCTTGGCAAAATGCCACGCTTATGAAGTAGGGCTAAATACTCAAAATCTTCTCTTGAATCAAGCACATACCTAAGCTTGTATTTCAGCTTTGCAGGCTTATCACGAACGCAGCGGTAAAGATTTGCAAGATTTGAATTGAAGTCATTGTACACCTCAAAATCTGCACCGGGCGGCTTATGGAACAGCACCCAGCCTGCACCGCCAAACACCTCGATATACCTTTCATAGTAAGGCGGAAATCTTGCAAGCACGGCGTCCCTGAGAGCCTTTTTCCCTCCTACCCATGACATAAAACTGTTCATTAAGCTCCTTTCCTTGCCAAACAGCAGAAAAGTCGCTTTGCAAGCACCAGATTTTTGATCTGCTGTTGGCAAAACGACCCTAGTTGTTATTTAATTTTGCTTACCTCACCCTTTGATTATTGGGTCTACATAACTGAATATTATGCGTTTCTGCTCAAGGTAGCCGTCGACCTTGTTAACCTCAGTACATAATTCTTTATACTGCCTTTCCGAAAGTACGGGCTTTGTGGCTCTCAGCATTGCAGGGATACTTCCCATGCAGAACTTGAAGTCAACTTTCGCTTTTACTTTGTTTGTGTGCATTACTTCATCTCCATTTCTAAATCTTCGTCCTGTTCCGAAACGCATTCTTCAAGATTGTTCACAATGTAATCCGACAGCCATGTGCTTCCGAAATCCTCCCTCGTCCGGAGCCGCCATATTGCAAGCTTACCTACATCAAGCTGAACATCTTCAAAGGGAAACAGCAGACAGGTAAGGCCTCCGTTTTTAAAGCTATATGCCTTTTCAAACCTATTGTCATTCTGCAATATTCCGCTTTCCGTCAGCATATCGTTTATGCCGTCGACCCATTCCTGCAGATCGCCGCCGCACCCTTGCAGGACAAGTCCCTCGCTGTCATTCATTTTTCTCAGATCGTGTAAAGAAATGCTTTTGATCTCCATTATTGCAAAACCTCCTTCCCGTAATATTTTTTCAGCAGATTTATGACGAAATGCTGACCCTTTCCCGTCACAAACGTCTGCTGATAAGTCTTTTTCAGACCATTGACCTCGAATACCGACTCTTTGACCGCAAAATATCCTCGGTCGATAAACGCCTGATAGGGGAGATTATTCGCCATAAGCACTCTCATACTCTTAAGCCAGCCGTAGAGCTTGTTTCTTCCGACAGGGATATTTTCGGCTCTTGCCAATTTTGCCATAGCGTTCATGTCGATGAGATTATCGGTATTTGCAACCTGATTCGCAAACTCCACTAACGGTTGGTCGTGACGTATCCGCTCGTTCAGCTTGTTGATAGCCATCATCTGCAAACGGAACAGATTGCGGTACGGCTTGTCGAGAAACGGAAGATAGTTTTCTATGAACATTTCCTCGTTGCTGACGTAGCCGCCTGTTTGATTGATCTGAGGCAGAATTTTATCAAAAATCCACGACTCAAATTCCGCAGCTCTCGGCAGCTTGCTGTGTGCAACAAGTCTGTAAACATCTCCCTCAGGAATAAAAATCATCTTAATAGTTTTACTTGGAGACTGCGGATGAGGTAGGTCGTGTTTCACGCCCCACCTGCAATGCCGCTTTATTGCGTCTTTTGTATTGCTGTAGCCCAATGCAGAAGCCACGTCCTTGCCGCAGAACATAATTCTGCCGTTATCATCCTTTAAAATTCTGAGAGAACCAAATTCCTCATTTTTGAAAATCTTGATCATATTATTCATTTAATTTATCTCCTCATCAAATTTCAATAAATTTCTCGCAATTTCTTCAACAACGGGTACGCTTACGGCATTTCCGGCTTGTTTGTAGAGCTGTGCGTCGGACATCCCCGTTGCCGCAACTTTTTCGAATTGCTCTGTTGTAAAACCCTGCAGCCGCCATGCCTCAATTGGCATAAGGCGTCTTATCCGTCCATGGTGGACAATCCCGTGTCGATCGGTTACCGTAAGCGTAAACATCGGTTCGTTGGGATTTTTTATTCGTCTGCCGTTTTGACGGGTAGTTTCCTTAAACGGATTGATAATTGCTCTCGGTCCGTCCTCAATCAGAACTCCCGATCTTTCTCCTTTATGAGTTCCGTTTGTTACCCCCAAGTCCATTCTTGTATGCAGACATCGGGCGTTTTCCGTAATCTGCGGATTTTCGTTCAGATCACAAAAAACAGCGGAGTGTTCACCTTTGTGATGACTTACTCCGCTGTTCTGCCTTGCGGTTATACATCTTGCATTTTCTGTGAGATTAGGTGGAGGATTGCTGTCAATAAAGTACAGACCTGTTTTTCCGCCCATACCGCCCGAACCGCTGCACTGCGTCACCGCAAGTCCATCGGGATCATAAACTCTCGTGCCTTGACTTCCGCCTATGATTTGTTCAGTTTTCCGGCAATTCTGGCTGTCGCTTTTTCCGAAAGCCAGTATTTTTCCGGAACAGTCGATTCCAAGACATCCTGCAATGTAAACTCTTTTTCTGACTTGGGGAAGGTAATCGGCGCTGTTATACACACGCCATTCCACGCAATACCCCAGTTGAGAAAGCTTTTCAATGATTTTTGCAAAAGTTTTTCCCGAGTCAATCCCCATGAGACCGGGTACGTTTTCAAAGCAAAAATACTTAGGTCTTTTCGCTTCAAGCAGTCGGGCAAGCTCAAAGAACAGATCTCCTCGCTCGTCGGCAAAGCCTTTTCTTGCTCCGCAGACCGAGAACGGCTGGCAGGGGAAACCTCCAATAAGGAGATCAAAGTCTGCAAGTTTTCCGACGTCAATATCTCTGATATTTTCATAAAATTGTTCACCTCCGGTATCGTACAGTGCTTTGTAGGCTTTCTGCGCAAATCTGTCAATCTCGCACCACCCCACAATTTCAAATCCTCCGACTCTTTCCAGAGCAGATCGGAAGCCTCCGATGCCTGAAAATGCGTCGAATACTCGTATCATTCAAAGCGCCCCTTTCTGATTTTGACAATAAAAAAACCGCTAAATGATCTCTCATTTAACGGCAGTTCTGCGATATTTAATTGTATTATTCGGAGTCAGCTCCTATATGACTTTCGATCACAGCCATTATTTCATTCAATCGGCTTTCTCCGATACCCTTGATCTTGGATATATCTTCACGCAGCTTGTCGAAGTCGACTTCTGTGGCGTGTACGTCGTCTTTTCCTGTCTGATATATATTATGAATGAAATTGTCCATTGTTTCACGGTCCATAGCTTTAATTTTTTTGTATAAGGCTCGGTCAAGGAGCGGCTTATTCGGCATATTCATTTTCCTTTCGCTCTTTTATTCGTATAATGGGCATTTGCTTTACCTTCTTGCCGATTTTAACACGCTGCAAAGCGAATACCATATCGTTTGTGCGTTCAAAGTAACCCATATCATGTTTCCAGCTTATACCGCACTTACAATGCTGTAATCCGATAAACTGCTGTTTCATTTTTCTGCCGCAGTTCGGGCAGATCTTACTGTTTTTACTCATGAACGTATTCCTCTCAGAATTTTATCTTGTACATTATATCACATAAACCGCCGTATTTCAAGTCCTACATGGACATATCCATTTCCGGTTCTTCCGATAATTCCTCGATTTCTGCGATTTCTTCATTTTCCGTATTTTCTTCTGTTTGTTCGTCTGACTGAGTTTGTTCATGCTTGATCGTATGAAATTTATCTTCATCGGGCAGAAGATTCAAAGTTCTGCCGTTATCCCACTTAACCATGACTGAGCCGATATCGTCGACTCCAATAATAGTTCCTTTGGTGCCGCTTTCCACAGGACATAAGTCCTCCATGTGGTCAAGACAAATCCGAGTACCCTCGGGATACCTCTGTCTAAGCAACTCAACTTTCTTTTCATTGTATACCATGCGTACCTCACATTGTCATTCCAATATCGGGTTCATCGGTCAAATCTTCTGACTGAATGCTGTTTATTTCTTCCTCCGTCTGCAAGCTCCAGTTGTCATCTGAATTCCAGAAGCTGACATAAATATCGCCGTCGGGAGTTTTTATCGGCCGCTGTTCAAGAGACTCCCCAACGCCGTCTGAAAGTTGTCCCTCGCAGTACGAGCGGAATTCTTCAAGCTCTTCATCTGTAAGCTGACCGTAAATCTGAGCCGTAATAACGCCAACAAGCTCTCCGTCACGCCCCTCGACCGACATAAATGCCGAGCGTACCTTTTCGTCGACTGAATTGCCCTTGTCATACCAGTTCATGAGCCCCCGTTCTTTCTCCTCGGGCATTGTAAAATCTTCAATAAATCGGTTTATCTCCGATTCATAAACAGAAGCCTCATAGGACGAGATTTTTTCGTATTCCTCGTCATACCAGCATTCCGGTTCTCTGTTGATTTCAAGGGGACAGCAGAACTTTAATTCCTGCAAATGCGTCTGCATATGATTTTCATACAGCAGTTTTGCGTTTGGAATATACTGGGCATATCTTGCATAGGGAGCACCCTCAGACTCTATTAACAAGCCGTCGCCCTGTTGCTTGTCGTAGATCAGCAGACAATGGTGTACGCCGTTGCCGTACCACATACTGTTAAGGTTTTCGCTTATGAGATCGTTATTGCACATCGGAGTGTGTTTCAGCCTCTCAAATTCTTCGGTCGGAACAGGCACAGCTTTTTCCACCACGCAAGTATACGTTTTGAATTCCGATTCTTTGCGAAGCAGATTTGTGTTGATTATAAGTTTGTTGTTCATTGATTTCCTCCTTTGTTTTATTTTCCATTTTAATAGTATAGCTGCCACACGGGTATCACGTCCTTCCTTGAGAAATAAAAAAAGACCGTTTTGTCATTTATCACATTTCGTGATATTAGACAAAACAGTCTTGAAAAGTTTGTGAAAGTATTTTCATAAATAATCGGCAAGTTAAGAGCGAAATTTGCTCAAAGCCTGCCGATTTGTTTGACAATATTTCGTTGTGTAGCGTTCAAATCCTTCCGGTCGGCTAAAATCGTGAAAAAGCATCCACGGTTTTCACCTTAAAATTTCCGGTTAAAAAGCATGAAAAAAGCCCGTATTTACGGGCTTTTCAACTGGTGCATCTTTTTTGTTCCACCAATATGGCAGGGGCAGAAGGATTCGAACCCTCGGCACGCGGTTTTGGAGATATTTACCAATCCCGCATTTTAATCGCACTTGACAAATCGTCAAAATATGTTATGATATAGTAAAAAATACAAGGAGGAAGAATTATGAGACTTATTGAAAACAAAAAGGAAGCAACTACACTTGCAGGTGGCTGCAATGAACTGATCAAGCCCGAAAAGCTGACTAAAATGCTCAAACATGATGAGGCTATCAAGTATTGCCATGATTTCTTTGAGTATACCCCTACAAGGTTTGGTTTCAACGGCAGCAAGATCTACAAGATCGATGAGGGAAAAGCTACTGCCGAGTTTGACGATCTTGAGGACCTTGAAGAAACATTCATCCGAAAGAACAGAGAAATGGACACAGAGCTTCATGAAGCACAGATTGAGGAACGAACAGAAGCTATCATGAGAGTAGCTGCTGAAGCTGACCTTGATGAGCTTAAAAGATACAAGATGTTCATAGACTATGAGATTGAAAAGAAAAAGGGTAACAATCCTCCTAATCCTTTTACAATGGAAAATCTCTGGTACAGATAGAAAACAAAAAGCTGATGAGACAATACTCATTGGCTTTTTCTTTTTCGGGAAGCTAAGCTATGAAAATTGCTGCTGAGAATATCGGCAGCTTTTTTGATAGCTTGACTATCAGGCATAGACAGGGTAGCTCCCTGAGCAGCAGGACGGTGTTCTCCCCTGCCGCTTTTTCTATGTCATCATTCGGAGAACACAAAATGATATCAAGAAAGGATGTTCATTATGGAGAACACAATTATTATTTCGATCATAACTGAAAAAGGCGGCACAGGAAAAACAACTACAACATTCAACCTAGGTTGCGCATTAGGAAAGCTCGGCAAAAAAGTGCTACTTATCGACCTTGACAAGCAGGGCAACCTCACTTCGTATTGCTCAGAATCCGCAGTAAAAAAGACCATAGCAGATCTTATCTACAGTTCAGCGTCTGGTGATACTTCTATAGACTATGCAGAGTATATCAAGAAGTCTGAGAAAAATCCAAACGTTGACTATATATCTGCAGGACGTATGCTCGGTTCGGCTAACAGTGTGATCGCCTCATCCGCCAACTGTAACTATATACTCAAGCTTATGCTCCGTGATAAGGCTCTGACAGATACCTATGACTACATACTCATAGATAATCGTCCTGACCTTGATCTCCTTGCGCAGAATGCTCTCAATGCCTCAAACTTCGTTATTATACCTATAGACGCTGGTATTTTCGCATTTGACGCTATAGACCTCATAACAGAAAAAGTCAATGCTATAAGAGCGACTACAAACCCTGGGCTTAAAATACTTGGCATTCTCGAAAATAGAAGCAATATAACCACAACGTCTAAAGAGATAGACATTGCCTGCCGAAAGATATATGGAAATACAGTTTTTGATACTGTCATCCCAGCTCGTCCTGAGCAGGTCAACAAAACAGTGAAAAGCTATGCCGGATGTGTTAATTTGACAGGCAATACGCTTGCTGAAAAGTACACAGAGTTTGCAGAAGAAGTAATGGAAAGGGTGAATAGATAATGTGCAGCTTGCTTGAAAGACGCAGCCAACATCAGGAGAATATGCAATCTGAGGCTGAAAACATCAACCATGAGCTTGCCGCTGAGTATCTTGATCAGTGGCAAGGTACAGCTCAGAGGATCGTTGAGCTGGATATAAACAGTATCAAACCATACAGAACGCCTGAGGGTAAAGAACAGCCATACAAGATAAGGCAATCCAAGGTCGAGCGGCTGGCTATCTCTATAAGGGACCTGGGTGTCCTGCAGCCAGTTATAGTTCGCAGAAAAGAAAATGAATATGAGATACTTGCAGGTCATCATAGATACTATGCGGCTAGGCTGTGCGGTCTGACGACTATTCCATGCCAGATCAAGGACAACATAGACGACTTTACGGCATATATGATCGTTGCAGAGTCTAATACAAGAACAGATGATGTTCTTCCCTCAGAAAATGCTGAGATCTTCAAAACGTACATGGATAAACGTGGTATGGACAATGAAACCGCTACACTGAATGAGATATCCGAGAAATTCGGAGTTTCCAACACGACAGTATACAGATATGTACATCTGCTGAAGCTATCCGCAAGGCTTATTCCAATGGTTGATAATAAGGTTATTCCTTTCGGAAGATATGAAATGCTTTTAGCGCACCTTTCTGAAGAACAACAGAATATCATAGCGGACTACATTGAGATGTATGACCTCAGAACGTTCCCAGGCAAATACATCAATGCAGTCTGTGCGTACTGTGACGAAAACGGAAACGAAGAACTGACCGTTGACAAGGTATACGATATCTGTCATCAGCCTAAAGCTAAAAAAACTGAGCAGGTATCAACAAGTATATACACGAAGATATCAACCATGTTTCCGTCCCTTGAAAGTTCTTCACAGGACGATATGGATGATCTTATAGTCAAGCTGCTTGCGGAACATTTTGCGGCAGAAGAAAACTAGGACACTTGAAGTTTCAGGTGTCCTTTTTTTACAAAAAGGAGTGATTGGACAATGGAAAGAATATTTTATGGTTCACTGGGAATAGCTCTTTGTATAACAGGAATTTGGACTATTATAAGCGCATTTATTCCTGAGAAATACAGACTTTTCAAGAAAGGCAGGAAATAAAAATGATTTTTTATGATGACGAACACGAGGAACTGTTTAACAAACTCTGCAAGAAAATGCCCTATCTTGACGGCTATCACTTGTCGCTTGCGTATCTTTTGACAATGGACAGTGTTTTGCGTCACCATATTGGCGCACTATACGATGTTAAGAAAGACGTGATTATTTTCGAGGGTTTGAATAAGCCGTTTCAGACAAGCACAAGCTTGAAAACAACACGTCTTGCCTTTAACCTGTGGAGCGGCACGGTTTATGACTCAGATGAACCTGAAACTTATATCGACACGAATGGTGAGAAAAAATATGTGCCGAGCAAGTATTATGCGCCCGACACTATTTTCAACTGCACCTATGCACCGTACTACTTTGAAGCAATCAAGATGAGATTCGAGATTTCCATGTGAGAAGATTTTAATAAAGGAGTGATATGACAATGGTTGAGGGTGAATTAAAGTGCAAAAAATGTGGTGCTATTCTTAATGATTTTAATTGTGACGAATTGTATGATTTGCACGAGAAAAATATAGACGTTGATAATTCAACCGAGCTGATGTGCAACGATTGTGCTTTTAGAGAAGATGCCAGAAAACACGTTCAGGAGTTTATATGTAATGATGAAAGTCTTGAACTTGATGAGCGTATGTTTATTTCATTCAAGCGTGTTATGGGAAAATATAAGATAGAGGAGAAATGGCGAAACTATCTTAATGAAGTCTTTTCGAGTGGCGAAGATCCGACGAATTGTAGTTTTGACAATATTGAAGGATTTATTTGTGACTCTGACCAAACAGGCGATGCAGACGATAAGCTTGATTACCTCGCAGACTACTATTATGGCGATAATTGGGAACTCAATGCGCAATTTCAAGATTGGTACTATACATACTTTGGTGGTTTTTGGGTTACGGACTTTGAAGATGATTATGTTTAATATAAAAAGAAAGACATAGGGAGCAATTATGGCAAACAAAAGGGTTGATATAATGACTAAAGAAAGAATGATTCGCATTGCGTATTATTATATAAATTACCACTTTAAGAGTTTAGAAAATTCGCTTGATGAATGGGAAAAGAGCAAACGTTACTATGATATTATTTTACACCGAATTGATAGCTTAGAAACAACAATCTTTGCATATAACTTTATAAAGCTTATTCCCAAAACTGATGTTTCTAAATTTAATTCACGCTGTAATATGCTACGCAACAAACTTGATGAACTGTATGAGAAAACGGATTTGGAGGATAATAAATAAACATGGAAAACAAATATATAGTTTTGGACACTGAAACAACAGGCTTGAACGCAGCAGAGGACGAGATTCTTCAGGTGTCAATCATTGATAATGAGGGCGCAGTTCTTTTTGACAGCTACATAAAACCCACACAGCATACTGAGTGGGCAGAAGCGGAACGTATTCATCATATCACGCCTGAAATGGTAGCTGACGCACCGACTATAGCGGAGGTCATGCCAGAGATAAATGATATCTTAAACAGATATGATAAAATCGTTGGGTACAACCTCAAGTTTGATAAAGCTTTTCTTGAAAATAACGGAGCAGAGTTTTTAAGCACAGAATATGCTGACGTTATGAAAATGTTTGCGCCAATTTATGGAGAATGGAATGACCAAAGAGGAAGCTACAAATGGCAGAAACTCACTATAGCCGCAGACTATTACGGCTATGATTGGTCCGAGCATAAAGAAGCACATAACAGCTTGGGTGACTGCTATGCTACGCTCCACGTTTACAAAGAAATCAACGAAGTGATAAAAAATCAAAAGAGTGAATATATGCTTTTAGGTCGCTTGCAAATGGATTGTAACTACTATCTTGGTGCTGGCAACAGAAATTCCAAACATCTTTGGGCAGGAACACCTAAAGAACAAATAGAAAAAATGAAAGAGTTGTATTCAAAGCTTGTTGTTAAGCCTGAATGGCTTTCCGAAAAAAACATTTCAGACTATGAAAAAGCAATGCTGCCGCAAGAAAAAGTTGAAAACGAAAAAGAACAGAGTCTTAAATCATTTGCAAGAGCTGACGAAACCAAACAGCGTATCTCAGACATAGCGGATAATTGCCGCAACGCCTGTGAGCTGTGCGACAAGCAGTCACAAAATGATATTTTTCTTTCGGAAGAGCAAGCCGTACAGGCTGTCAAACTTGGCATACCTGTAGG
>ERZ835109.2253-NODE-2253-length-12930-cov-7.304388_pt1 | contig 12930 bp, 8 predicted proteins | sample MGYA00519946_ERZ835109 | MGnify/ENA primary metagenome ERZ835109 (study PRJEB31850, sample SAMEA3708771) | human gut metagenome | biome: human gut; feature: human-associated habitat; material: faeces | place: China | collected 2014 ...
CTATTCGTGAAGGCGGCCACACCGTCGGCGCCGGCGTCGTTGCCAAGATCATCGAGTAATATCGATTTTCTGAAAGGTTCATCAATTAGGTGAACCTTCAGGACAGGGGTATAGCTCAATTGGCAGAGCGACGGTCTCCAAAACCGTAGGTTGAGGGTTCGATTCCTTCTGCCCCTGCCAACCTGACAGAAGCAAGAAGCCGCGATCATTGACCGCGGCTTTCTGTCTGTAAAAAACTGCGTAAATGGAAGCGCGGGAAAAGGCTCGGAAAACAAAAGAAGAGCGCCGCGCAACGGATATCAAAGAAATGGCTACTCAGAATGCACAGCCTCAGCAAGGCTCGGGCAACAAGGCTCTGGACGTGATTGTGATGACGCTTGCCGTCCTGATCGCTGCCGCCGGCCTCTTTGCTTTTACCTTTCTGACCGACCAGAGCACGGGCGTGCGCATCGGCGCGTTGCTCGGTGGTTTGGTTGTCGCCGTCATCGTGGCGGCCTTCTCGAGCACCGGCAAGCGCTTCATCGCCTTCTGCCGCGAATCTTGGGAAGAACTTCGTCGCGTTGTTTGGCCGACGCGCAAAGAAACGGTCAACACGACGGGCATCGTCATGGCTTTCGTGGTTGCCGTGGCCATCTACCTCTTCCTTGTCGACAAGCTTATCGAATGGGGTCTGTACGACGGGCTCCTGCAGTTGAGCTTCTGATCCGAACGAACCGCTTTTTAGCAGACAGCGCGCGCACTTGGGGCTCTGGATTCCCGATGTGCGCGTAAACGTTTGCACGGAGAATGAAATGAGTACCGAAACCGCTCAGGAAACGGGCGCGCAGAAGATGCGCTGGTATACGGTTCACGTCTACTCCTCGATGGAAAAGAGCGTGCAGCGCTCGATCATTGAACGCATCGGCCGCTCCGAACTCAAGGATCTTTTCGGCGAAGTGCTCCTGCCGATTGAAAAGGTCGAGGAAACCCGCAACGGCCGCAAGATCGAGACCGAACGCCGCATGTATCCCGGCTACGTCTTCGTTGAAATGGTCATGACCGAAGAGACGTGGCATTTGGTGAACTCCACGCCCCGCGTGATCGAGTTCCTCGGCAACAACCATCCTGTACCGCTGTCGGACGCCGAAATCGCCGCCATCAAGGATCGCATGTCCGTTGGTACCGAAAAGGCACGTCCGAAGATCATGTTCGAACCCGGCGAAATCGTCCGCATCAAGGAAGGCCCCTTCCAGGACTTCAATGGCCGCGTCGAAGAAATTCTTTACGACAAGAGCCGCCTGCGCTGCTTTGTGTCGATTTTCGGCCGCGAGACGAGCGTCGAGCTCGCCTTCAACGAAGTCGAAAAGATCTGATTTTCCTACGGGACGCGTTGATTTTAAAGAAATTTGCACATTTCAAATTTTTTTGGCATAATCGCGCCCTCGTTTCTTATTTTTACTGGGGAGCGCCCTCATTCGAAGGTGCGTTTGAACCCAGGGAGTTAATTTCAAATGGCTAAGAAAATCGTCGGCTTTATCAAGCTGCAGGTTCCTGCAGGCAAAGCCAATCCCTCGCCCCCAATCGGTCCGGCTCTCGGTCAGCGCGGCCTGAACATCATGGAATTCTGCAAGGCGTTTAACGCCAAGACCCAGGGTATGGAACCCGGTCTGCCGATTCCGTGCGTGATCACCGCTTACGCCGACAAGTCCTTCACGTTCGTGATGAAGACCCCGCCGGCTACGATCCTGATCAAGAAGGCCGCGAAGATCCAGAAGGGCTCCGCACGTCCGCACACGGACAAGGTCGGCAAGATCACCCGTGCTCAGGCCGAAGAAATCGCCAAGATGAAGGAGCCCGATCTGACGGCTGCTGATCTTGACGCTGCGGTTCGCACGATCGCTGGTTCCGCCCGTTCCATGGGCATCACGGTGGAGGGTCTGTAATAATGGCTAAGATTTCCAAGCGCCGCAAGGAATTCCTCGGCAAGTACGACCTCACCAAGCCCTTCGCTCTGAACGAAGCGCTTGACGCTGTGAAGGCCTGCGCCAACGCCAAGTTCGACGAATCCGTCGACGTGGCCATCCAGCTCGGCATCGACCCCCGCAAGTCTGACCAGGCTATCCGCGGCGCCGTCGTGATGCCGGAAGGCACGGGCAAGACCGTTCGCGTGGCTGTGTTCACGCAGGGTGCTAACGTTGAAGCCGCTAAGGCTGCCGGCGCCGACATCGTTGGTTTCGACGATCTCGCTGCCGAAGTCAAGGCCGGCAAGATGGACTTTGACGTTGTGATCGCTTCGCCGGACGCCATGCGTGTGGTCGGTCAGCTCGGTCAGATCCTTGGCCCGCGCGGCCTGATGCCGAACCCGAAGGTAGGCACTGTGACCCCGAACGTTGCCCAGGCTGTTAAGAACGCCAAGGCCGGTCAGGTCCAGTTCCGCGCCGACAAGGCCGGTATCATTCACGCCCCGGTCGGTCGCGTTTCCTTCGAAACCGAACGTCTCGTGACCAACATCAAGGCGCTCGTTGAGCAGCTCAACAAGCTCAAGCCCGCCAGCCAGAAGGGCATCTATCTGCGCAAGCTCTCCGTGAGCTCCACGATGGGTATCGGCGCTCGCGTCGACCTGTCCTCGCTCTAATCGGAAGCGCAGTCAATAAAAGAACACCTGAAGCCGAGGAGGCAACTCCCCGGCTTCAACTGAGGTCGTGAGGCCTCAAGGGCTTTGGGTGGCCTGTTTGAAACAGGCCGCTGTCAAAGACCGCCGGAGGATGAGGGCAAGTCCCGACGCTTTAATTGTCTTGAGAGAAGAGAGCGCTTCGAATCAAGATGTCCGGCGCAGACGGTGAAACCTCAAAGAGAGATGTATGTTGTGTAAGGTTTTTGCACTGCACGTACTGCTCTCAGAAGGGTTTTCAACCGGTAGTTGAAGAACCGGTGCGCGTTGTCAAAAACGATGCGTACCTCTGAGTGGAGCCAGACCATGGGTCTTAATCGTCAAGACAAGGCGACTGTGATTGCAGAAATGAGCGAACTCGTTGCTCAGTCCTCTGCCATCATCATCGCTGAATACCGTGGGCTGACCGTTGAAGCAATCACCAAGCTTCGCGCTGATGCGCGCAAGCAGGGTGTGCAGTTGCGTGTGGTGAAGAACACGTTGGTTCGCCGCGCCGTTGCCGGCACGCCGTTTGAAGGGCTCTCCGACCAGTTCGTCGGACCGCTCATCTACAGCCTGTCCGCCGACCCGGTTGCTGCTGCCAAGGTTCTTGCTACGTTCGCCAAGACGAACGACAAGCTCATCATCAAGGGCGGTGCGATGGCCAACTACGTCATGGACGTGGCCGCTGTCGAACAGCTCGCCTCGATGCCGAGCCGCGAAGAGCTCCTGGCCAAGTTGATGGCCACCATGAACGAGCCGATCGCCAAGTTCGTCCGCACCCTCAACGAAGTGCCCGCACGCTTCGTTCGCACTGTGGCTGCTTACCGCGATGCCCAGGAGAAGGCTGCTGCCTAATCCGCTTTAAACAGAAATCAATTTTTAAACATTACACAACGTTACGGAGTCAAAAATGGCCCTGACCAATGAAGAAATCCTCGACGCGATCGCGTCCAAGACCGTTCTCGAAATCAGCGAACTCATCAAGATGATGGAAGAAAAGTTCGGCGTTTCCGCTGCTGCCGCCGCTGTGGCAGTTGCTCCGGCTGCTGGTGGTGCTGCTGCCCCGGCCGCTGAAGAAAAGTCCGAATTCGACGTCGTTCTCGCTGACGTTGGTTCCAACAAGATCGCCGTGATTAAGGCTGTTCGCGAAATCACCGGCCTCGGCCTCAAGGAAGCCAAGGACCTCGTCGAAGGCGCTCCCAAGGCTGTTAAGGAAGGCGCTGCCAAGGCTGAAGCTGAAGACCTCAAGAAGAAGCTCGAAGCTGCCGGCGCTAAGGTCGAACTCAAGTAATCTGAGTTTCAGACTTTCAAGCATCGCAAAGCCGCCTGCAACGGCGGCTTTGCCGACTGCGCTCCAAGCCCGATTTCGATATCGGAAGAGGGCTTGGGATTTTGAAGTGGATCTGGTAAAATTCCAGATCCAGCTCAAAGTCAAAGCCAGTGATCGAAATAATCAATAAGTCACCGTGACGGCCCCTAGCCGCACGGGCGCACGCATTCGTGCAGCCCGGGCGGCTTTTGGCGTCTTTAAAAAATGGCTGCGATTTTTCGAACCTCTTTGACCCCATAGCATATTTCCTCCCATCGCCTTGAACGGAGTCTTCATGTCGTACTCGTTCACTGAAAAGAAGCGTATTCGGAAGAGTTTTGCCACACGTCCGAGCGTCCTTGAAGTGCCCTCCTTGCTGGAAACGCAGCTTCGCAGCTACGAAGCCTTCCTGCAGGCCGATGTCAAGCCCGAAAGCCGCAAAAATGTCGGGTTGCAGTCGGCATTCACTTCCATTTTCCCGATCACCAGCCACAATGGCTACGCCCGCCTGAAGTTTCTGAGCTACAGACTCGAGCAGCCTGAATTCGATGTGGCCGAGTGCCAACTGCGCGGTCTGACTTATGCGTCCGCGCTGCGCGCTCGTATTCAGCTTGAAATTTTTGACCGCGACGCCGCCAAGCCCGGCACGGTCAAGGAAATCCGTGAAAACGAAGTCTACATGGGCGAAATTCCGCTCATGACCGAAAAGGCTTCCTTTATTGTCAACGGCTCCGAACGCGTTATCGTGAGCCAGCTGCATCGTTCGCCCGGTATCTTCTTCGAGCACGACAAGGGCAAGACCCACTCTTCGGGTAAGCTGCTCTTCAGCGCTCGCGTGATTCCCTACCGCGGCTCCTGGCTTGACTTTGAATTCGACCCGAAGGACATCGTGTACTTCCGCGTCGACCGCCGCCGCAAGATGCCCGGCACGATTCTGCTCAAGGCCATTGGTCTTACGCCCGAAGAAATTCTCGAGCGCTTCTATGACTTTGACACCTTCCGTCTGACTCAGAAGTCGGCTAGCCTGCACTTCACCCCGCAGCGTCTGCAGGGCGAAACGGCTCAGTTCGAAATCAAGGATAAGGAAGGCAATACGATTGTTGCCAAGGACAAGCGCATCACGGCTCGTCACGTCCGCCTGATGGAAAAGGCCGGCATCAAGGGAGTCGCCGTTCCGGATGACTTCCTGATCGGCCGCGTGCTCGCCAAGGCCATCTACAATCAGGAAACCGGCGAAAAGATCGCCGACGCCAACGACGAAATCACTGCAGATACGCTTGCCGTTCTGCGTGAGATGCACGTGCACAAGATCGAAACGCTCTTTACGAACGAACTCGATCGCGGCTCCTACATCTCCGACACGCTGCGTCTGGACGACGTGCCCGACACCATGTCGGCCCGTATCGCCATCTATCGCATGATGCGTCCGGGTGAACCTCCCACGGAAGACGCCGTTGAAGGGCTCTTTAACCGCCTGTTCTTCGATCCCGAAGCTTACGATCTGTCCCGCGTCGGCCGCATGAAGGTCAACGCCCGCTTCGGCCGCGGCATGCCCGAAGGCTCGATGACGCTCACCAACGAAGACATCATCGACACGATGCAGGTCCTCGTGGCTCTGCGTAACGGCGCCGACGACGTGGTTCTCACCGACGCCGAAGGCAACAAGCGCACCGTGGAAATCCACGGCGTCGACGATATCGACCACTTGGGCAATCGTCGCGTGCGCTGCGTGGGCGAACTCACGGAAAATCAGTTCCGCTCCGGTCTCGTGCGCGTGGAACGCGCCGTTCGCGAACGTCTCGGCTCTGCCGAAAGCGACGGCCTTACCCCGCAGGATCTGATCAATTCCAAGCCCATTTCGGCTGCCATCCGCGAGTTCTTCGGTTCTTCGCAGCTGTCGCAGTTCATGGATCAGACCAACCCGCTGTCTGAAATCACGCACAAGCGTCGTATTTCGGCTCTCGGCCCGGGCGGTCTGACGCGCGAACGCGCCGGCTTCGAAGTGCGCGACGTGCACGCCACGCACTACGGCCGCGTCTGCCCGATTGAAACGCCTGAAGGTCCGAACATCGGTCTGATCAACTCTTTGGCTCTGTACGCCCGCCTTAACGACTACGGCTTCCTCGAAACGCCGTATCGCAAGGTGGAAAACGGCGTTGCTCTCAAGGGCAAGGAAAACATCCACTATCTGTCGGCCATCGAAGAAGGCAACTATGTGATTGCCCAGGCCAACGCCGAAATGGATGAAAACGGCAAGCTCATCGGCGAACTCGTGAGCGCCCGTGAAAACGGCGAATTCATCATGGCTTCGCCCGATCGCATTCAGTACATGGACGTGGCTCCCGCTCAGATCGTGTCCGTGGCTGCTTCGCTCATTCCGTTCTTGGAACACGACGACGCGAACCGCGCTTTGATGGGTTCGAACATGCAGCGTCAGGGCGTGCCTTGCCTGCGTCCGGAAAAGCCCGTTGTGGGTACCGGCGTGGAGCGCACGGTGGCCGTTGACTCGAAGGCAACGGTGCAGGCCAAGCGCGGCGGCATGATCGAATACGTTGACGCCAACCGTATCGTGGTTCGTGTGAACGACGACGAAAGCGTGGCCGGTGAAGTCGGTGTGGACATCTACACGTTGCAGAAGTTCACCCGCTCGAACGGTTCGACAACGCTCAATCAGCGTCCGATCGTCAAGAAGGGCGACGTGATTGCCGCCGGCGACGTGCTCGCCGACGGTGCTTCGACCGATATGGGCGAACTCGCTCTCGGTCAGAACATGCTCATCGCCTTTATGCCGTGGAACGGCTACAACTACGAAGACTCGGTGCTGATCTCCGAGCGCGTGGTTGCTGATGACCGCTACACCTCGATTCACATCGAAGAACTTGATGTGGTGGCCCGCGACACCAAGCTCGGACCTGAAGATATCACTCGCGACATCTCGAACCTGTCCGAAAACCAGCTGAGCCGCCTCGACGACTCCGGCATCGTGTTCATCGGTGCGGAAGTTTCCGCCGGTGACGTGCTCGTCGGCAAGGTCACGCCCAAGGGCGAAACCCAGCTCACGCCGGAAGAAAAGCTTCTGCGCGTGATCTTCGGCGAAAAGGCAAGCGATGTTAAGGACACCAGCCTGCGCGTGCCTTCCGGCATGGCCGGCACCGTGATCGACGTTCAGGTCTTCACGCGTGAAGGCGTGGAAAAGGACAAGCGCGCTCGCTCGATTATCGACGAACAGCTCAAGCGCTACGAAAAAGACTTGAAGGACGCTCTTCGCATCGTTGAAGACGACGTCTTCTCCCGTCTGCGCCGCCAGTTGGTCGGCCGCGTGGCTTCGGGCGGTCCCGCCGGCATCCAGGCCGGTACGACGCTCACGTCCGATCAGCTGCACGCCATCACGGGCTATGACCTCTTCGAGATCCGCATGGAAAGCGAAGAAGATCAGAAGATCATCGATCTCGCCCGCAAGGTGGTCGACGACAAGCGCGAAGAAAACAAGGAACTCTTTGCCAGCAAGAGCGACAAGCTCAATCGCGGCGACGAGCTGCCTCCGGGCGTTCTGAAGATGGTCAAGGTGTTCATCGCCGAGAAGCGCCGTCTGCAGCCCGGCGACAAGATGTCCGGCCGTCACGGTAACAAGGGTGTGGTCTCCAAGATCTGCCCGATCGAAGACATGCCGTACATGGCCGACGGTCGTCCCGCCGACATCTGCCTGAACCCGCTCGGCGTGCCGTCCCGTATGAACATCGGTCAGATTCTCGAAGTGCACCTGGGCTGGGCCGCCAAGGGTATCGGCTGGCGTATTGCTGAAATGCTCAAGACCGAACAGGCCTCTCAGATCCGCGCCTTCCTGAACGAGGTGTACAACCGCACCGGCAAGAAGGAAGATCTCGACAGCCTCAACGACGAAGAGCTGATGGAATTGGCGAAGAACCTTTCCAACGGTATGCCCTTTGCAACGCCCGTGTTCGACGGCGCGAGCGAAGAACAGATCCGCATGATGCTCGACCTGGCCTTCCCGGATGAAGAAGCCAAGAAGCTGCAGCTCACGCCCGCCAAGACGCAGGCAACGCTTTACGACGGCCGCACGGGCGATGCATTCGACCGTCCGGTGACCGTGGGCTTCATGCACTTCCTGAAGCTGCACCACTTGGTCGACGACAAGATGCACGCTCGCTCGACCGGTCCGTACTCGCTCGTCACGCAGCAGCCTCTGGGCGGTAAGGCTCAGTTCGGCGGCCAGCGTTTCGGCGAAATGGAAGTCTGGGCTCTGGAAGCCTACGGCGCGAGCTACGTGCTGCAGGAAATGCTGACGGTGAAGTCCGACGACGTCAACGGCCGTACCAAGGTCTATGAAAATATCGTCGGCGGCGAACACAAGATCGATGCGGGCATGCCCGAATCGTTCAACGTGCTCGTCAAGGAAATCCGTTCGCTCGGCATTGACATTGATCTCGTGAAAAACGAGGAATCTTCGAAGGAATAAACCAGCATGAATCTGATTCGTGACATGTTCCGTCAGTCGATGGCTGACGAACACTTCGACGCCATTAAGATCGGCATCGCCTCTCCCGAGAAGATCCGTTCGTGGTCTTTCGGCGAGGTCAAGAAGCCGGAGACGATTAACTACCGTACCTTCAAGCCCGAACGCGACGGCCTGTTCTGCGCCAAGATCTTCGGGCCCATCAAGGACTACGAGTGCTTGTGCGGCAAGTACAAGCGCCTGAAGCACCGCGGCGTCGTCTGCGAAAAGTGCGGCGTTGAAGTGACGCTCTCCAAGGTGCGCCGCGAACGCATGGGCCACATCGAACTGGCCAGCCCCGTTGCGCACATCTGGTTCTTAAAAAGCCTGCCCTCCCGTATGGGTATGGTGCTCGACATTCCGCTGCGCGACATCGAACGCGTGCTTTATTTCGAAGCCTACTGCGTGGTCGACCCCGGCCTCACGCCGCTTGAACGCGGCCAGCTGCTCACGGAAGAGGAACTGATCCTCAAGACCGAAGAGTATGGCAACGACTTCAAGGCGATGATGGGTGCCGAGGCCATCCGCGAGCTTCTGCACAACATTGACATTGATCAGGAAGTCGCCAACCTGCGTCAGGAACTTTCGGGCACGACCTCGGAAGCCAAGATCAAGAAGTTTGCCAAGCGCCTGAAGGTGCTCGAAGGCTTCCAGCGCTCCGGCATCAAGCCCGAATGGATGATTCTGGAAGTGCTTCCGGTGCTTCCGCCCGACCTGCGTCCGCTGGTGCCGCTCGACGGCGGCCGCTTTGCGACCTCCGATCTGAACGATCTGTATCGCCGCGTCATCAACCGCAACAATCGTCTGAAGAAACTCCTTGAACTCAAGGCGCCGGACATCATCGTGCGCAACGAAAAGCGCATGCTGCAGGAAGCTGTCGACAGTCTGCTCGACAACGGCCGTCGCGGCAAGGCGATGACCGGCCCGTCCAAGCGTCCGCTGAAGTCGCTCGCCGATATGATCAAGGGCAAGTCCGGCCGCTTCCGTCAGAATCTGCTCGGCAAGCGCGTCGACTACTCCGGCCGTTCCGTGATTACGGTGGGTCCGGAACTGCGTTTGCATCAGTGCGGTCTGCCCAAGCTGATGGCGCTGGAACTCTTCAAGCCCTTCATCTTCAATAAGCTCGAACAGCGCGGTCTGGCGACCACGATCAAGAGCGCCAAGAAGATGGTGGATAACCAGGAACCCGTCGTTTGGGACATCCTGGAAGAAGTGATTTACGAGCATCCCGTGATGCTCAACCGTGCACCGACCCTGCACCGTCTCGGCATTCAGGCCTTTGAGCCGAAGCTGATCGAAGGCAAGGCCATCCAGCTGCACCCGCTCGTTTGCGCGGCCTTCAACGCCGACTTCGACGGTGACCAGATGGCTGTGCACGTGCCGCTGTCGCTTGAAGCCCAGCTCGAAGCCCGTTGCTTGATGCTCTCGTCGAACAACGTGCTCTTCCCGGCCAACGGCGATCCGTCCATCGTGCCGTCTCAGGACATGGTGCTCGGCCTGTACTACGCCACCCGTGAACGCATCAATGCGCCGGGCGAAGGCATCTTCTTTGCCGATACGGCTGAAGTGCAGCGTGCTTTGGACGCCGGTCAGGTTGCTCTGCAGACGCGTTGCACGGTTCGCATCCGCGAATACGAAAAGGTGGAAGGCAGCGACGAATTCCGTCCGGTCGTCAAGCGTTACGAAACGACTGTCGGCCGTGCGCTTCTGTCGGAAATCCTGCCCCAGGGCATGAGCTTTGCCGAACTCAACCGCACGCTCAAGAAGAAGGAAATCGCTCGTCTGATCAACGTGTGCTACCGCCGCTGCGGTCTGCGTGCGACGGTGATCTTCGCCGACAAGCTCAAGGATAACGGCTATCGTCTGGCTACCCGCGCCGGCATCTCGATCTGCATCGGCGACATGTCCGTGCCGCAGAAGAAGTTCGAGCTCGTGAGCGCCGCCGAAAACGAAGTCAAGGCGATCGAAGAGCAGTACACCTCCGGTCTCGTGACCAAGGGCGAACGCTACAACAAGGTGATCGACATCTGGGGTCGTACGGCTGACGAAGTCGGCAAGGTGATGATGAAGGAGCTCTCGAGCGAACCCGTCGTCAACCGCCACGGTGAAAAGGTGAACCAGGAATCGTTCAACTCCATTTACATGATGGCTGACTCCGGTGCTCGCGGTTCGGCAGCTCAGATTCGTCAGGTTGCCGGTATGCGTGGTCTGATGGCCAAGCCCGACGGCTCGATTATTGAAACGCCGATTACCTCGAACTTCCGCGAAGGTTTGAACGTTCTGCAGTACTTCGTGTCGACCCACGGTGCCCGTAAGGGTCTGGCCGATACGGCTCTGAAGACCGCTAACTCCGGTTACCTGACCCGTCGTCTCGTCGACGTGACGCAGGACTTGGTGGTTCTTGAAGACGATTGCGGCACGACCAACGGCGTTGAAATGCGCGCTCTCGTGGAAGGCGGTGAAGTCATTCAGGCCCTGCGCGATCGAATCCTCGGCCGCGTGACCGCCGAAGACGTCTACGACATGCAGCACAACGTGGTTGTGCCTCGCGGTACGCTCATCGACGAAAACATTTGCGACAAGATTGATGCCGAAGGCATTGATGTGGTCAAGGTGCGTACGCCGCTTACCTGCGAAACCCGCTACGGCCTGTGCGCCAAGTGCTACGGCCGCGACCTCGGCCGCGGTACGCTCGTCAACGCCGGTGAAGCCGTCGGCGTGATCGCCGCTCAGTCCATCGGTGAACCGGGTACCCAGCTCACCATGCGTACGTTCCACATCGGTGGTGCCGCTTCGCGTGCCGCCGTGGCAAGCAGCGTGGAAGCCAAGAACTCCGGTTTGGTGGCCTTCACCGACGCCATGCGTTATGTGACCAACGGCAACGGCGAGCTCGTCGTGATTTCCCGTTCCGGCGAAATCGTCATCAACGACGCTCAGTCCGGCCGCGAACGCGAACGCCACAAGGTTCCGTACGGTGCCACGCTTCTGTGCAGCCTCGGCAGTGAGGTCAAGGCCGGCCAGCAGCTCGCGACGTTCGATCCGATGACGCTGCCGATCGTGTCCGAATACGCCGGTACCGTTCGCTTCGAAAACGTGGTCGAAAACGTGACCGTGATGAACCAGGTCGACGAAGTCACGGGCTTGAGCTCAATGGTCGTCATCGACCCGAAGCGCTCCGCCGCCGGTTCCAAGAGCAAGGGCACGAAGACGACTGCCGCCAACGTGATGCGTCCGGTGGTGCACCTCGTCGACGAAAACGGCAACGACGTCAAGATCCCGGGTACGGATCACACCGTGACGATCCAGCTGCCCGTCAACGCCATTATCGTGGTGCGCGACGGTCAGAAGATTCACGAAGGCGAAATTCTTGCCCGTATCCCGCGCGAAAGCCAGAAGACCCGCGACATTACCGGTGGTCTGCCGCGTGTGGCCGAGCTCTTTGAAGCCCGCAGCCCGAAGGATGCCGGCATGCTCGCCGAGGAAACCGGTACGGTTACGTTCGGTAAGGAAACCAAGGGCAAGCAGCGTCTGATCATTACCGATCTGAACGGCAACGAGCACGAATGCCTGATCTCCAAGGACAAGCAGATTCTCGTGCACGACGGCCAGATGGTTCAGCGCGGTGAAGAAATCGTTGAAGGTCCGGCCGATCCGCACGACATCCTGCGTCTGCTCGGTATCGAAGCTTTGGCCCGCTACATCGTGGACGAAGTTCAGGACGTGTACCGTCTGCAGGGTGTGAAGATCAACGACAAGCACTTCGAGGTCATTGTTCGTCAGATGATGAACAAGGTGAAGATCGAGGACCCGGGAGACACCCGTTTCTTCGAGGATCAGATCGTCGACAAGTGGGAGTTCATGGATGTGAACGACGAACTCTACGACAAGGTGGTTGTTACCGACGCCGGCGAGTCGACTTCGCTGCAGCCCGGACAGATCGTTTCGCTGCGTAAGCTGCGCGACGAGAATTCGAGCCTCAAGCGCCGTGACCAGCAGCCTGTTCAGGTGCGTGACATCGTGCCCGCGACCTCGACCCAGGTGTTGCAGGGTATCACCCGCGCCGCATTGCAGACTTCGAGCTTCATTTCGGCGGCTTCGTTCCAGGAGACGACCAAGGTCTTGAACGAGGCGGCCATCCAGGCCAAGGTCGATCCGCTGGAGAACCTCAAGGAGAATGTGATCTGCGGTCACCTGATCCCCGGCGGTACGGGCTTGCGCGATTACGACGACCTCGTAGTCGGTTCGAAAGCCGATCTGGAGAGCCTCCAGCAGGCACAGTAGTTGAAGGGCCGGTTGGGCCGGACATCGGCCGGACCGTCCTCCGTATATCGAAAAAAGCCTCTCCTTTTCGGGAGAGGCTTTTTTGTGCCTGCCGGGATTTTTTTCATACCTTTGTGCCGTCACTATCTCAGAATTATGCAGAAATCGAATCGGTTTGTCTTGCCGGCGGCTGTGCTGGCCGTGGGCGCAGTGGTG
>ERZ835109.2275-NODE-2275-length-12769-cov-3.593047_pt1 | contig 12769 bp, 10 predicted proteins | sample MGYA00519946_ERZ835109 | MGnify/ENA primary metagenome ERZ835109 (study PRJEB31850, sample SAMEA3708771) | human gut metagenome | biome: human gut; feature: human-associated habitat; material: faeces | place: China | collected 2014 ...
CATTTCTGAGCGACTTTGTCGCGAAGCGGCGATGAGAAATTCGCGCAGGCGATTTCTCATCTGCCATCTATGATATTTGTTTTCGCTCAAAACAAATATCTATGTGAAAAATTGTAATTTATGATTTTTCACATTTCTCCATATTTTTAAATCTGATGTATAAACAGTCCGCTGCGCAGCTTCGGTTCAAACCATGTGGACTTCGGCGGCATCAACCGTCCTGCATCTGCCACGGCAAAAAGCTGTGCAATTGATGTCGGATACATTGAAAATGCCAGTACACAATCTGTTTCGCAGCGTCTTTCCAGTTCTCCAATTCCACGGATACCGCCTACAAAATCAATGCGTGCATCGGTCTTTGGGTCTTTAATGCCAAGTACCGGCGACAACAGGGCATTTTGCAAAACAGACACATCCAGACCATCTACCGGGTCATCCGATAAAATTTCCGGCTTTGCTGTCAGCCGATACCACTTCTTTCCAAGATACATGCCAAATGTTCCCTGCTTGTCCGGCTGCACCTGCACAGCACTTTCTTCAACTGTAAATTTTTCTTTAACTTTTTCCAAAAAATCCTGTTCGGTATAACCGTTTAAATCCTTTAACACTCTGTTATAATCCAGAATCTTTAACTGCTCGTCCGGAAACAGCACAGACAGGAAATAATTAAATTCTTCTTTTCCCGTATACTGTGGGTTTTCGGCACGCCGCTTTAAGCCAACTTTGACTGCTGAAGCGGCTCTGTGGTGTCCGTCCGCAATATATATAGAAGAAATTCCTTCAAATGCCCCGCGGATTGCTTCAACTGACTGTGGTTCACTGATTTTCCATACCTGATGACGGACTCCGTCCGGCGACACGAAATTATATAAAGAAGGATTTTTCTTCGCCTTGTCAATCTCACCGTTAATCACGACATTGGCACGGTATGCTAAAAATATCGGACCGGTCTGCGCATTACAGGTATCCACATGCGTAATACGGTCTAATTCCTTATCGGCTCTTGTATTTTCATGTTTTTTAATGACATTGGATTCGTAGTCATCAATTGAAACACATGCCACAAGTCCTGTCTGCACTCTGCCGTCCATTGTAAGTTCATAAATATAATATGCCTGATCACTGTCTTTAACAAATGTACCGTCTGCAATGGCGTTTTCCAAAAGTTCTTTTGCCTTTGCATAAACTTCCGGCGCATAGGTATCGACTGAACTGTCAAACTGTGTTTCCGCACGGTCTATTTTCAAAAATGAAAGCGGCTCGCGGGCAACTTCCCTGCACGCTTCTTCTCTGTTGTATACATCATACGGAAGTGCTGCCACCCGCTCTGCTTTTTCTGCCTGCGGACGTACACATTCAAAAGGTCTGATTACTGCCATATGTCCTCTTTTCCGGGGTCATCCCCTGCCCCTTTTTACTGTTCTTTTAATTCCTGTGCCAGTGTTTCAAGCTGTCCGCTTAACGCTGCCAGTTCTTCCACAATCACATTGTTGCTTTCTGTTGCGGAAAGCGTATCACTTGCGTGTGCAGCCACTTCTTCGGAAATTGCCGAAATCGTAGAAATGCTGTCAATAATTTTCTTGTTCGCATCGGCTAACTTTGTAACATAGGCTGCCAGTTCATTAGAATGTCCGTATACATTGTCCGAATTCTTTTCAATAACCGTAAAGCTTTCTGCTGTCTTTTCAGTGGTTTCATTCTGGCTTTCAATCATGGAAATCATACTGCCGCTGACCTCAACCACCATCTGAATGGCATTGGATACATTTTCAATCAGCTGCGAAATCTGCACCGTGGAATCTTTCGTCTGCTGTGCCATTTGTGAAATCTCGGAAGCAACAACCGCAAAACCACGCCCTGCTTCTCCGGCTCTCGCCGCTTCAATGCTTGCATTTAACGCCAGAAGACTTGTCTGTGACGTAATACTGTTAATAATATCCAGAATTGAATTCATCTGGCTCATATATGTATCCAGCTGTGAAAGTTCTTCTGTCACCTTTTTGCCGGATTCAACCGTTTCTTCTGCCTGTTTTACAAGAATACCGACATTTGCATTTCCCTGCGCAATGGCTTCTTTATTCTGATTCATACTGTCAATGATATTCTCTGTGCCTTTTTCAACCTGCTCTACCATTGCCTGAATTTCTTCGGTCTGGTTTAACTGGCTCTGCACTGCTTCTGCCGTATCATTAGAGCCTGAATTCACCTCTTCCATGGATTCTTTCATTGCCTGCATGCTTTCACCAAGCGATGCCGTCTTTTGTGCACTTTCTGTAATCTGCTGTGTCATCTTATCGGATGTATCCATAATCCGCGTCAGCAATTCTTCTGTCTTTTCATGTTCTGCCTTCAACTCTGCAAGCTTCTTCTGATTCAACTTTTCTGCCACAATTGAGACATACAGCTGAATACCACAAATCAGTACAATAACAAAGAACTGGATTTCCACAGATGCCATATCCGCTTTCGTATAAATCCCTCTTTTAAAAAACAATGCCAGCTGTATAACATTGACAATTACCACCCCCACTTCAATCGGCAGCGAATACTTAAAATCATTGTATACCGTAATGGCAATCAGCATGGGAATAACATATACAAACGTAAAGTGATTATTGGTTGTAAACATTACAAATGTATATAAAATTGCATAGCCAATTCCTACGAAATGCTTAATCATCTTTGTATCATGCTGTTTTTTATAGCAGATAATTTCTCCTACTACCGGTCCCATTGCTAAAATAATGGTTGCCAGTACATACAACAGGGTGCCGTCACCTTTTAAAAATTCCACAAAATAAGCAATGGAAATGATTCCGCATACTAAAAAGTGGCAATTCATGGCAACGGTATTCTCCCTTGCCAGCTCATAATCTTTTTCTTTTGGATTTATCCCGCTGTTCATTTTCACTCCTCCACTATCACATTTGTATTTTTTTATTATTATACCGTACCCATTTGTTTAAGTAAACAAACATTTCTAAAATCAAAGCAAAAAAAGAGCTGTTCTCCTCCAATTGTGGAAAACAGCTCTGAATTTATTATTTTACGACCCTGACTTTGATGATTCCTTCAATAGAAGCCAGTTTATCAATCACACTGTCATCTACATTCTTATCAACATCAAATAAAGAATATGCATAATCGCCTCTGGATTTATTTGCCATTTCCTCAATATTTACACCTGCATCGCCAAGAATCGTTGTAATCTTGCTGATAACAGCCGGAACATTTTTGTGGCAGACTGCAATTCGTCCTGTAGCCGTGCAGACACCCATATCACAGGCAGGATAATTTACAGAATTTATAATATTACCGTTTTCAATGTAATTTCTCAATTCCTTGACTGCCATCACTGCACAGTTATCTTCTGCTTCTGCGGTAGAAGCCCCAAGGTGTGGAAGTACAATTGCGCCTTCCATTCCGGCAGTTGTCGGATTCGGGAAGTCTGTTACATACTTCTTTACCCTGCCGGACTTTAAAGCCTCACCGATTGCTGTTTCATCGACAAGAACATCTCTTGCACAGTTGACGATAATTGTACCATCCTGCATTAAATCAAATGCAGCTTTGTTAATCATCCCCTTTGTACTGTCTAATGCCGGAACATGAATGGTAATATAATTACATTCTTTATAAATGTCTTCTACATTGACAATATGCGTAACCTTGCTTGAAAGATTCCAAGCAGCATTGACTGAAAGATACGGATCATAACCGTAAACATCCATACCCAGTGCAATGGCTGCATTGGCAACAAGCTGTCCGATTGCGCCAAGACCGATAACGCCAAGCTTCTTACCCTTTAATTCCTGTCCTGCAAAAGCTTTCTTTGCCTTTTCGGTTGCTTTTGCAATATCTGCATTGTCTTTATTTTCAGCAACCCACTGATTACCGCCGATTAAATCACGGGAAGCTAACAGCATTGCTGCTAGCACCTGTTCTTTTACGGCATTGGCATTCGCACCCGGTGTATTAAATACAACAATACCGGCTTCTGCACATTTATCAAGTGGAATATTATTGACTCCTGCACCGGCTCTTGCAATTGCAAGTAAATGATCATTTAATTCCATATCATGCATTTTGGCACTTCTTACAAGAACTGCCTGTGCATCTTCATAAGAACTCTCCATATTGTAGTCATCTGAAAAAAGGTCAAGACCTACAGAGGCAATATTATTTAAGCAATGTACGTTTACCATTATTTTGTATTCTCCTTTTCAAACTTCTTCATAAACTCAACCAGTTTTTCTACCCCTTCGATTGGCATTGCATTGTAAATAGATGCTCTCATACCGCCAACGGTTCTGTGTCCCTTTAAGTTTACAAAGCCTGCTTTTGTTGCTTCTTCAACAAATTTTGCATCCAGTTCCTTGTCACCGGTTACAAAAGGAACATTCATTAAAGAACGGTCTTCTTTTACAACAGTTCCCTTAAATAACCTGCTCTCGTCAAGGAAATCATACAGAATCTTTGCTTTCTTTTCGTTATGTTCCTTCATGGCGCTTAAACCGCCCATCTTCTTAATCCACTTAAATACCTTACCGCAGATATAAATATTATAGCAAGGAGGTGTATTGTAAAGAGAATCTGCATCTGCCTGTGTCTTCCACTTTAACATGGTCGGTGTTCCCGGTAATACGTCATCTGTAATCAGGTCTTCCCTGATAATTGCAATAACCACACCGGCCGGTCCGATGTTCTTCTGAACGCCGCCGTATACAACGCCGTACTTTGTTACATCAATCGGTTCAGATAAGAAACAGGATGAAACATCCGATACAAGCAGATGTCCCTTTGTGTTTGGAAGAGTCTTAAATTTTGTACCATAAATTGTATTGTTTTCACAGATGTAAACATAATCGGCATCTTCCGGAATATCCAGATCCGAACAATCCGGTATGTACGAGAATGTCTTATCCTCAGATGAAGCAACTGCAACGGCTTCACCGTAAATCTGAGCTTCTTTATAAGCTTTCTTTGCCCACTGTCCTGTGATAATGTAAGCTGCTTTCTTATTCTTCATAAGGTTCATCGGAACTTCTGCGAAAAACTGGGATGCACCGCCCTGTAAGAATAATACCTTATAATTATCCGGGATATTCATCAGTTCTCTTAAATCTGCTTCTGCTTCTTTGATGATGTTATCGTATACTTTAGAACGATGGCTCATCTCCATAACAGACTGTCCTGAACCCTGATAATCCAGCATTTCATCTGCTGCTTCCTTCAATACTTCCTCCGGTAATACTGCCGGACCTGCACTAAAATTATAAACTCTTGCCACTTTTCTTTCCTCCTACAAGTTTTAAAACTATTATCTGACATTTTATTCCATTAAAGTGTTCCTGTCAACTCAATTCTTTATTTTTCTGAGTTCATTCTGTCTAAATCTTTTCTGTCAAATGCTTCTGAAATTGCCGCACCCGGTGAAACCATCGGGAATACTTTATCTTCTCTGTCAATAAGACAGTCAATGACACACGGAATATTTAATGCCATTGCATCCTTTAATGCTGCTTCAAATTCCTCAATAGTCTGGACACGGTAGCCCTTTGCCCCCATGCCTTCCGACACTTTGACAAAATCCACACAATCATCCAGAACAGTTGCCGAATAGCGTTTTCCGTAGAATAAATCCTGCCACTGGCGTACCATACCGAGTACATGGTTATTGAAAATAATCTCGATAACCGGAATGTTATAACGGGTTGCTGTTGCCACTTCGTTCATATTCATTCTGAAGCAGCCATCACCTGCAATGTTGATGACTGTTTTATCCTTGCAGCCTACCTTGGCTCCAATTGCCGCACCAAGTCCGTAGCCCATTGTACCAAGACCACCTGATGTAAGCAGCGTTCTTGGCTTTTTATATTTGTAATGCTGTGCTGCCCACATCTGATGCTGTCCGACATCAGTTGAAATAATCGCTTCACCCTTTGTCAGCTCATAAATTTTTTCCATAATGAGTGGTCCGTTTAAGCAGTCCTTACGATATGCCATCGGATACTGTTTCTCATAATCGTGGATATGTTCCAGCCACTCATGTCTGTCCTGCTGTTCTAACTTTGCATTGACACGTTTTAAGATTTCAAGGGCATCACCGACAACGCTTGCATCAGAATGGATATTCTTATTAATCTCTGCTGCATCGATATCAAAGTGAAGAATCTTTGCATTTTTTGCAAATTTATTTGCATTACCGGTTACACGGTCTGAGAATCTCGCACCAATGGCAATCAGCAGGTCACATTCAGATACTCCGAAGTTAGACGTCTTTGTACCATGCATACCAAGCATCCCTGTATAATGCGGGTCTGTTCCGTCAAATGCGCCTTTGCCCATCAGGGAATCACATACCGGACACTGTACCTTGTCTACGAATGCACGGAGTTCTTCACTTGCATCAGATAATATAGCTCCACCTCCGACGAATACGAACGGACGCTTTGCTTCTTCGATCATCTCTACTGCCTTGTCAATATCTTCCATACAGATTTCTTTTTTGTATTTTACGATTGGCTGGATTTTGACAGGCTCATACTCTGCTTTATTGCCTGTCACATCTTTCGGGATATCGATCAGCACCGGTCCCGGTCTTCCGGACTGTGCGATCTCAAACGCCTTGCGGATCGTCCTTGCAAGATCATTGACATTCTTCACAATAAAATTATACTTTGTGATCGGCATCGTAATACCGGTAATGTCAATTTCCTGGAAGCTGTCTTTTCCAAGAAGCGGTACCCCTACATTACAGGTGATCGCAACAATCGGAATAGAATCCATAAATGCGGTCGCGATTCCTGTTACGAGATTTGTTGCTCCAGGTCCACTGGTTGCAAAACACACCCCAACCTTACCAGTGGCACGCGCATATCCGTCTGCCGCATGAGAAGCTCCCTGCTCATGCGATGTAAGGATATGTCTGATTTCATTACTATGCTTATATAATTCATCATATACATTTAAAATTGCGCCGCCCGGATATCCGAATACGGTATCCACGCCTTGCTCTTTTAAACACTCTATCAGTATTTCTGCACCATTTAACTGCATTGTACATTCCCCTTGTCCAGATTTTATTTTATTTGTGTGGAACTTCCAGAACTGCTCCACGGTTTCCTGAAGTTACCATTGCTGCATATCTTGCAAGATATCCTGTTGTAACTTCCGGTTCTCTTGGCTGCCATTTTTCTTTTCTTCTTGCAAGTTCTTCATCTGAAATTCTTGCATTTAATTTCAGGTTCGGGATATCGATCTCGATGATATCGCCTTCCTCGATCAGTGCTACCGGTCCGCCGACTGCTGCTTCCGGTGATACGTGTCCGATAGAAGCTCCACGGGATGCACCGCTGAAACGACCGTCTGTAATAAGTGCTACCGATGAACCAAGTCCCATACCTGCGATTGCAGAAGTCGGATTCAGCATTTCTCTCATACCAGGACCACCCTTAGGACCTTCGTAACGGATAACAACTACATCACCTTCAACTATCTTACCACCCTTTATAGCAGCAATTGCATCTTCTTCTGAATCAAATACTCTTGCCGGACCTTCGTGTACAAGCATCTCTGGAACAACTGCTGAACGCTTGACTACTGATCCGTCTGGTGCAAGATTTCCTGAAAGAACTGCAAGACCACCTGTCTTACTGTATGCATTATCAACTGTTCTTATGACTTCAGGATTACGGTTGTATGCTGTTGCTATACACTCTCCGATTGTCTTTCCTGAAACTGTCATGCAGTCTGTATTAAGAAGTCCGATATCTGCAAGCTCTTTCATAACTGCATATACACCGCCTGCTTCATTAAGGTCTTCCATGTATGTTGGACCTGCTGGTGCAAGGTGGCAGAGATTAGGAGTCTTTTCGCTTATTGGGTTAGCGAATTTGATATCGAAATCAAATCCTATCTCATGTGCAATAGCTGGAAGGTGAAGCATGGAATTAGTAGAACATCCAAGTGCCATATCTACTGTAAGGGCATTCATAATAGAATCCTTAGTTATGATATCTCTTGCTGTGATTCCCTTATTAACCATATCCATAACAGCCATGCCTGCGTGCTTTGCAAGCTTGATTCTCTCTGAATATACGGCTGGAATTGTACCATTGCCTCGAAGTCCCATACCAAGTGCCTCTGTAAGGCAGTTCATTGAATTGGCTGTGTACATGCCTGAACATGAACCACATGTTGGGCATACCTTTTCCTCAAACTCAAGTACATCTTCCTCTGTCATTGTTCCTGCTGCATATGAACCAACAGCCTCAAACATTGAAGAAAGGCTTCTCTTCTTCCCCTTAACATGACCTGCAAGCATTGGTCCGCCTGATACGAATACAGTTGGAAGATTAAGTCTCGCTGCTGCCATTAAAAGTCCTGGAACATTCTTATCACAGTTAGGAACCATTACAAGTCCGTCAAACTGATGTGCAATTGCCATACACTCTGTTGAATCTGCAATTAAATCTCTTGTTACTAAAGAATATTTCATTCCGACATGTCCCATTGCAATACCATCGCATACTGCAATAGCAGGGAATACTACAGGCACACCGCCTGCCTCAGCAACTCCTAATTTAACTGCATTGACAATCTTATCAATATTCATATGACCTGGTACAATCTCATTATAAGAGCTTACAATACCAATCATGGGTTTCTTCATCTCTTCTGCTGTGAAGCCAAGTGCATTAAAAAGGCTTCGTGCAGGTGCCTGCTGCATACCACTTCTGGCGTTATCACTTATCATAGCTTATCTCCTTAATATGTATTATTTAAATGTATTAAACTCTCTCTGCGATTAAGTCGCCCATCTTGTCAGTTCCTACAAGTGTGCATCCTTCTGACATAATATCAGTTGTTCTGTAGCCTTCCTTTAAAACAGCTGCAACTGCTGCTTCAATAGCATCTGCTTCCTTGTCAAGATCAAGTGAATATCTTAACATCATGGCTGCACTGAGAATTGTAGCAATTGGATTAGCAACATTCTTTCCTGCAATATCAGGTGCTGAACCATGGCTTGGCTCATAAAGACCTAACTTAGTCTTATTAAGGCTTGCACTTGATAACATTCCGATTGAACCTGTTATCATACTTGCCTCATCTGATAATATGTCTCCAAACATGTTCTCAGTAAGAATAACATCGAACTGTCCAGGATTCATAACAAGCTGCATAGCACAGTTATCTACAAGCATGTCTGAAACTTCAACTTCCGGATAATCCTTTGCAACCTCATGTACAATCTTTCTCCAGAGTCTTGAAGAATCAAGAACATTTGCCTTATCAACGCTTGTTACTTTCTTTCTTCTCTTCATTGCAATCTCAAATCCCTTAATTGCAATTCTTCTGATTTCTTCTTCGTTGTATGTAAGTGTATCAACGGCTGTCTCCAATCCGTCAATTTCCTTAGTATATCTATTACCAAAGTAAAGGCCGCCTGTAAGCTCTCTCATAATGACCATATCAAATCCATCACCGATTATTTCTTCCTTCAATGGACACGCTGCCTTAAGTTCATCATAAAGATATGCCGGACGTAAATTAGCAAAAAGTCCTAATTCCTTACGAATCTTTAAAAGTCCCGCTTCTGGTCTTAAATTAGGTGCAACATCATACCACTTGGAATTACCTACATTGCCTCCAACTGCTCCAAGAAGTACAGCATCAGATGCTTTAGCTGTTGCTACTGCTTCATCTGTAAGTGGAACGCCATACTCATCAATTGAGCATCCACCCATAAGAATCTTGGTATAATCGAACTTGTGACCGTATTTGTCAGCCACACTGTCAAGCACTTTCACAGCCTCTCTGACGATTTCTGGTCCTATTCCATCACCTGGAATTAAAGTTATTCTGCTTTCCATAAACCTTTACCCCTTTTTCATATGATAATTCAATTTAATATGATATAACATTTGCACAACATTTTCAATAAAAAAAGGATTCCTGACCAGACAAATGTGTCTGGTCAGGAATCCTGCTTTAATTAATTGCCTTTAATTATTCTGCTGATGTGCTGTCTGATGGCTTCTCAACCTGAGCAATTGCCTTCTTCTGCATTGAGATACGGCAATTCTTGTTGTTACCGAATTCTACGATTACATCATCTTCTGATATATCGATAAGAACACCATAGAAACCGCTTGTTGTAAGAACATAATCACCGATTTCCATAGAATCCATAAGTTCCTGCTGACGCTTCTGTTCCTTCTTCTGTGGCTTGATTGCCATGAAATACATCATTGCACCAATAATTACGACATAAAAAACTATGATAGCAATATTCATTGATACTCCTCCTTAAAAATGTCTCTTTCAAACTTAACATATAATACATAATTGAGAGCTGCTTGTCTACCTCAAAATGTATTTTTAACAAAATATTTATAAACATACAGCATTACTGCTTATCATATGTCTTCATCTGATATAATGCCTCTTCCTTGAAGCCTGCATATCTTCCTTCTTCAATCGCAGCTCTTATGTCTGTCATGAGATGGTTGTAATAGTAAAGATTATGAAGAACGCAAAGACGCATTCCAAGCATTTCCTTAGCCTTAAGAAGATGCCTTACATATGCTCTTGAGTAATTCTGACAGCATGGACATCCACAGCCTTCTTCAATTGGTGCTGTATCTGTCTCATACTTTGCATTAAAAAGATTAATCTTTCCAAACTTAGTATACACATGTCCATGACGTCCGTTTCTTGAAGGATATACACAGTCGAAGAAATCAATTCCTCTGTCCACTGCTTCTAATATATTGGCAGGTGTTCCCACTCCCATAAGATATGTCGGCTTGTCCTTTGGAAGATATGGCACTACATTATCAAGTACATCATACATTTCCTCATGTGTTTCACCAACAGCAAGCCCGCCTACTGCATAACCATCAAGATCTAACTCTGATATTCTCTTGGCGTGGTCAATTCTTATATCATTAAATACGCCACCCTGATCTATACCAAAAAGCATCTGATCAGGATTAACCGTATCAGGAAGTGAGTTCAGTCTTGCCATCTCTTTCTTGCAACGCTCTAACCAGCGGTATGTTCTGTCAACAGAATTCTGGATATACTTTCTGTCAGCCTTTGCCGGCGCACATTCGTCAAATGCCATTGCGATTGTTGAACCAAGATTAGACTGTATCTGCATGCTTTCCTCTGGTCCCATGAATATCTTATGTCCGTCAATATGTGACTGGAAAGTAACGCCTTCTTCTTTAATCTTACGGAGTCCTGCAAGTGAAAACACCTGAAATCCACCTGAATCTGTAAGAATCGGTTTATCCCAGTTCATGAACTTATGAAGTCCTCCAAGCTGCTTAATAATCTTATCTCCCGGTCTTACATGAAGATGGTAAGTGTTAGATAATTCTATCTGCGTTCCTATCTGCTGTAAATCAGTTGTTGCAACTGCACCTTTAATGGCCGCAACTGTTCCGACATTCATAAATACAGGTGTCTGCACAGTTCCATGTACTGTTGTGAACTCTGCTCTTTTTGCCCTGCCATCCGTCTTTAAAATTTTATACATATCTGCTCCTTTTATTTTCTGTAAAACTCTTTAACTCTGTCCATTCTAGCCGTCATATTGTCAAATATCAGGTCAACAAGTGTAAGTGCTGTCATAGCTTCAACCACAACAACTGCTCTTGGAACTATCATCGGGTCATGTCTTCCTTTGATTGAAACCTCGATATTCTCGCCCTGCTTATTAACAGTTTCCTGCAATGCACTAATTGAAGGTGTCGGTTTTACCGCTGCCCTGAACACAAGCTCATCACCGTCGCTTATTCCGCCAAGCACTCCGCCACTGTGATTAGTCAGCTTGCCAACCCTGCCATCCTTCATTACGAATTCATCATTATTATACTTTCCTGTAACTTTAGCCGCTTCAAAACCGTCTCCAATCTCAAAGCCTTTGACAGCCCCGATTGACATTATTGCCTTGGCAAGATTAGCATCTAGCTTTTCAAATGTAGGATTGCCAATTCCAGTCATCATGCCTGTAACCCTGCACTCAATCACACCACCTATTGAATCTCCAACTGACATCTTGCTCTCTGCAAAAGCCCTAACCTTCTCTGCAGCTTCCTTATCAGGCATGTTAAATGCGTTATTATCTCTTTCAGCTATATCAAACTTATCATAATCAATGCCAATCCCACCAATTTCTTTAGCATATGCTGTAATATTAATTCCAAGCTCTTGAAGAATCTTCATAGCGATTGCACCGGCTGCAACTCTTCCGATAGTTTCTCTTCCAGAACTTCTTCCTCCGCCTCTGTAATCCCTGAATCCGAATTTCTCGTCAAATGTATAATCAGCATGTCCTGGTCTGTAATAATCAGCTATCTCTGAATAGTCAGCAGACCTCTGTGTCTTATTATATACTGCAAGTGATATTGGAGTCCCGGTAGTCTTGCCTTCAAATACACCTGAAAGAATATGTACCTCATCATCTTCCTTTCTTGGTGTAGTAAACTTTGACTGACCTGGTTTTCTTCTGTCTAGCTGCTCCTGAATATCTTCCTCACAAAGAGGCAGACCTGCAGGACACCCGTCAATTACAACTCCAAGTCCCTCTCCATGCGACTCTCCCCATGTTGATATCTTAAATATATTTCCAAACACTGAACCTGCCATAATATATTCTCCTCATCTTTTCAATAGGATTTATTTTAACATATTAAAATATATATCATCAAGCAAAACCCCAATTTATTAATTTTTTCTTATTTTTATTTTTTTCTTA
>ERZ835109.2281-NODE-2281-length-12720-cov-2.387209_pt1 | contig 12720 bp, 12 predicted proteins | sample MGYA00519946_ERZ835109 | MGnify/ENA primary metagenome ERZ835109 (study PRJEB31850, sample SAMEA3708771) | human gut metagenome | biome: human gut; feature: human-associated habitat; material: faeces | place: China | collected 2014 ...
CTATGGAGTCAAATAATGAAGGAAAGGTTTCATATGCTTACGAGCAGGTTGTTCTTGCAATTATTGTTTCAACAGGAATTGCTTCTATTTTTCTCACTGCAGAACATATAATTGATTATAATACAGGGCTTGCGCATGCTATTTTTTATTCACTTACTTCATATCCACATATTGAGAAGAATCATCTTCATGGGGAAGTGGTAAGTTATGGTGTGCTTAATCTTTTACTTGTGGATGGTAATGAAGAAGACTTCAAAAAAGTATATGAGTTTAGTAAGAGTGTAGGACTTCCAACTAAATTAAAAGACTTAGAGTTTGACAGCTCACAGCTTGAAGAAATAGCAAAAATTGCCGTACAATCTACTCCTTCTTCCAAAAGTGCTTTAGTCATGCGGTACCCACTCTCCATTGAATAGCTATCCAATTCTGGATCCATATGACGTATCCGTCTTTCGTCCACTGGAATATTATGAGCTTCCAGTGCTTTTTTATAGCCTGTCAGACGAAGTGCACCTATACTCACATCTTCTTTATATGAACAGAGAAGTGCAATCTTTTCATGTCCCTGGCTTATAAGGTGCTCCGTCATGCGGCAGCTCTCCTTTACATCATCTACTGACACAAATGAATAATCATTTTTGTATTCTTTCCCCAAAAGGCTTACGGTACTTAAAACAAAAGGCACCGGGATCTTTTTCAGCTGCTCTTGTGAATGGGAGGCAATACCTCCCAAAAATATAATTCCTCTCAGTCTCTTCTCTTTTTCCAGTTCCAGAGCCACTTCTGTTTCATCCTGCCACGCATCTACATGCTGAAGAACCAGCGAATATTTCTTTTTCTGGATCTCTTCTTCAAAAACCTTGATCATGCTATTAAAAAATGGATTGCTGATTCCTTTAATCAAAATGGCGATGGCTCTGGCATCGGAACGCTTCAAGTTGCGTGCACTGTTATTTGGCACATAATTATTTTCCTTGATAACCTGCATTATCATCTCTTTCGTCTCTGGGTTAATATCTGGATGATTATTAATCGCCCTAGATACTGTACTGACTCCCACTCCGCAAACACGTGCCACATCCTTGATCGTAATACATTCCATGCCTTCACCTCCTTATTCGTTTCTTTATTTTCTAAATTACATTCCGAAGGTCAAGTATAGTAGAACTGTTCAATTTTTGCAAGAAATTTTTCTGTTTCTGTCTGTAATCAGCCTTTTACTGCACCAGCAACAACACCTTCGATGATGTATCTTTGGCAGAAAAGGTAGAAAATAATGATCGGAATGATAGCCAGAACAAGAACACCCATCATAGCACCCATATCAACAGAACCATAACCGCCTTTAAGATACTGAACAGCAATCGGAATAGTGACGTATTTTTTCAGATCCAATACAAGGTACGGAAGCAGGTAGTCGTTCCAAATCCACATAGTCTGAAGAATTGCAACTGTCACACATGTTGGCTTCAAAACCGGAAGCACTACGCCAAAGAAAGTCTGCAGCGGATTGCATCCATCGATCATTGCAGCCTCTTCAATCTCTACTGGAATAGATTTGACAAAACCAGTAAACATAAATACTGAAAGGCCGGCTCCAAATCCAAGATAAATGATCCACAGTCCCCATGGTGTGTTTAACCCCAATGAGTTTGCTAACTTTGACAGAGTGAACATTTCCATCTGGAAAGGTACAATCATAGCAAAAAGACAAAGATAATAGATTGTCTTAGTCAATGCATTTTTTACACGGACAATATACCAGGCGCACATGGAGGTACACAGAATGATCAAAAATACAGAACCAACTGTGATAACCGTACTCCATTTAGCACCCTCTAGGAAATTCGCCTGTTTGATGCCGCGAAAATAATTTTCCAGTCCTACATACATTTTTCCAGTAGGAATGTCAAACGGCTTTCGGCTGATGTATGCCTTCTTCTTAAAGGAGTTAATAAAAACAAGCAGGATCGGAAAGATATATCCGATAGAAATAATACTGAAAATGGCAGTGAAAATTCCACCGTGTTTTACTTTTTTCATTACTGCTGAACCTCCTTTCTTCTAGTCAAATAGTTCTGAGTCAGTGCAATCACTGTAACAAGAATGAAGAAGATTACTGCTTTTGCCTGACCGACACCTTCATAGCCAGTTCTTCCATAGAAGGTATTGAAAATATTCAATGCAAGCATCTCAGACATCTTGGACGGTTCTCCATTTGTAAGAGCCAGGTTCTGGTCGAAAAGCTTAAATGAGTTTGTAAGTGTCAAAAATGTGCAGACGGTGATTGAAGGCATAACCATCGGAATAGTGACTTTTTTAAGGATTTGCCACTTTGTTGCACCGTCAATCTCTGCTGCTTCAATCAGCTCACCAGGAATATTCTGAATACCTGCAATGTAGATAATCATCATATAACCAATCTGCTGCCAACACATTAAGATAATCAAACCCCAAAAGCCATATGTTGATGAATATGTCAGGGTACGGCTAAATTTCATCAGGATACCGTTTAAGAGCAGCTGCCAGATGTAACCGAGTACGATGCCTCCGATCAAATTTGGCATAAAAAATACGGTACGGAAAATATTTGTTCCTTTAAAGCCTTTTGTCAGTAAAAGTGCCACTGCAAATGCCAGCACGTTAATCAAAATTACGCTGACTACCGTAAATGCTGCCGTATACCAGAATGCGTGGACAAATGTTTCATCCGTAAAAACCTTGGCATAATTAGCAAATCCGACAAATTTGGCATCATTGACTGTCGTAAATTTACAGAAGGACAGATAAACGCCTTCTACAAATGGAATTATAAATCCCAATGTAAACGCGATCATCGTAGGAAGCACGAAGATCGGAAAATATCTCTTGATTGCTTTTTCCATAATGCTCACCTTTCTAAATTAAGTTTTTGCCGGATAGGAAACCCGGGGAAGTTTCCTATCTGGCAAAAGAAAGGCAGGCGATCCCTCGCCCGCCCCTTTCGTCACTGCTTTATTTTGCCTCAGTTGCTGCTTCAGTATCTGCCTCAGTAGCATCCTCTGCTTCTTCGCTGTTCATCTCAGCATATTCAGTTGCCCAACCATCAACAAATGCGGTCTTCACTGCATCCCAGTCGCCAGTTCCCTGTGCATACTCAAGAAGTGCGCTACCTACACCGTTTTTCCAGTTCTCAGACGGCATTGTGGTGAAGCACCATGCAACAGACTCTTTACCTGCTTCAATATACTCATTTGCTGCAGTTACTAACGGATTCTGTGCCTGATATTCTTCAGTGAAAGTATCAAACGGAGTTACAAATCCCATGTCCTGAGACAGAGAAGTTCTTCCCGCATCACTAGTAATTACCCAGTTCAAGAAGTCGAGTGTTGCCTGAATATCTTCTTCAGATGCCTTGCTGTTTACGCACCAATAGTTCTCACTTCCGGTACACAGACCCTGATTTTCCTCACCCTCTACACCAATGTAGATTGGAAGCATACCCAGATCTTCGTCTGCTACTTCGTTGTCTTTGATATCATTGTAAGCCCAAGTACCATTCTGATAGAATACTGCCTCGCCAAGTGCAAACTCAGAAGCTGCATCCTCACCAGTCTTGCTGGAAAGTACAGTCGGCTCACATGTAGAATCTGTGATGTACAGATCAAAAATCTGCTTGTAGTTATCAAGATAAGTTCCCTTAATAGCATCAGTAGAACCAATACCGTCTGCCTTGTACTCATAGTAGATCGGCAGGTTTGCCAGATGTGTCTTAAATCTCCAGTCAGAAGAAGAATCAAATCCTGTGGAAGCGAAAGCACCTTCAATTCCCAAATCATCTTTCTTTGCCTGAATATCATCTGCTACTGCTTTCAGAGTTTCAAAATTGTTAATCTCATCAACAGAAGAAACAACAGCTCCATCAGTTGCAATGTAATCATTCAAAAGTTTCTTATTATAAATCAGGCCATAAGTCTCGATTACATAGGCGATACCTGGTATAGATCCGTCATCATTCTTCAGTGCAAAATCATCACTCTTTAAATGCTTGTAAACTTCGCTGTCCTTCAGATCATAGCAGTAATCCTTCCATGTAGCCAGACCAACTGGTCCGTTTACCTGGAACAATGTCGGTGCCTCTGACTTAGCCATCTCAGATTTCAAAGTGGACTCGTAAGTTCCGGAAGCTGCTGTAACAACATCTACCTGCACACCAGTCTCTTCGGTGTACTTTTCTGCCAGTTCCTTCCACTGATCTGCCTGCTCAGGCTTGAAGTTCAGATAATAAACTGTTCCTGTTGCCTCGTCTGCTGATACAAGTGTAGCTGGGAGCATACCCATTGCCATGGTTGCTGAAAGTCCAAGTGCTGCAATTTTCTTTACATTCTTCATTTTGAAATCCCTCTTTCTTTCATAAAATAAATGAATAATTGTTCCGACTGGAATGTTCTGGAAACGTTGTCAGTAACGTTTCCGGTAACGTTTCCGGTTGATGGCTTTATACTATCACCAATTAGATAGTTTGACAAGTGTTTTTTTACAAAAATTTGTTTTTTGTTTATTTTATTCAGTTCAATCGTGCGTTTTTTGTGCAGTTTTTACATGTTCCAGATTCTTTTATTCTTGATTTTCAAAATATATTACGTGATTATAGACATGACGGCAAAATTGTTACTATTCCCAATATTTGCACCGAAGGGCTTTCGTAACATGACGCGTGAACAGTAACGAGTTTTCACGAGGCGGACCAATAAAAGCAACAATCATCTTGCAGATGAAAATAGTATATGGTATCATTTCCGTGTAAAATAAAGCTGCTTTTAATACTTAGTCAGCTTTCGATTTAAAAATCAAAAGGAGCAACAAAAATGGACAACTTTATATTCAGCATCAATGCAACTCTTCCGATCTTTTTAACCATGGTTCTCGGACTTGTATTTCGTAAGATCGGTGTGTTTGATGATGCATTTACTAACAGAATGAACAGCTTCGTATTTAAATTTGCACTTCCTGCATTGCTGTTTGAAGACTTATGGGAAGAAAACTTTTATCAGGCCTGGGATGGGGGCTTTGTACTTTTTTGTTTCTGTGCCACTCTTGGCTGCATAATTGTTTCTACTGCTTTGTCATCCTTTTTGAAAGATAAATCTGACCGAGGTGAATTTATTCAGGGTTCTTACCGCAGCAGCGCAGCTATTCTTGGCATCGCCTTCATCGTTAACATTTATGGACAATCCGGCATGGCACCACTTATGATTATCGGAACTGTGCCGCTTTATAACATTTGTGCAGTAGCAGCACTGACGCTGACTTCTCCGGCACTATCATCTGCTAAAAGTGATCCAGCCTCTGAAACTTCAGCATCAAAATCAACTTCAGTTTCTAATAGTGACCGCCTTTTTCGTACTGTAAAAGGCATAATTACAAACCCAATTATCCTAGGAATTGCTGCGGGTTTTGCCTGGTCACTTCTTAAACTTCCGCATCCGACTATCCTTCAAAAAACAGTACATAATCTCGGCGTACTTGCCACGCCTCTTGGTCTGATGGCAATGGGAGCATCTTTCGACATCAAAAAAGCCTTCTACAAATTAAAACCGTCAATAGCATGCGCATTTCTAAAGCTTATCGGCTATTCTGGCGTTCTTATGCCAGTCGCTATTGCTCTAGGTTATCGAAATGAAGCACTTGTTGCCATTCTCGTTATGCTTGGATCTGCCACAACGGTCAGCAGCTACACAATGGCAAAAAGCATGGGACATGAAGGTACACTAAGTGCCAGTGTCGTCATGCTTACAACACTTTTGTCTGCATTCTCACTAACCGCTTGGCTGTTTATATTAAAGACAATGAGCTTCATTTAATGTTTTATATTTAACAGAATATTTTTATCTAAAAAGGAGGCTGCGCTGTTGTAAACAGCGTTGCCTCCTTTTGATGATCATGGTCACTCAAAATCTCTTGTAATATTTGTAAGCCATTTGCCTCTGAAATAGTGAATGAATACTGCCGGCATTTTTTCAAACTCATCCAAAGTCATTATAAAATATACCCAGATTGGTGGCAATTTGAGAACATATGCTGCAAGGAATGTGAGCGGAACTGCAACAAGCCACATAAATACAGAATCTATGATCATTCCGAATCTGGAATCACCGCCGCCTCTAAAGCATCCGCATATAAGACAAGTATTGATTCCTTCTCCCAAAAGGCGCCATGTTGTCATAATTATAAAAATGCCAAGGTAATAAATGGCGGTCTCTGTCAGCTTATCACGATAGAAATCAAGTATCAAAGGACGAATTGCCAGAATAATAACGCATCCGACCATACTTACAATAGTCGTTATTCTAAGCATACGTTTTCCATACTCTCTGGCTGTATCAATGTGATCCTGTCCTAACTCCTGGCTGACAATAATGGTGGTAGCGTTAGCAAAACCACGACAGGCGATAGCACCAATATTTACTACCATGACGGCAACGGCATTTGCTGCTACCATATCATTTCCAATATGGCCAAGGATTGCTGCGAAAGCTGAACTGGCAAAACTCCAGACAACATCATTTATTACGGCTGGACTTGCAATCTTCATAAAATCCTTGAACAGAATACCAGACTTTGAGAAGAAGTATTTTATTCTAAATCTGACATCAGAACTGTTTAATGAGTAGATAAGACAAATGAGTACTTCTACCATTCTGGCAATAACAGTACCAAGAGCAACACCAGTGACTCCAAGCTTCGGAAGTCCAAACAGACCAAAAATAAATGTAGCATTACAAAGTACATTGACACAAAGAGAAACAACGTATGTAACAGAAGGCAACATTATTTTTCCGATACTTCGAAGAGCACTCATAAAAACCTGAGAGAATCCCATAAACACAAACGAAAATGAAATCACCCTCAAATACTCACTGCCGGCAGCAATCGTATCAGGACTGTTTGTAAAAATCCTCATGATCGTAGTTGGCATGGAAAATGAGATAATAAAAATATCAAAGAACTGATCAGTGATATTCGTTCTGCCAAACCAAGAATCTTCTCTACTGTCTTTTTATCACCCTTTCCCCAGTACTGAGCACATAACACCGAAGTACCTGTGGCCATACCGTAATATAAGCAGAAAAGAATAAAAGTATATTGGTTAGCAAGTGATGAAGCCGACATAGCAGTCTGGCTTACATATCCAAGCATTACCGTATCAGCAATGTTTACTAATGTTCCAATCAAATTTTGAATCATGATTGGAAATGCTAATTTTGATGCGTATTTTAAGAAATCTTTTTTATTAAGCATACAACCGTTCTTCCTTTTTATTTGAACCCTCTTTTGATAAATTTCAGATCAGATAGTCTCCCGTGGAAATTTAATTTGTATTTTCTCACACAGCTTCGCATATACGTGCTCCACAAACCATGGTTCTGTTGACTTCTCTGCAATCTGATCTACACCAATCCAGGTAACTGCACTATTTTCCTCTGGACGATTCTGCACAGCATCTGCCGGGTCTGCCTCCATCAGATACGTCACATTTAAATGAAGATGCGTAGAAACATAATGTCCTTTTTTCATATGACCATCCACAGACAAAATTTCTATCGAAAATGGCTCATCTGATAGAAATTTTACACGTGTCAATCCAGATTCCTCCATGACTTCTTTTTGTGCTACATGGTGCAGATCGGCATCACCATCTGCATGACCACCAAGCCACGCCCAGGAATTATAGATGTTGTGATATGCCATCAGCACGCTTTTTTTATCTGGACTCACTACCCACGCAGATGCAGTTAAATGGGCAATTTCATTTTCTCTTGTGAGAATGTCTGAGCCACTCTCAAACCACTTTAATAAAATGGCTTTGTCATGCTCCTCCTGCTCGTTAAACGGCATGAATTTTTGAATTTGCTGTTCAAGTTTAGATAACTCTTTTGTCATTTAGTGGCATATCCTTTCTCTTTTTTTATTGTAACACATTTTTCGAATTTTGCTTCTCCATTCTCTTTAGCTCTGGAAGAACGGTGCACAGCATCACAACAAGGCAAAGTGTTCCACCAATTACATTTGATACTGGCTCTGCAAGGAACACTCCTGCCGTTCCCATGTGAAACATATACGGCATCATATACGTGAGTGGTACAACAATAAAGACCTTGCGAAGCAGTGAGAAAAAAATTGCCTGTTTCTTTTTATTCAACGACTTGAATACGGTCTGTCCAATATATTGAAAATCCATGCAGATAAATGCAGCAAAATATTGTTTTAATGCCGGAACTGCATCCTGCATCAAGGCCACATCAGAGCTAAAAATTCCAATCAATGCATTTGGGAATAAAATAATAATACTCCACATCACTGCTGTATAGCCAAGAATCATAGTACTCATCACTGCCATAGCTTTTCGCACGCGCGCTGGACGACATGCACCATAATTATAGCTCAGAATCGGAGAGGCTCCCTCGTTTATGGCATGAAGAGGTGTCTCTACCAGCTGGGGAAGTGCCCTCATTCATTGCATAAATTGGAGTCTCAACTAGCTGACGCACGCTTGACACAATCGTCATAACAGATATGTAAATATCGCCGCCGACATCTGACAAAATATTGTTGCAGCAGATAGACACCAGACTGTTTGTCAGCTGCATAATAAATCCTGCCGTACCAAGGCTCACAATGTTTTTTGCGTAGCCTATGCATTCAGAGAACTCTTTTTTCTTTAAAAAGCGAACCTTCAGCTCAGATTTTCTTGTCAAAAAGACAAACACAAATAATGCAGATAACACTTGGGAAATTACGGTGGCAATCGCTGCTCCCTGTACTCCAAATCCCAACACAAAAATAAACAGCGGATCGAGCAAAAGATTTGCTACTGCACCAACCGCAACTGAGGTCATTCCAATAGTGGAATACCCTTGTGCATTAATAAACGGATTCATACCTGTCGCAATCATAGACGGCAGCGTTCCAATCAGATAAATCATCAAATACGGATATGCATAGACAAGCGCATCAGTTGAGGCACCAAATAATACTAGAAGCGGTCTTGCAAATATAAAGCCAACTGCCATCAGCACTACTGCACATACGCAGACCATCGTAAATGATGTATTCATCACATTTGCAGCTCTTTGTGGCTCACCCTTTCCTCGATAAATCGAAAATAATGGTGCACCGCCGCTTCCAAACAAATTGCTAAATGCTGTGATCACTACAATTAGTGGAAAACAAAGTCCAACCGCACCGAGAGCCGCTGTTCCAATGTTTGGAATACGAGCAATATAAATACGATCCACAATATTATACAAAAGATTTAAAATCTGAGCGACAAGCATCGGAAGCGCTGCTCCTAGGATATTTCCAGTCACAGTTCCGTGTTCAAAGTCAATTCGTTTCATAACGAGAAAACCATTCCTTTTCTTTCTTTTTCAAACAAAAAATATATTTTTTTCATATAATGGTCGTCCCATATCAGCATTCCACTGCAACCTTTATCACTCCATCTTTTTTATTTTCAAAAAGATCATATGCTTCTGCTATTTTGCTAAGCGGATATGTATGCGTGATAAGCGGCTCTGTATCAATTTTTCCCTCTGCAATCAGCCTAAGTGTCTCTTTGCAGTCACAGCCATCCACTCCGCCTGTTTTAAATGTAAGATTCTTTCCATACATATCTGGAAGCGGCAAAAGCTGCGCCTTCTCGTAAAGAGCAACTATCGTCACAATTGCATTTGGTCTTGCGCATTCCCAAGATAAGCGAAACGTTGATTCTGCTCCTGCAACCTCAAGAACAACATCTGCTCCGCCGTGATCACTGTTTGCCAAAACGAAGTCTGCACATGCTTCTGGTGAAACTGTCATTACCTCAGGATAATGCTCATTAATAAAATGAATCCTGTTTTCATCTTTTTCACATAAAATGATTCGCTTCGGCTTCTTTAACATGACACAAAGCAGCGTACAAATTCCTGTCGGCCCAGCACCGATGATTAACACTGTATCATCCTCTGTAATCTCAGAAATACGTGCTGCCCAATATCCTGTGGCTAAAACATCACCTACAAATAAAGCCTGTCTGTCAGTAACACCTTCTGGAATTTTATTCAAGCCCTGATCAGCAAACGGTACGCGCACATATTCTGCCTGACCACCATCAATACGACAGCCCAATGCCCATCCACCATTCTCATCGGTACAATTATTTACGTATCCCTTCTTACAGAAAAAGCATTCACCGCAAAATGTCTCTACATTAACTGTCACACGATCTCCTGGTTTAACATTTGTTACTGCGCTGCCAACTTCCTCAACAACACCTACCATCTCATGGCCTACTGTTATGCCAAGAACTGCACGAGGAACACTTCCATGTTTAATATGCAGATCGCTTGAACAAATGCTAGCAAGCGTTACCTTCACAATTGCATCTCTCTCATGCATAAGAACTGGCTTTGGTTTTTCCATTAATTCAAATTTTCCTTTTGAAACATAAGTATAAGTCTGCATTCTTTTCCCCATCACTTTCTATAATAATTTATCCAGAATTTCCGCTGCTGATCTATTACCGAATACGCCATTGCCAAATAACAACCAAGATAAGAAGGTGCACCGGATAAAACGCATAACAGAAATACTTGAACCACTTGCTATGGTACCCCTGCTCTCCATGATATAACCAGATTGGAATCAGTGCCAGCAGTGCAAAGCTCTGCTGTGCAATCTCAAAATGATGTCCCAGAATCGTTACCGGATAATACAGATTTCCCAGCATAACTACATTCAAATAATACAGCCCGACAAGCTGTGCCGCAAAAGAAATCCAGGTTTTCTTGCGAAAAAAATAAAAAAGCAATACCGTCAGTATTCCTGCAGCATTGTAATCTACCATGGTTATGGTTCCAAGCAGAAAATCCATCAAAAGCACGAGGCAAACCACAAAAAACGATATCCATTTCTTTTGTTTCTTCTTTGCCTTTTCAATGATCTGTATCGATAACACCCCTAATAAAAAGGTCCATAGTACATTTTGATGAAACGGGTAAAATACAGAACTTCCCATAATCAGGTTAAATGGTATTTCTGAAATTATGGCAAATAGAAAAAGACGCAGCATGTATTTTTTCACATTCGAAGTATAATAGCATCCTTCTGCGATCATAAATGCGAAAATCGGAAAAGCAAGTCTTCCTACGCATGTCATCCATTCCTGTGCTGGAAATAGTGTCGCCCACAAATGATCACATAACATAAACAGCATTGCCAGAATATGTAGTGTAAACGAATCAATTCCTCTTTTTTTCTCCATAGGTTCTTCTCCATCTATCCAGGCATAGATATCTGCCTTTTATTCTTTTCATTATATTATGGAGCATTATCCAACGTCAATCAACTCTTGCGTCCTAATCTATCACTAATTCAGCCAGAACTCAAATACTCAACGCATTCTACTCATAAGGGGTGTTCATTTCTTATAATTTATATTATGCTTAGATTAAACAGAAGGGAGTGAATTATATGGATTTAATCAAAATCGGAAAATATATTGCAGAAAAAAGAAAAGCTCTTGGACTGACGCAGAAGCAATTGGCAGAAAAACTGAATATGAGTGACAAATCGGTTTCTAAATGGGAACGAGGCATATGCCTGCCGGACGTGTCAATTTATATGGAATTGTGCAGCATACTTAGAATCAGCATTAATGAATTTCTTGCAGGTGAAGATATCGGTGCTGAAAATGTAATTGAAAAATCAGACAGCAATCTTATTCAGATTACAAAAGAGAGTAAAAAGAAACAAAAAAATTTAAAAACAATTCTTGCTGTAGTAACTGTTTTTGCAGTAATTGTCTCTGCGATCCTTGGCACTTTATTCTTTCACAAACTGATACAGCCAAAAAATTATATTACCGCAGTTGATCAGACAAGTACTGAGATGAAAACAGCAGAATTATTATCCGGAACAGACGGCGCATATCTTTTTCATTATTTTACAAAAGATGAATTTAAAACACTCACCATTTATGTATCTGAATATCAGTCTGGGACACTGATCAGTAAAAGTAAAGTGGCTGATTTGGACTATGACGGAATCGATTCCCCTTCCAGAGGCGTCATTGCTGTTGTGCCGGATTTTGAATCTTTTAAGGTAAAATTAATTGTAGCAGATAATTATGCAAAATATTCTACGGATTTTCCTATTTTAGAAAATATAGAAAACAGAGAATATTATGGCAGAAGTGCAAGCCAGATAAAAGGGAAGATTCCGATTCAGATTCATTCAGCTTCGACAATAGAAGGCAAGACTGCTATCCCTTCAGACTCTGAGCAGGGATTAATGGCTCTAATCTATGGAAAAGACGGGCTGTCAGGGATTCCTATCACGGAAATGGAAAAAGGAATCGTTGGTGTGGAAAATGATTATGTATATTATCTTTCCTTCCAATTTGGGGGTAATCAAAGTTTTTGAGGAGATGTCTTTTTGAGGGTTTAGATTGACGATTCCTTAAGGGTCTATATCATTTACAACAAATATTATAAGGCTTTCTACATTTTTACAGTTTCATAGCACTGCGAATGCAGTTCTCAATAAATTCTTCTCCCAAATCTGTATTCAGGCTGAGATCAAAGTTTCCGGCTGCACCCCACATACGTCGGGTGTAATAGCGATAGTTATCTGCACGCAGTTTTTCATTTTTCTGAACCGTAGCTTTGGCTTCTCCCTCGGAGATATTCTGTCTCT